>SESA01000246.1_pt1 | contig 37953 bp, 29 predicted proteins | sample 3171451 | NCBI WGS metagenome assembly SESA01 (sample SAMN06051862, study PRJNA518727) | freshwater metagenome | biome: subpolar coniferous forest; feature: holomictic lake; material: water; isolation source: holomictic Lake 227, 8 m depth | place: Canada: near Kenora, Ontario | collected...
TACCGGCTCAAGAAACCGCTAACATATCCGTAAACTTTACTCGACTTTATTGGCATCGCGGTCTTCGCGGAGGTAGATTTTCATGGTTCGGGGGTCGAGGCCAAAGTGTTCGAGTAGTTCATTTATGTATTTGAGCAGGCTGTTTGCTGAGAGGTTGATTTCAGCGTAGAGACCTGAGTCAAGCTTTTCACCAAGGCGTAGATCGTGTTCATTTGATGACAACAGGGGTTTACCCCGGTTGCTGATGAAGCGTTCGGTTTCGGGGAGGGCTGCAAACTTTGCTGGATCGGTGGCTTGCAGCATATTCAGGACAAGCAGGTAGAGGGTTTTCCAGGTCTTCAGGCCCTTGTAGGCGGTTTCACCGAGGATAAAGCCATAGGGGCGTTTGTAGGTGAAGTTTTCACCAAGGTAATGGGGTTCTGTTTTGTCGAGTTCGGCGATAAGGCGCTCTCGTTGCTGGCGGTTGCTGGACTCTTTAACCACATCATCTTCTTCGGGGTTTATGCCGAAATGTGCTTTTACCATCTGCGCTATTTTGACGGAGCTGCCGGTAAACTGGCTGAGACTATTGTTGTATGCCTTGATGAACTGTGTTCCCTGCTCCAGTGATTCGTTGTCTCGCGGGTCAATACTGAGCAGCATATCGTCAGGCAGGGAGAGCAAGTTCTCCTGAAGGTTATTGAGCGTGTCGAGGATTTGTTTGATTTTATCGTGTTGTGTCATTGAAAGCTCCTTTGAACTGTTTGTCAATTCTCTACAAGTATTGCACTGGTTTTGATTGACCCAACTCCTGAATCAATCTGTCAATGTTGCCACCGGGTTTGGCATATCCTATAACAATCTCGTCAGCAAGGCTTGCCATAAAGGTATTTCGGGTAATGGCAAGTTCTGTGGTTACTCTTTTGTGCTTTTGTTCAAATGGTGTTACAATCAACAGTCGGCCTTGCTCAAGCGGTTTTTTGAATTCCGGCTCAATTCGTGCCCTCATACCCCTTGCGAGTGCAACTATGACAGGTTGCGTTCCTTTCAGGAGGTAAGCAAGCACATCTTTTTCAAGGGTGCTATGAAACCCGCTGATAACACATTTTCCCGCTTCACGTTGAGCAATTGCCCAATCATAACATTTGAGCACAACAGTGGCAGGTATATCCCGGCTACATAGAAATGCCGTTTTATGAAGATCAAGCAATTGATTATTGCCTTGAAATTCAATTATACGAGAATGCACCATATATTAACTGAAAATGATTCGCTTAATATTGACACTCGATTAATCTAATCTAACACCATATTTTCTTACCCGCGACTTATTCATTTTATTTTCACAACCTATTTTGATCAATGCATTAACAACATTTTCTTTGATTTTTTTATCATCGAGATTAGCATTTGAATGCTTTGCAAATGAGAGGCATTTGTTTATATATGATGAAAGAGTATCACCCCTAACTCTTTTAAATAATGAGTAATACTCTTCAGGTGTTGTTGAGGCCAAAACACTTATATCTTCAGGGTTCCAACCATTTGTAATTGCTATTCTCGATAATACAGATTCAGCCGTTTCAACCGTAGAATCTTGAATACATTGCTCAGCAAATCTGCTAATAATCTCAGAATCGAAAGCATCACCAAAAAAATCATAGTCGCCTTTTTTAAATAATGACGACTCTGTTTTTCGCGCATCAATATACGCACCAATCATCTTTGTGGCCAGTTCACTTTCCCCAGATTCCTTAAATAGTTTAACAGTAGCATTTAAATTTGATGGGGTAATATTTTTCGCTCCGGCTAAAAAACTACTATAAATTTTGTCAATAACCATAGCGCCATCGTCTTCAAAGCTATCATGATATAATTCCCAAGCCTTAACAAAAGAATCATCTAATCTTGATAAGAGTGTTTGTTTATTAAGATCCTCTGCTTTCTGAGTTAACTCAACATCATTAAAATACCCGTTTAAAACGCCATCAATTAACACAATATCAAACTCATCTGTAATTTTATAACCGTATTGATTAAGTATCGCTTGCCACTTCACATGGTCATCGTTCACTTCGTTTTTTTTATCTTCCTCCATAAACAGCGAGATATTATTCGGATGCAGATTTCTTACATAATCTATTTTAGGGGCACCATCAATCGAACAGTAATGACACCAAGAGAATAGTGTTACCGATTTAATTGCTTTATTCAATACTTCAGGGTCATAACTATCAAGTAAAGGAATTATAATATTGATAAGTCGCTCTATTTTCTTAATTACTCTTATGTTTTTGATATCAAGAGCTATCGACATTTTTTTTAGTAATTGAAACTCCCGTGAATCTTTATTTATAGCTATGTCACAACACTCTTCGGATGTCGGATCAAACAACAGTTCTATATCTACCGCCTTTTCTCTATATTTCTTATACTCTTCTAAATTATCCTCTTTATCGTTAAACAATATAATTACTTTGCATTTTTTCGACTCTTTTAATAAAGAAATCCAGCCCAATATATCCCTCAATGAAAGTTCAGCGCCTTTACGTTCAAGATCATCAATACAAATTATTGTTTTACTAATCGAAAGAAATGATAAAGCATCAATAGCTGGCGCAAAATCCTGAACATATGATACTTTTTTAACACTATTTATTGATTTTTTACCTGTTAACTTTAAGATTGCTAAAATTTTTTGAAGTGATGTTCTACTACTTTCATCTGTATTTTCATTATCATTACTCTTTATTGCATTAACGCCTAATCTTTTTACTATATCTAAAGCGCTTTTTTTAAAAGTCTCTATATTAGGCTCAATTCCTATATCGTCTTTGCTTACGATATTTTCAAAAACAGAGCGTTTTAGTTGATCAATGGAATTGATTCCAAATAATGAAACGTATGAATATTTTTCAAGAGTTATTTTATTTTTATCTTTTGCTTCTTGCAAAAACTTATTCCAGCTAAATGTTTTACCGATTCCCCAGCGTCCTTTAATAGAAATAACTTCCGGGGTATCGCTTGCTAAAAAACGATTAATCTGGCTCTTTACTAACTTTATAGACATACAAAGGATTTGATATGAGTTTGTGCCCGCGATGTTAAGATATTTTATACTATTGAATGACGTTATAAACTCATGGATAGCTTTCTTTGCAGTTGAAACGCTCAAATGCCGCGCAAGTCGTATCCTGCTGAATTTGCTTGTTGGGCATTTTGTGATTTTTGGCCTTTGCCCAAGACGGCTTCAAGCCTGACTTGAAGTCTATCAGCCAACTCCTTCGGTGCCTCCCAATCAATACAGTTAAATTGCCTTATATCGAAGTGTAATTCAGACATATCACTTCTCTTACAAGTCCAAAACACGGGTAAACCGATACCTAAAGCATAGCCAGCTTCAAAATACACGCCACCTCGATGGCCAGTAAAATCTGCCACAACGAATTTTGAGGAATTAATCCTCATAATAATTTCGTCGTCTATTCGATTGATGTGTTCGACTTTATCCATTCGCAATGGTACATACCCCGCATCCATAATCCCCATTTGAAACCCTTTATGATAGATTTCATCGAGTTCTGGAGAGAAATGCATTGCTACAAAGCCGTTAGCAGACGCTGAGTTATTACCCCTCAACTCATCAAGCTTGATGTAACCATCTGGTAAGATTTCGCACATTCCACCCAGTGCTGTCGATTTGGCAAGTCTCTGATCAAAAAGTATTCTAAACAGATAAGTTACATCTTGAATGCTGGAAGAGTAGCTTGCAGCTAAAAACCTTGGCTCGTTGAGATCGAAGTTGTCGCCAAGCCGCTTTAGGCCTTTTTCTGCTTCCACCAGCAATAGCTTAGCCCGTTCCATTACGGGTGGAATCGGTGTGGCGAGGATCTTTTTTAAGTTATCGGATGTGATGAGAGGAACAGATCCCAGAGTATTCTGATTGCGAACCCAGCCTGAAAGTATTGCCCGGAGTTCTTGTCCCAGCCCTTGATTCATCATTGAAAGAGCTGAGCCAGATACTTTGAACTCTCCACACCGAGAGCAGTTCTGATGAATACCGTCGAACCCTACAAAAGGGATTCTTTTAGCAGGCTCGACAGTGCAGACTTCACACCGATCTTTATCTTCTTCAAGTACCATGTGAATATCAGTTGGCAAACGTTTGAGGGAACCGGACATGCGTGCGGCTTTTTTGATTATCTCTCATCAGATCATCAAAATAACGTAATTAAAATAACAACTTCTTACTCTACATCTTCAGTGTCGTCCTGTGTAAGTACAGTAGCATATACATGAGTTTGAATTGCACACTGAACTTCGCGCTGATTCTCACACATATATTTTAAAAATAACGCATCGCTTATATCAGTAATATCCCAAAGTCTCGATGTATTATAAGTACCGACCTGCTTACCAGCATTGAGTTTGTATTGAATTGTATCATCCAGTTTTTCGGAAAACGAATCTGACAACCCAATCAATATTTTTTTATCATCATCTGATATTTTATCCAGTGGAATCTTAATAGAAAGCAAATCATCTTTTGTTACATCAAATTCATCTCCATAGGTAAGCCAAAAAGAAAAGAACAGTTTCCCATTTAAAAAAAGCAGTAAAGATTTAGAGAGTTCGGCATTTAAAATATTAATTGGTTTTACTTTAGATTGGGCAATCTCTACCCCGTTATTATCATAACATGGGGCCGGCTTCAACGCGACAGCAATCCAATTATAGGCTGACTGTTTGTAATAAAGGATATTTGATGAATGCCTTACCGTGTAGGATTGAACAAAATCACCTTTCATCTCCCGATAAAATTTCTCAAGCACTTGGCTATTAAACATTGGAATGACATTATTAAAGACAAAACCTGAATAATGCATTTTATCTATCAGCCCTATTCTTGAATCAGAAAACCATCGATGAATTCGAGTTGTGTAGGAGACTGATTTCTGTTTTTCTGTCTTATCCATTAAGTAGATGCAATTACGTACTCGAACATCTCCAGAAAATAACCCAGATGGAATTCTGGCAAAAAATGAAAACCAAGATGAATAGGCTTCTTTTTTAAGTAGGCTCCTCACATCTTTGAAATTATTACTAAATGCAAGATTGTGCATAACAATAAAACCATGACGCGATTTTTTATGTAATAGTGAGAGGGATCTTTTAATAACATAACCGTAAAGATCAGAACAAATAAAATCAGAATACTTTAGGGAGTATGGTACTTTCGACATTGATACATAAGGAGGATTACCAATAATCAAATCAAACCCACCTTGGCCATGTATAATTTCATAATATTCAGCAAACCAATGAAATGGCTTGTACCTGTTAAGCCAATCACTATATTTTATTTTAGCATAATGGCGTTTATGCAATAGTTGATCTAACTCGCTTCTTAACTGCTTAAGACGATCATTCAGGTCAGCCTTTGCAACTTTAAAATCTTCAATATTTTGATTTCCTTGTAGCTGAATCTCTTTGTATCGTAAAAAAGTTCGCGCAGCAATATCACTGCGTTCTTCAATTTTACCCTGATCATTATCGAAATCAAAACTCCCGAAAAATGCATCTTTCAGTTGAGCTTCGTTAGCAAAGCCAATCAGTGTATTCCCTGCCCGAATATTAAAGTCCACATCAGGCAACGGTTCAAGCCCGAGATTCGGCTTACGGTAATCAACATCAACCGTTGCTACCAGTTTGAGAAAAAGACGAAGCTTTGCTATTTCAACAGCTTCATTCATGATGTCTACACCATAGAGATTGTTCAGAATGATAGACTTGTAAATGAAATAGTCCGGATTGGGGTGTCTGTCATTCTGCACATTTGCAAGAGTATCGCGAAAAAACTTGTATTTATTCTTTTCAGCAGCATTCTTCCGGTCTTCGTCCTCTACGTATGCTCGCATCCGCATAAGGCAAACCTTATAAAGCGGTTCAAGAATATTGAGGGCCGCAAACAGAAAAGCTCCTGAACCACAGGTAGGGTCAAGAATGGTGATTTTACAAAGTGCTTTATAGAAATGGCGGATAAAGTCGGGATCATCAATATTTTCAAGAAGATCCTGGGCAAACTGCCGAATGTTCAGATTACAGGTAATGAATTCGTTTATGGCGGTTATCTCGCCCGAAGCAATTTTGTTACGCAGTTCAGCGCAACGTTTGCGCCGCTCAATCACTTCACGGTAAATCTCTGTTGGTAGTGCTATGGAGGGTGGAGCCGGGGTATTCCACTGTTTGCGGAGGTCACACAGATAGGGTCCTGTACCGTCAACAATTTTCTGTTCCAGTTCCGGGACAAAACCCATCTTTATGTTATCCGGCAGGTCATCGAAAAGGTGAGGCGTATTGCCTTGCCCATCTGGCAGTGGTACACCATGCTTGACCGCTTCGTAGATATATGCGTCGCCGCTTTCCTTCACAGCCTGCCATACAAAGGAATCAGGTGAAAAAGCTGAAGGATATGCCCGTTTTGTTTCGTCAAAGAGAAAGGGAATGATGCAGTTTTTTGAAATGTAATCCGTGATATCTTCCTTGGTGTAATACGCACCCATCTCAGCACGATCGTTGATGTACTTTTCGAAGATATAACCAATCACATCGGGGTTAATCTCCTTTCCTGAAGCATTCACGCGGGTGTCGAGATGCCAATCCCATTCATCAAAGAATTTGAAGAGGCTTTCAAAGGCTTTGTCCTCAACATTGATATCCTTGTTGAGCTTTTCAATTTCATGCTCATCAAATAGGCCACCGTTGAGGTAGGGAACCTGACCGATCTCGACTACCAGCTCTGTATTGTGGTTTGGCGCCCCTAAGCCTTGATGGAAAAGCACAAGCAGAAATGAACGATAGAAGGAATAAAATCGACCTTGAGTTCCCTGGCAGGCTTTGAGCTTGTCTTGCAGATAGTTGTGATTTTTATCGAGAAAGCCTTTTTTCTGGATAAAATAACAGAACATCAAGCGGTTGAGCATGAGTGAAGCATACCACTCACGGTCGCCTTCTGCCTGAATTCCTTTGATGAAATCGAGAAATACGGTGTGCTGTTTTTTAAACCCGTCGTAGAACTTTTTTGTGACCTTTTCGCTGTTCTGCTGGAAGTTTTGCGCAACACGAGATTTGACATCAACAATGGTGAACTTCTCTTCTTCATCAATGGTAATGAAAAGCCCGCCTGCTCTTTGGTAGAGTTTTTCCGGGCTTTGGTTTATTCTGTATGATGTTTCTGTAACCTTGAGCGGTTTACCTGATTCACGGACAGCCAACTGCCAAATCTGCTCTGTTTTAGCTGCATCGGTGTAGATAATCAGATGCTCATGAAAAAGTTTGGTAACCTGATGTTCTATTTTTTTACGAAGGGAATATTCCGGGATGAGACCTGCTGCATCCGGGTGGCAGCGCAAAATCTTGAACCCCTCTTTTTCGGCAACCGATTCGAGCACAAACATGGCACCATCAACAGCGACAGGCTGTTTGATTCGATCATTGTTCCAGCCCATGTCAATAAAGAGTTCTTTGAACTCAAATTTCTTGACATAAGCACTGAAAAGTTCTTTTGAAAGATTCATGTTGTTGTTTGCCCTGAGATTAAACCAAGTGAACAGATGATCTGCGGATCGCGGATTTCCTGATCTTCGTCATTAGTAATGCAGAGTTTACCGTCTTCCCGCAGTGAGGCAACAAGGGTTGCCAGTTGTTCATCGGAAATTCCGGATTTTAACTGACGGCTCAAGGTATCACGGGCAAACTCTTTGAACGGAAATTTATAAATATCGTCAACAGCCCGCTTGACAGCGTCAGTCAAAAACAGAGAGCCTGCATACTCTTTACAGAACCTGTCGAGGCGCATATAGACCCGGAATTTAACGCCGCTTTTTTTGCCCAATGATGCGCTTTGGGTCTGTTCTTCAAGGTGAATGAGGGCCATGCTTGCTTTGACAAGATCGTGATGGTTTTCTGCCCGAATGAACGGTTGTGTGTTTGGCTTGCACTCCGCAGCCTTAATGATTGTCAGTTGCGATTGGGTAATCATGTTCCCTTTTGTATCTATCCAAGACAAAACATCGTTATCATCAGCGGTTCTTGTGTAGAGAATTACGCCATCTTTTCCGGGATAGGTATCGTTTGCCTTGGTGGCAAAAACGACATTCTGCATATCAGGAATGATTTTGGCAAGCTTGGGGTCAGCATCACAGGCATTTTTCCAAATTTGATAGGCATAGGATGCAAGATCAACCTCGCTGTCTTCGTCATCATCAAGAATACCGGAGCGTTCGCTGTACAAGTCGTGAACATTTACCGGATCACCATCAAAAAAGACCTCGTCGGAGCCAACAACTTCAGCATTTTGCACAATGCGTGTCTGAAGCCGACTGCGCAACCGAATGATCCGTTCAATTCCATCAGCGGGAAGAAATGAGTAGCAGAGTATTTCATGTGATTGCTGGCCGATTCGGTCAACACGCCCTGCTCTCTGGATAAGGCGGATAATGGCCCAGGGTAAATCGAAATTGACAATAATGTGAGCATCCTGCAGGTTTTGACCTTCACTCAGAACATCTGTGGAAATAAGCACGCGCAGTTCGTTGCCAGTTAAGTTAATCTCAGGCTTTTCATTGCTTTCAGGGCTAAAACGGTTAGCCAAGGTGGTAGGGTTTTCTGTTTGTCCGGTAACACCTTCTAATTTTTTTATACCCCGTTCGACGAGCTGGGTAGCAAGATAGTTTGCTGTATCGGCATATTGAGTAAATACGATTACTTTTTCGGCAGGATGTGTTGTTGCAAGAAGCTGGTAGAGTGCTTCCAGTTTTTGATCACTATCAGCTTCCCATGATCCGGTTTTTTTGAGGATTTTGAGCATTTCCTGACTATCGCTGATCAATTCTTGCATCAGGTTGCGGACAAAGAGGGTTGATCGAATCCATTCAAAACGATTTTTATGCTCTTTGGAAAAAAGTCCGTAGAGTTGTTCCCCTTTTTTCAGGTAGACATCTTCATCCATGATGAGCTGGAACACTGATCCGCCATCATCAGTGTCCTGATCTTCCAGAAAATTATCCAGATTATTTATAATATTTTTCCCAATCGGGAGGGGCAAACTATTCTGAACAGCATAGATAAAAACGTAATTACGAAGAATATGACGCCCAATGGAGAGCTGAAAAGCAATGCCAGAGCTTTCGAGCCGTTTAAAGAGGTTTGTACGACAAAACCCCATAAGTCGCTTTCCCGCACGGGAAAGGTTTGCAATAATTTTTTCTTCCTGGGTATCCGGCTGCTCTTTTGGTTTTTGGTCAAGATAATTGGCAAGGCCGTAACGTGGCAGGTTGAGGCTGTTTATCTGGGCTACAACTTCATCAGAATATAAATGAGCGTACTGGTCGTTTATGTCATGATCATTGAATGCAAATTCAACTCTTTTTGGAACCCTGTCGGGAAAATATGAGCGCCGTCCATTTTTAAAGGTGAGGTATCGTCTTTGATTTTCAGGATCAAGCTCAGCATAATTGTTGCAAATAAAGCTGCGTGTTCTTCTGACAAGATAGAGGCGCATCAGTTCTCGCCAGTCATCAACATGGTCACTTTTTTCAAAGGCTTTTATACTGCGGATAAAGGTTTCGGTGTGCTTTGCATGAAACTGTATTTGCCCGCCGATGTCCTTTATATACTGTTCAGGTGAGATTCCAAGATCTTTGTCGTCAGCAAGGAAAAGTCGTAGTTGATTTGAAAGATCAGTGTATGATTTGTTGTATGGTGTAGCGGAAAGCAAAATCACCTTGCTTTCATTTTCTTCAAGGTAATTCTTTATAGAGCGGTAGCGGCTGCCCTGATCGTTCCGGAGGTTATGGCTCTCATCAATGATGACAAGCCTGTATCTCCGTAAAATCGGTAGTTCTGATTGAACAACGCTTTGTGAAATCACTTTTGCCCGAAGTTGATATTTATGGGCATAACCCTCCCACATATCTTTAAGATTTTTTGGGCAGATGATCAGTGTTTCGTAGAAAAAGTCTTCTTCGCAAACCTTTGCTATGGCTGTCGCGGTAATGGTTTTACCAAGACCAACCACATCACCTATCAATACGCCACCTCGTTTATTGAGATGGTGAGCGGCAACAAGAACTGCTTTTTGCTGAAACTCAAGAAGTTCTTCCTGAAATACTTTCGGCAGCCTGAACTCATTGATGCCTGCACGTGCTTCTCGTGAGAGATGGTAGGCGATTTTTAGGTAAATATGATAGGGTAAGGTCAGCTTTTCTGAGGCCCAACTGACATTGATGATATCAATCAGTTCCTGGGTGATATCCAAACTCCAACGGTCATTCCAGCGATCATCAAACCAATTGGAGAGTTTATTTGCTGCATCTTGCTCCAGCACATCAACATTGAGTTCCCCTTGCCTTGACAAGCCTGCAAAGGTTAAATTGCTGCTTCCGACAAAACCAACGACCGGAATTCGTTTGTCATCACTGTGAGCAAGATACAGTTTGGCGTGAAGAGCATGTTTCGCATGGAGTTTTACCACAACTTTTCCTAAAATCATCTGCTTGCAAAGCTGGCGCAAAGCAACCTCATCCGAGCCGGATGGTATGCCTATTGTCAACTGTTCTCTGAATTCTCGCGCAAGTTTGTTTTTGATTTTTACTACTTCAGCCTGATCGACTGGAGCGGATGGCTCAAGGTTGTATTGCTCACGAACACTTTCCTGTGGATTCTTTTGCATACCAATCAATAAACGGCACGAACGATGAAGTTCGTTTTGACCTTCTACAACTATACCGCCAGGTATTTGTTCGATTTCTTGAGCGATTTCTTTCCAGCCTCTAAGATTGAAGTAACCAATACAAAAATCTGCCCGAGTTGATAACTGAAGTGACTCCTTCAGGCCGTGAGTTAATTTGAGGGATATGTTGTCGTAAATTTTCGGCACACGAACTCCTTTAACTTGTATACAAACTACTTACGGGGATAACGGAGTATTAATATACACAAGGGCTTTGATTTACAGCGGTTCAGGGGTTTATTTTTTCAATTATACGATAGTCTTTTGGTGTTCCGGAGGGTACGTGGTGGCGGGTGCGTGTGTACCTGGCTTTTGCCAAGGGTAAATGTAAACGGGATGAGGTTGAGGAAAACAGTGCCCGGGTGTTCAAGAGATGAACAATATTGAAAAAGAGGGATTCGAGGAATCAAGAGAAAAGCATTGCTGTCTAAGAACCATGATCATACAACTCAAAACAGCAATCAATCCTGAGAACGTAATAGGTGTTTTGTTCTCTAAAACCGACGATTCGGCCATCATTGTCTGAGAATCGAATAACGATGACTTTGTCGAGGTCTTCAGTGATACAGATTGGCTTTGAGGCTATTTTAAGGCAATCAAATGAAAGAAGTTCGCAGCCAAGCTTTTGTTTTGAATTTTGATGATAATCATTCCAGGTAAAATCTTTACGCCTGAAAAGCGCTTCGGCAAAATCGCTTTTTTGTTTTTGATCTAATTGTGAGAAGCTTTGTATTGGGAAGGACGATAAACGTATCATGAGACTCAGCGCAACACAACAGAAAACAATACTTCTGGCAACCCGGCAAAACTTTGGGACGGATGCGAGGGTGTGGCTTTTTGGCTCGCGCGTCGATGATGCGCGTCGCGGCGGGGATGTGGATCTCTACGTGGAGGCGACGCAAAGCAATACGCTGATGGCTGAACTACAGTGCAAAATGGCTATCGAAGAGAGTCTTGATCTGCATGTTGATCTGGTTGTCAATGACTACAGAAAAGATGAGCCCATCAACACTATTGCAAAAAAGCAGGGTATTCAATTATGACTGAGCACGTCATTTGCATAATTATCTGACAAATCGTACATTAACGATTGTTACTTTGTTCTTAATCCATTGCTGGTCATCAAGAAAGGCTGAGGGAATAGACCCTGTGAAGCCTTGACAACCGATTTCGCCAAAACAGCGAAACACGGTGCCACATTCTACTTCTGCGTTTTATGCGTCTGGTTTTTTAACTTGGGTGCAGCAGGGGAACGATGAGTGAAAAAGAGCTTTCAAGCGGCTTCTCTTTTCAAAACAGGTATTATCAGATACCATCAGGCGCCTCCATTGTCAAGAGCGGTTTTTCTTCAGCTCCGGAGGAGCGACATGTTGGTAGCACTGGGTGAACCCAGGGAATCAAACGACCTCTTCCATGCTCATCAGGGAAGGGGTTTTTTCGTTTTATTAATCTTTAATTTTAATCTATTCATGAGTTTTCAGACTGATACGATTCACGCCGGAGTGGGCCCTGACAAGGCTTATGGCGCAATTATGACTCCGATTTACCAGTCTTCGACCTTTGTGTTCGAGGATATCGGCAAGCACCGGGGATTTGACTATACGAGAAGCGGCAACCCGACGCGCAAGGCGCTCGAAGATAATCTTTGTGCTCTCGAAGGCTGCTCTTCTGCTGTTGCAGTAACCACCGGTATGGCGGCAATTACTTCTACCTTGAGCCTTTTTCATTCGGGTGACGAGATCATCTGTACCGACGACTGCTATGGTGGTACTTCGAGGCTGATGAAGACGGTCGAAGAGCATTTCGGCATAACGGTGCATTTTGTCAATCTGCAGGAAGCTTCCAACCTTCTGCCTTATGTGAATGAAAAGACAAGGGCAGTATGGGTTGAGACTCCTTCCAATCCGCTCCTGAACCTTGTCGATATTGCTGCTGTTGCGGCACTTGCGAAGGAAAGATGTCTGCTGACCATTGTTGACAATACGTTTCTCTCTCCGTATGGCCAGAAGCCGTTTGAGCTTGGGGCCGATATTGTGGTGCATTCAACGACCAAGTATTTGAATGGTCACTCCGATGTGGTTGGAGGGGCTGTCTTGTCGAACAGAGAGGATCTTGATCTCAAGCTGAAGTTTCTTGTCAACGCTCTTGGCACCTGTGCCCAGCCGTTCGATTGCTGGCTGGTGCTGCGCGGCATCAAGACGCTTGTGGTTCGCATGAGAGAGCATGAGCGCAATGCGCAAGCCGTAGCTGAGTTTCTTGAGCAGCACCCGAAGGTGAAGCGGGTTTTTTATCCCGGTCTTCCGGCTCATCCGCAACATGAGCTGGCCAAAAAACAGCAGCGGAGTTTTGGCGGTATGGTCTCTTTCGAGCTTGATGGCAGCATCGAGGATGTCAACAAGGTGCTGAAGGGTACAAAGCTTTTCGCTCTTGCCGAAAGCCTTGGCGGTGTCGAGTCACTGATCGAGCATCCGGCAACCATGAGTCATGCATCGATGGATCATGATCACCGTGAAGCTGCGGGGATCACGGATACCGTTATCAGACTCTCGGTTGGTATCGAGGATCGCTTTGACCTTATTGAGGATCTGCAGAACGCGCTTGCTTGATCCAGAATTTTCCGGTGTACTTTCTCTGTTGAGGTTGTTACATTGGTAAAACGAAAGAGTAATCCCGGCAGGTCATGACCACTTCGTCCATGACCTGTCGATTCCGGAATTATGCTGACCATGCTTCCTTCTTTTTTTGGCTCGTATCATCTCCCGATGGCGACGGCTCATCTGCCCTATACCCTGAAAGTCAGTTCAAGGGCGAAGTTTGCACGCCTGAAAATGACGCCACATGCCGGTCTGGTGGTTGTGGTGCCGAAAAGGTTTGATAAAAAAGAGATTCCTGCGCTTCTCTTGCGCCATGAGGAGTGGATAAGAAAAGCGGCGGAACGTCTTGACTCTGTACGCTCAGCCCCTCTTCCCGTGAAGGAAAACGGACTGCCCTGCACGATTATTTTGCGCCATCACTCTGAAGAGGAGTGGGTTGTGACCTACAACCATAAAGGCCGGAAAGTGGTTGATGAGGGTAGTGGCAAGCGTTTGCTCGTTTCATGTGATGAAGCCGATACGGAGCTGTGCCGCAGGCAGTTGCTCTTCTGGCTGAAGCAGAGGGCTCAGGCGCTTCTTGTTCCCTCTCTCGAAAAAGTTGCTGTGGAACACGGTTTTGACTTTGCAGTTGCCGGGGTTCGCCTGCAGCACTCCCGCTGGGGAAGCTGTTCAGCCCGCCGCACGATAACCCTGAACACCAAGCTGCTTTTTTTGCCGGAGCATCTGGTGCGTTACATTATGGTTCATGAGCTTTGCCATACGGTTCACATGAACCATTCGAAAGCATTCTGGGCACTGGTTCGTCGCCATGACCCTTTTTGCCGCACCAACAATCTCGAAATGAAAACTGCCTGGAAATATGTTCCGGAGTGGGTTTCTTCTTAGCCATAACGTTTTTTTGCCATCAGTTTCACGCCGGAAAAGAGAAGAGTGAACAGCATCAGAAAGAGACCCCAGAGAAGTGAGATGCCGCCTCCTGCCAAGGCAGCCAGCGGACCTGCAATCATGGCCATACGCGTGACCGCTGCTATCCATACCGCCAGAACCAGCAGCATGGGAAGTATCTTCAGCGGTTTGAGCAGGGCGGGAATCGAGGCGGCAGCTATGGATATCGCGGCTGTTATCCACCATGCAGTGTCGGAAATAAAGTTCATGGTTGTGGTACGAAAAAAGTGCTTTGGCTTTCGATAAGCAGGAAGTTTCGGGAAAATAAGCGAAAAGAGGATAAAAGAAAACATTCACCACTCAAAAATACGGTCATGAATATCGGGATTCCAAAGGAAATAAAGAGCGGAGAAAACAGGGTATCCTGCACCCCTTCCGGAGTTCATCATCTTGTTGCTGCAGGTCACAGGGTTATGGTTGAAGCTGGTGCAGGGACAGGCAGCGGATTCAGCGACGACAAATACCGGCGTGCCGGGGCTATCGTCACCTCTTCACCCGAAAAGGTATGGAAGAGTGAGCTTGTGGTGAAGGTCAAGGAACCTCTTGCTGAGGAGTACCGATTTTTTCGTGAAGATCTCATGCTTTTCACCTTTCTTCATTTGGCGGGCGTACCTCTGCTGGCGACAAAACTGCTTGAAACGGGTGTTACAGCTCTTGCCTACGAGACTGTCGAGGAGGGCGGTCGTCTTCCCCTTCTTGCGCCCATGAGTGAAATTGCCGGAAAAATGAGCGTTTTGATGGGTGCCTTTTATCTGGGTAAACATCACGGAGGAAAAGGGAAGCTGCTGGGAGGCGTTCCGGGAGTTCTGCCGGGGAAGGTTGTCATTCTCGGTGGAGGATCTGCCGGGATGCATGCGGCCAAAGTTGCAGCCGGACTTGGCGCGGATGTGACGGTGCTTGAAATTGGGCAGGAGAGAATGCGTTTTCTCGAATCTGCATTGCCTCCGCAGGTGCATACTCTCTACTCAACCGAGCAGCATATCGAAGAACAGCTTGAAACGACCGATCTGCTGATTGGTGCGCTGCTGGTGCCAGGTGCGATAGCTCCGAAACTTCTCAAAAGGTCAATGCTTCGGAAAATGAAGGCGGGAGCCGTGCTTGTGGACATTGCAATCGACCAGGGCGGGTGTGCGGAATCCTCCAGACCAACAACCCACGAAAATCCTATTTTTGTCGAGGAGGGTATTGTGCATTACTGCGTGGCCAACATGCCTGCCGCCTATCCCCAGACCTCCACGGAAGCATTGACGGGGGCAACATTGCCCTATATCAGAAGGATTGCTGACTTCGGTATCGAAAGCGCCATGGTGATGATGCCCGGTCTCTCAATGGGTCTCAACATCTGGAAAGGCACCGTTACCCACGAAGCGCTGGCCGACTCTCTGGGGATACCTTTCCATGAAAACCCGTTTGTCTGATTGAACGGCTGGTTTTCCTTCAGGGCACAAGCAAGGTGAAGCCAGTGAGGGAATCAAACTGACGTGTTGCCTGGTTCTCAATCAGCTCGGTCAGGATGATCTCCATCACATGCCACACCTTAACGCCGCTGCGGACGCATCCGGTAACTGTGTTCTCCTCCCTCCCGCACGCAAGATGCATGTGGAGAACCGGACGACCTTCTTCATCGGGAAAAATGGTGCCGGTACCCGTAACTTCATGTGCATCGTAGAGTTCAAGAGTCATGGGATTTATCGGATTTGAGCGGCTCTCTTCAGGGCCTACAACAAGCCGACTCTCTCTGTCAGCACTTCCAAGTACCAGAATTGAAGCTCTTTCGATGCCGTGATCCACTGCAAACTGCTCAAGCTGTTCATGCACGATATCACCATCTTCAAGCCTGATGACAAAGGTTCTACCCTCTCTTGCCTCTGAATATTTCATCCCGGTTATTTTGTAATTGAACTACACCGCTTATTTCGATTTCACCTTCCTTATTTGCTGACTTTCTGGTTTTCCCTGTGAAGCCACTTGACGGTCGAGTGTCAGCCAATATTCTTTAAACAAAATGTAGTCAAACCGTTTGTTTCGTCAAATCATGGCGGACTTGCAATGCCTCTTTTCTTTTGAAACAATGGTGAAATGGGGGTTTTAGTCCGGGGTATAATGCAGTCATGGGTAGTCCGTTGCACCTCCTGCTTGCCAAAACAAAAGTGCAACGAACTATCACCGCGCAATAAAAAAAACATCCAGGCTTTTCAGTTCTCGAAAAACTCGATCTTCAGGTTTTCATCGGGCTGCTCGGTCACATTGTAGAGACCTTTTTTTATAATTGAGAGCCCGATTTTGTCAGCAGCAGGGATGATGCTCTGCTCAATGGTGTCAACCGCTGTTTTCTGGCAGCTCTGATTGAAGAAAAGGTTGAGTACCGGTCCGGTGTTCTCGAACTGGAGCAGGAAGTCGTTGTCGTTGACAAAAACCAGGTCTTCATAGGCATAGCTTACTTCGTGGCCAAGCTCTTCAAGAAGCTGTATGACGGTTCCAAGTGGACGTAATGAATGTTCCATAGTATTAGTGTTCTGGAGTTATGCAAGAAAAGTTGTTGATATGTGGGCATGAGTTCATGTCGGTCATTCTGAACGATTCTACCACCTTTTCGGCACCCTCAACCCCGGAGAGGTTGATGATGTATCGAAGCACAGTCGTATCGAATCCCTGGATGCGATGCTCTCCGATCTGCAGCAGCGGTCGTTTTATAAGCAGAGGATTCTCGATCATCATTAGCACAGCCTCCTCTTTTGTGTATTCAACTGGATTGATCTCACCCGATTTTATAGCCGGGGCTGCCGGGTTAAAGCACTCCTCAACCGGTTTTTCGCCAAGATACTCTTCCAGCTCCTCTTTCGACCAGGGATACTCAAGCAGATTGACCGATTGAACTGCGTGCCCTGAAAGCTCAAGCATTGCTTTCTGCCGGGTGTTGTTCCGGCATCCCGGTTTTTCATAAAAGAGAATAGTTGCCATGATTGCCAAACCAAAGGTTTTAAGAGCTTGCTACACTCTTAAAGTAATGAAAAAGTTTGCTTTTGCATAAAAAAATAATACGAATTTTATTTTTTTCGAAATAAAATAATATGAATTTGGGTTTTTATATAAAAAAATATGTTCGGTGGTTTGCTGATTCTGAAGGCGAACTGCTGACTGGCAGGGCATTTGGGCGCGAGAGCGGGACTCCGGTTTTCTTTCTCTTCGAAATAATTCTCTAAATAGTTAAAATATTTTAATTTGAACGAGTATCAATATTCCGGGCAGAACAGAGTGTCCGGTATTGTTTTATTCACAAAAAAACTACTCAAGCCCATGTCAAACGATTCCATCAATGATTTCTCGGTTTCTCTCAACGCCATGTTCCAGACTGTAGGGGTACTTGCCCAGCAGTTGGTTGAGCTGGTCAGCGTCAGCATCAAAGCTGTCGGTCAGTTTATCGAGCCTCTTCTTAAAACAACTTCTGATCTTGCCTGCACAGGTACTACCGCAGTTACTTCTGTATTCCAGGGCTCTTCTTCAGTCTCAGCGCCTAAAAAGTAATCAGTTGTTTTTTGCCTGATAGCCCTTTGTCAGATCTGCTGATCTCCTCCGCCTCCTTTCAGGGTACCCTACCACGCGGGGGGGGGGGGCCAGCGTTTCATGTACAGCAATGGAGAGTGATTTGAAGCGAAAAGGTTTCTGTATAAAGTTGACACTCTTATCCAGCACCTCGTGACGGGCAATGACGTCAGCAGTGTAGCCGGACATAAAGAGCGCTTTAAGGTCAGAGATTGTTGGCAGAAGTTTTTTGTAGAGATCACATCCGCTCATTTCCGGTAACACCACATCGCTCAGGAGGAGATTGATCTCATTCTTGTGCTCTTCGGCAAGCTGTATTGCGTCGCTCGGCGTGGAAGCTGAAAGAACAGTGTAGCCGTTTTGTTCAAACATCTCCTTGCAGAGGACGAGGATATCTGGTTCATCTTCAACCAGAAGAATTGTGGCCTTGCCATGAGTGATTGCGATTTCTGGTTTTGGTTCACCCTTTGCCGGTTTGGTAATCCCTGCATCATCCTTATACCGGGGCAGATAGATCCTGAAGGTGCTCCCTTTTTGCCGTTTACTCTCGCATTCGATGTAACCGTTGTTCTGTTTGATGATGCTGTAGATGATCGACAAGCCGAGTCCGGTTCCCTGGCCAACCGGCTTGGTGGTAAAGAAGGGTTCAAAAATATGGGGAAGATATTTTTTTTCGATACCATGCCCGTTGTCAGTGACGGAAAGTATCACGTAATCACCCGCTTCCTTGTTGAGGTGATAATCGACGCAATCGGCTTTATCGAGATGAAGCAGGCTTGTTTCAATAGTGATCTGGCCGTTGTTCTCTATTGCATCGCGGGCGTTGAGGCAAAGGTTGGCAAGAATCTGGTCAAGATGAACCGGTTCAATATTTACCTTCGCGGTCTCACTTTCGGGTTTCCATAGGAGCGTGATATCTTCGCCGATCAACCGCTTGAGCAGGGTGATCATTCCCTCGACCATAGTGTTGAGTTCAATAATTTTTGGCGTCACGCTCTTGTTGCGGGCAAACGCAAGCAGTTTCTGGCTCAGATCAGCAGAGCGAGTGGCTGCTGTATGGATAGCCTCAAGGTTCGCATGGATAGGCAGTTCCGGCGTAATATCCTTGAGGGCCATTTCGGTATATCCAAGGATGACACAGAGCATATTGCTGAAGTCGTGTGCTATCCCCCCGGTAAGGCGACCAACAATCTCCATTTTTTGTGACTGGATCAGCGCTTCCAGTGTCTTTTTTTCCCTTGCTCCGGCAAGCTTGGTGTCGATGATGTCACTGGCTATGTTGGCCAGAGCGTTTACCCATCGGATATCCTCTTCGTCATAGAGAAACGGCTTGTTGGCCACTCCAAGCATGGCCATGACGTTCTTGCCTTTCATGACCGGAACAACCAGTGTTCTCGTGATGCCAGGATGAGTGTCCGGCCCGCCATGCTTCGGCCAGAATGCACTGTAATCGTTGTGAATCACTGCTTTTCGTTCCCGCAGGGCATCTGCCCATAGCACGGATCTGTCGAGGGAAGGATGCCCACCCCTTCGATGCCCCTTCATCCGGCTATTTATTTTGATGGTATTGGTCGACCATATTTCGATGGATGGTGCATTGTCATCCATAATAAGATGGCAGAACCCAATAGAGCTTTCTGTCACTCGTTCGGCTTTGTCGAGTGTAGCCTGGATCAGTTCCGTCACGGAGTGGCTCTCTGCCATCTTGAAGAGGTGAAGACGAAATTCCGTTATGATTTCAAGTCGCTTTCGCTCGGTGTCATCGTGAATAATTGAATAGAGCAGGATTCTTCCTGCAATCTTGATGCCTGAACTCAATACTTCAACATCGCGGATGGAACCATCTTTCCTTTTGTGGCGAAATTCAAAATGGTTGCGCTTTGCCAGTTTGCATTTTTCCATCTCTTTTTTTACTGCTTCCGGAGGCAGTATATTGATTTGCTGCATCTGCATTTGACGCAGTTCCTCTATCGACCAGCCATAAAATTTTGCTGCTGCCGGATTGGCATCAACGATATTGCCCGTATCCGGATTTATAAGCATCTTGATGGCAGAATGATTTTCAAACAGGTGTCTGAAACGCTCTTCGCTTTCCCTCAGTTTTTCTTCCGCAAGCTTGCGATCGGTGATATCGTGAATGATGGTATAGAGAAGTTCTTTTCCTTCGATCGTTACCTTGTTGCTGAATACCTCAACATCGCACAAAGAGTTGTCTGCCCTGCGATGGCGAAACAAAAAACTGTTTTGTTCCGATGAGCTGATTTTTTTCAGATTTTCCTTAACCGTTGCAGGCGAAAGAATACTGAGTTGCTCTATCTTCAACTTGCGGAGTTTATCCACTGACCAGCCGTAAAATTCTGCGGCCTTTGGATTGGCGTCAATGATAGCGCCTGTAGCATGATCAATGAGAAGCTTTATTGCTGAATTACTTTCAAAAAGGGTTCTGAACCGCACCTCACTATCGGTCAGTTTTTTTTCAGCAAGCTTGCGCTCGGTGACATCGTGAATGATGGAGTAGAGAAGCTCTTTTCCTGCGATCTCTATTTTGTTGCTGAACACCTCCACATCACGAACAGAATCGTCAACCCTGCGGTGACAAAAGAAAAGGCGGCTTTGTTCTGATGATCTTATGTTCTCAAGATTAATTTTGACCGTTTGAGGCGAATTAATACTGAGTTGCTCTGTTTTCATCTTGCGCAGTTCCTCAACCGACCAGCCATAAAATTTCGCTGCTGCCGGATTGGCGTCAACGATAGCGCCTGTATCAGGATCAGTGACAAGCTGTATTGCGGAATGACTTTCAAAAAGTTTTCTGAACCGTTCCTCGCTCTCTTTCAGTTTTTGTTCAGCCTGATTGCGATCGGTGATATCGTGAATGATGGCATAGATCAGCTCATCTCCTGCAATCTCAATTTTGTTGCAGAACACTTCAACATCACACACAGAGTTGTCTGCCCTGCGATGGCGAAAGCAAAACTGTTGTTGTTCCGATGCACTGATTTTTTCAAGATTCTTCTTTATCTCTTCAGTCGGGAGTAGATTTATCTGCCCTATCTGCATCTGGCGGAGTTCCTCAACTGACCATCCATAAAATCTTGCGGCTGCCGGATTGGCATCAATGATAGCGCCAGTACAAGCATGAATAAGCAACTTTATTGCGGCATGACGTTCAAAGAGTTTCCTGAACCGATCCTCACTCTCTTTCAGCTTATGTTCAGTCTCTTTGCGAGCGGTGATATCTTCAAAGACGCCAAAGAACTCTCCTTTAGAACAACTGAAAGCAGAGATATCATGCCAGGCGTTCAAGGCTTTGATGTGGATTTCAAACCGGTCAGCAATGCCGCTCTCTGCAACTCTCGCAAATCGTTCCAGCAGTTCAGGATTTGATTCGTGAAGAGTCGGAAGAACCTCGGAAGCTTTTTTGCCCACAACCTCTTTCAATCCGGTCAGTTTCGAGAAAGCCGGGTTGACCGCTTCATGGATAAAATCAACCGCGACTCCCTTTTCGTAAATGATGCGGCAGTAGGCGCAGCCGTTGATCAGGCTGTCAAAGAGATGACGAAACCCCTCCTGGCTGACGAAAAGAGCATTATCGCTATGGTCGGGATTTTCTGGCTTCAGGTCGTTTATATCGTTTTGCATGGCGATTCAAGGTTTTTGACTTCTGCTGAATAGTTTGAGGGCACGAAAACCCTCATAACAGAGATGTCAAAAGTTGGGAATAACCGGGTACACACATACCGATTGCCCCGATCTATAGTGTGATATTGATATTTTGGAATGCAGTGATAGTATAAAAAAATAATATAACCTGACAAGCCATCGCTGCCAGTGATATTTTCTTGCAAGGAGCAAGTGTTTGTGCAGGGGGAGCAGCAATTTCTTGTAACATTGCAAGTTGTTTGCTGCTCCTTTTATGAGGTTGCACTTACTTTTTTTCCCTTTCTACAGTAGGTACGAAGTTCTGCTGTCGTCCCATTTTTGGCAGGCCGAGGCTCTCTCTTGCATGGTCAAGTGCATCGTCGATATTGCCGAAAATGTTCTCTTCACCGATGTCGTCATAAAGACCGTATTGCTGAAGGGCAAATAACGGCTGGGCATGAACTCCGGAGAGAATCAGTTTCGTGTCGGTTTTTGTGCAGTCTTTGAGCAGATCTTTCATCATGTTCAGGCCGGTAGCGTCGATAGAGAGCACTTTGCGCATACGGATGATGCGGATTCTTGGTGCCTTTTCAACAATATGCATGGCATCGCGGAACTTGGATGCTGCGCCGAAGAAAAACGGGCCGCTTATTTCAAAGACCTCCACTCCATCTGGCACCTTGCGTGTCACGATAGTATTGGGGTCGTCCTCCTCATCCCTGTCCTGAAGCTCCTGGGTAATGATGCCGACATTGGAGAGCTGGGCCATACGCTGCATGAAGAGGATGACAGAGAGCAGCATGCCGATCTCAATGGCAAGGGTCAGGTCAAAGATAACCGTCAGACTGAAGGTGCTTACAAGGACAATAACATCACTTCTCGGGCTTTTCAGAAGTTCCCGGAACACCTTGATTTCACTCATGTTCCAGGCAACGATAATAAGGATTGCTGCCAGCGCAGGCATCGGGATGAGCTTTGCCCACTGGCCGAAGAGCAGCATGATTAACAGAAGCGTGATGGCATGAACCATACCGGCTACAGGGGTTCTGCCTCCGTTCTTGACATTGGTGGCAGTTCGTGCTATGGCGCCGGTTACCGGGATGCCCCCGAAAAGCGGGGTAATGATATTTGCCGCTCCCTGGGCAATCAGTTCCATGTTGGACTTGTGGCGGCTGCCGATCATGCCATCAGCCACAACTGCCGACAGCAGCGCCTCGATGGCACCAAGCAGCGCAATGGTCATTGCCGGCATGATGAGCTGGCGGATAGTGGCAAAATCAACCGAAGGAAAAGAGGGCGAGGGAATCGTTGACGGAATGCTTCCGAAGCGCGATTCAATGGTCGGGACATTGAGATTAAAGTATTCTACAATCACGGTTGTGACAATGATGGCGATGAGCGATCCCGGAACTTTTCGTGACACTTTCGGCCAGAAAATGATGATGACGAGAGCAAGCAGGCCGATCATGAAACTTGTCGGGTGAAAGGTAGTCAGGTTTTGGGCGTATGCGCTCCACTGCCCGACAAAGTTCGCAGGGAGGCTCTTGATATCGAGACCGAGAAAATCCTTGACCTGCGTGGAGAAAATAATGACCGCAATACCACTGGTAAAGCCGACAATAACCGGATAAGGAATAAACTTGATCAGTGAACCAAACTGGGCGAACCCCATAATCATGAGAATGATACCCGCCATGATGGTGGCCAGCATAAGACCATTAATGCCATATTGCTGAACAATGCCGTAGAGGATAACAATAAACGCTCCGGTCGGGCCACCAATCTGCACACGGCTGCCGCCAAGAAAAGAGACAAGAAAGCCGCCGATAACAGCGGTAATGAGACCCTTTTCGGGAGAAACGCCTGATGCAATGGCAAATGCAATAGCCAGCGGCAAGGCCACAATGCCCACCATGACACCGGCAACGACATCCTTCAAAATCCGGTCAGGGGAGAGCTCAGGTAAAACAGAAAAAAACTTCGGTTTGAACATGGTAAAGGTCAGGAAAAAGGAAATGAACAAGGCAGCTCTTGGAGAGCCTGAATTTCTATATAACCTTTTCACGCTTTTTTATCAACACAGCGCCCTTTTCCCGCCAAAAAAAGCTGGTGACTGGCCGGGAATTGGACGGTGGTGAGTACTGGCCGGGAATGTCGAGCCCCAGCTCGACAATTCGATATCGAAGAGAGGTGGTCGTAGTTTTTTGTTTTGCAGTCACCAGCGCATTCTGCTCTTTGGCACTTGACTGCCAAGAGTTGCTGAGTGTTATGACGATCCTGATTGGTTGCTCTCTCAGGGCTCTCCTCCGCTTTTTTTATGGCCCCGGGGCGGGGGTAGAGGTCAGCGTTTCATGTACGGCAATAGAGAGCGATTTGAAGCGGAAGGGCTTCTGTATAAAATTAACACTCTCATCCAGCACCTCGTGACGGGCGATGACATCGGCAGTGTAGCCGGACATAAAGAGCGCTTTAAGGTCAGAGATTGTTGGCAGAAGTTTTTTGTAGAGATCACATCCGCTCATTTCCGGTAACACCACATCACTCAGAAGGAGGTTGATCTCTTCCTTGTGTTGTTCGGCAAGCTGGATGGCATCGCTCGGCGTAGCAGCAGCAAGTACCGTATATCCGTTTTGTTCAAACATATCCTTGCAAAGGACGAGGATATCGGGTTCATCTTCAACCAGAAGAATTGTTGCCTTGCCATGAGTGACAGCAAGCTCTGGTTGTGCTTTACTCTCTGCTGGTTTGGCAACCCCTGCAATCTCCTCATACCGGGGCAAGTAGATTCTGAATGTGCTTCCTTTTTGCCGTTTGCTCTCGCATTCGATGTAACCGTTGTTCTGTTTGATGATGCTGTAGATGATCGACAACCCGAGTCCGGTTCCCTGGCCCACCGCCTTGGTGGTAAAGAAGGGTTCGAAAATATAGGGAAGATGTTTTTTGTCGATACCATGCCCGTTGTCAGTGACGGAAAGCACCACGTAATCACCGGGTTCCTTGTTGAGGTGACGAGCGATGCAATCGCTCTTATCGAGATGAAGCCGGCTTGTTTGAATGGTGATCTGGCCGTTTTTCTCTATTGCATCACGAGCGTTGACGCACAGGTTGGCAAGAATCTGGTCAAGATGAACCGGTTCAATCTTGACCTTTGCAGGTTCACTTTCGGGTTTCCATACGAGTGTGATATCTTCGCCAATCAGCCGCTTGAGCAGGGTCATCATATCCTCAACCGCCCTGTTGAGTTCAATTATTTTTGCTGTTACGCTCTTGTTGCGGGCAAAGGCAAGCAGTTGCTGGCTCAAATCAGCCGAACGGGTGGCTGCCGTATGGATAGCCTCAAGGTTCGCATGGATAGGCAGTTCCGGCACAACATCCTGGAGGGCCATTTCAGTATATCCAAGGATGACGCAGAGCATGTTGCTGAAGTCGTGTGCTATGCCTCCCGTAAGGCGACCAACAATCTCCATTTTCTGTGACTGGATCAGCGCTTCCAGCGTCTTCTTTTCCCTTATTCCGGCAAGCTTGGTGTCGATGATGTCACGGGCTATGTCGGCCAGAGCGCTTACCCAGCGTATATCTTCCTCGTCATAGTAAAACGGCTTGTTGGCTACCCCAAGCATTGCCATGACGCTCTTGCCTTTCATGACCGGAACAACCAGTGTTCTTGTGATGCCTGGATGATTGTCTGGCCTGCCATTAAGTGGCCAGAACGCACTGTAATCGTTATGAATCACCGCTTTTTGTTCCTGCAGGGCATCTCTCCATAGCACAGATGTGTCGAGGGAAGGATGCTTCTTTTTATATCCGTTCATCCAGCCATTTTTTTTGACGGTATTGCTCGACCATACCTCAAGTGACGGTGCGTTATCATCCATGAGCAGGTGGCAGAATCCAATAGAGCTTTCTGTAACTTTTTCGGCTTTGTCGAGTGTGGCCTGGATCAGTTCCGGCACGGAGTGGTTCTTTGCCATCTCCAGGAGGTGAAGGCGAAATTCCGTTATGAGTTCAAGTCGCTTATGCTCGGTGTCATCGTGAATAATTGAATAAAGCATGATTTTTCCTGCAATCTCAATGCCCGAACTTAATACATCAACATTGCGGATGGAACCATCTTTCCTGCGATGACGAAATTCAAAATAGGTTTTCATTGACCGTTTGCATTTTCCCATCTCTTTTTTCACTGCTTCAGGCGGCAGGATATTGATTTGCTGCATCTTCATCTGACGTAGTTCCTCAACCGACCATCCATAAAATTTCGCTGCTGCCTGATTGGCATCAACGATATCGCCTGTATCGGGATTGATAAGCATCTTGATGGCAGAATGACTTTCAAACAGGTGTCTGAAACGCTCTTCACTTTCCCTCAGTTTTTCTTCAGCAAGTTTGCGCTCGGTGATATCGTGAATGATGGTATAGAGAAGCTCCTTTCCTTCGATCCTTACCTTATTGCTGAATACTTCAACATCGCACAAAGAGTTGTCTGCCCTGCGATGGCGAAACAAAAAACTGTTTTGTTCCGATGAGCTGATTTTTTTCAGATTTTTCTTAACCGTTGCAGGCGAAAGAATACTGAGCTGCTCTATCTTCATCTTGCGAAGTTCATCCAAGGACCAGCCGTAAAATTCTGCGGCCTTTGGATTGGCGTCAACGATAGCGCCTGTATCAGTATCAATGAGAAGCTGTATTGCTGAATTACTTTCAAAAAGGGTTCTGAACCGTGCCTCACTCTCTTTCAGCTTTTGTTCAGCCTGTTTGCGCTCGGTGATATCGTGAATGATGGAATAGAGAAGCTCTTTTCCTGCAATTTCAATCCTGTTGCTGAACACCTCCACATCACGAATAGAATCGTCAAACCTGCGGTGGGAAAATACAAAGCAGCTTTGCTCTGATGATCTTATGTTCTCCAGATTAATTTTCACCGTTTGAGGCGAATTAATACTGAGCTGCTCTATCTTCATCTTGCGCAGTTCCTCAACCGACCATCCATAAAATTTCGCTGCAGCCGGATTGGCCTCAACGATAGCGCCAGTATCCGGATCAGTGACAAGCTGGATTGCGGCATGACTCTCAAAAAGTTTCCTGAACCGCTCCTCGTTTTTTTTCAGCTTTTGTTCAGCCTGTTTGCGCTCGGTGATATCTTCGAAGATGGCGAAGAACTCTCCCTTATTGCTACTGAAAGCAGAGATATCATGCCAGGCGTTCAAGGCTTTGATGTAGATTTCAAACCGTTCAGAAATGCCGCTCTCTGCAACTCTCGCAAATCGTTCCAGAAATTCAGGTATTGAATCGTGAAGAGTGGGCAGAATCTCGGAAGCTTTTCGGTTCACAACCTCTTTCAATCCGGTCAGTTTATAGAAAGCCGGGTTGACCGCTTCATGAATAAAATCAACAGCGACTCCCTTTTCGTAAACGATTCGGCAGTAGGCGCAGCCGTTGAGCAGGCTGTCAAAGAGATGACGAAATTTCTCCTGGCTGACGAATAGCGCGTCGTCGGTATGGCCGGGATTTTCGGTTGTCAGGTTGCTTATGTCGTTTTGCATGGCGATTGAAAGATCATGACTTCTCCGGTAGAGTCATTCGAAGTATTAAACCCCGTCGGCAGATATGTCAGCAGTTTGCAATAACCTGTAAACACATACTCGGTTGTCCTGATCTATAGGGTTGTGTTGATATTTTTGAATTAAATAACAAAATATAACCAGACAAACCTTTGGTATCGGTTATATGTTCCACCAAGTAGTAGATTTTGAAGGGGTAGCAGCAATGGTTGGAGACATTGCAAGTCGTTTGCTGCTCTTTTTATCAGGTTGAACTTATTTTTTTTCTGCTCTCTACTGTGGGTAGGAAGTTTTTCTGCCGTACTGTTTTCGGCAGTCAGAGGCTCTCTCTTGCATGGTATGGTTCGAGCGGTTTTATCTCCTTTTTCTCAGCTTTGCAAGTTTCAATAGCAGAGAGAGGTTTCTGAAGCATTTTCTCTTGCTGTACCCAGCGCGTCATGCGGTTTGGCGCTTGACTGCCCGGCGTTTCTGAGTGAAATGAGGCTCGTCCCCTGATTGTTTTTTGCACGATTTGTTATCAACACAGTGCCCTTGTCCAGCCAAAAAAAGCTGCTGAAACAATCGTTCTACTGTTTTCAAAATGGGCGAAACCATAATGACCATCGGATAATACCGTAGGGGCGGGGTCATCCCGCCCTCTTTCCATCCGTTCGTCATCCTCCGAACAGATAGTTTGGTGGTCATCTGACTGGAGTTAATGATTTTTATGACGACCTGTATAATGAGAATACAACCAGACAAAAGTGTCGATGGTTCGACAGGTTATTGATGCTATCGAACAACGTCCCCTTATTTTTATTGCAGTTTTTATTGAGATTTCATAAAATAGATGAAGTGAATTTCTTCCTGCTTTATTTCCATTATCAAAAAGTTACGTTCCATGACAGAACATAAGGTGAACCCTGCCGCAGATGAACAAGCTTTTCCGAATGATATTTTGATGACTCCCTCAGCGGTCAATGAACTGATCATGCTGAGCGAAGGAGAAAAAGAGGCTGCGGATCTGCTTCATCACCACCATCCCCTGAAGGTGTCACGTTACTATCTCAGTCTGATCGATGCCGATGATCCGGATGATTCCCTGCGCCGGATTGTTTTTCCCTCGATGTTGGAGCTGCAACATCTTCCAGAAGAGGAAAATGACGATGTCCATAACGATGAGGCGAAATATCAGCCATGTCCGGGGATCATTCATCGTTACCCCGGCAAAGTCCTTTTCATACCGACGCTTGCCTGCCCGTCGCATTGCCGGTTTTGTTTCCGCAAAGGGAGAAAAGTTAAGCAGTTAAGTCGCTTTGAGGGCGAAGATGCGCTTGATTATATCGCACGGAACAGCTCGATACGCGATGTCATCATCACTGGTGGCGATCCCCTGATGCTTGACGATAGCAAACTGGACTATTACCTTTCCCGACTTCGCTCGATAGAACATGTCGAAATCATTCGGATAACGACGAGGTACCCGATCTTTGTGCCATCGAGAATTACCGAAAGCTTTGTCCGGATGCTTGCCGGGTACCGTCCGCTGTTTGTGATTTTTTCCTTTTTGCATCCACGGGAACTGACCCCGGAAGTGAAAAAAGGGATAAAAATGATGGCCGATGCAGGACTGGTAATGCTCCAGCAAGGACCGCTTTTGCGGGGCATCAACGATGATCCGGAGCTGCTTAAGGAGCTGTATGAAGGGCTTGCCGCCCTGCAGGTCATCCCTTATTATGCCATCTGGGGAATACATGCTCCCGGAACCGAACACTTTATGGTTGATGGCCCCAGGGCAAACGACATTATCGGCGCAATGGAGAACAAAACCTCTGGCTTCTGCATACCCCACCTGATTACCATCGCCGAAGGTGACAAGGTGAGAATGATGGGATGGTCACCCGAGAAATTCAGTGCGCATCGTCGCGCCACTCAACAGGGCGGAAACTTGCCGGGGTTGTGACTGGCCGGGGGAGGGAACTGTCCGTGGGGCGGGAACTGGCCGGGAATGTCGAGCCCCAGCTCGACAATTCGATAGCAGAAAAAGGGCTTCTGAAGCTTTTCTGCCCGTCGTTAACTGCTTTTTCAGCTTTTCGATGGAGTTTCTGAATGTTATGACGACCGTCCCCTCATTGGTTGCTCTCTCATTCCCATGGATCAAAAAGAACTGCTCCAGATGCCGTCATATCAGAGGTGTTTCGCGTGACCAGTGTTAAACCATTTGTTATAGCGGTTGCGGCAATAAGTGCATCAACGACAGGGATCGTTTTTCCTTTTTTCTCCGAATCTCCGAGTATTCCTCCCCAAAGGAGAGCAACTTCTGTTGTAACACCGAGTACCCGTCCATTGAACCGCTCCATTAATTCATCAGCAAGCCATGATTGCAGTTGCATTTTTTTCTTGCCGTCCGCCAGTTTCGAAATTCCTTTTTTAATTTCACCAAGAGTGATAACGCTCAGAAAGAAATCTTGCTCTTCATGACTGTCAATCCAGCCCGTAACCTTTGCGGATGGTATTGGTCTGATCAGTTCAGAAATCATGCAAGTATCCAAAAGGTATTTCAAAATATCTCCTCGTTCCGTCCTGGATCTTTTGATCGTTTGAGGTCGATGCTGATATTTCTGAGAGGTGAATTATGAAAAAAACTTGAGAGAGGCTCATTCGGCTTGCGAGCCTTCACAGCTTTGGTGTATTCGTCAAAAGAGATAACAACAGCAGTGGGAGTGCCATGCAGGGTAATAGCCTGCGGCCCGTCATGAAGTGCGTTTCTTATAACTTCACTCAGGTGGTTTTTGGCGTGTTGAAGCTGCCATGTTTTCATCTTTTTTGCTCCAAAATGTATTTTTGTAATTCTGGCTATTATAGACAGAATATATGCAACAACAGGCTCATTTTCAATCAGGAGAAGCCTGGCAGAAATATAATGTCCATTTCGCCACATTCCGCCACTACCAAAAAGAGATTGCCGGCACGGTGATTATTTGCTTTATGCTGGTAACATAGCCACTGTTTTCAGGAGACCATAATGACTACCAGCACCCTCTTTACCAATAATCGCTCTCAGGCAGTACGATTGCCCATGGATGCCCGGTTTCCGGATAGCGTGAAAAAAGTAACTATTCGGGTAAAGGGTAATGAGCGGATAATTGCGCCCTTTGGGCAGAGTTGGTACAGCTTTTTTCTGGGGCCACAAACCGTGACAGATGATTTTATGGAAGAGCGTGACAGAGAGGAACAATCAGAGTGAAAGGCCCTGTAATGCCGCGACATCTTCTTTGTACTTGCAAATCGAAAATTGCGTTATTTCGGAGTGTTGAGTATCAGGCGATGATTTTGTCATAGTCAGCATGAGAGCCAATCCAAATCCACTGTTTCATGGGTAGTAAAATCAATCACATAAAGACAATTTTGCCATCTGACCTTTCCGCATAGATGAGCAATGTTCGGTCAGTTGAAGCGTGATATTCAAAATTCGGCGAACTATTCCGATCTTCTTCATTTTGATCGTTATGATAATACTCCGTTTTAGCATCCCTTAAGCGCTGATATCCTCATCAACACCCAATACCGTTGCCAATTTTTCAAGGGTGAACCCAAGCTTCCAAACTCATCCAAAATAGATTACTTCCCAAAATGAACTGAATTTAAAGACGTCCGCTTTTGATTGTATTTGGATTTGAGTATACTTGCCATAATGTCAAAATTATTCCAGTGGAGTCTGTTGTCATGAATACTACCCAAAGCTTTTCATTGTTACGACAGAAGGCAGGTTTGTCCATCGATAAAATTGCCCATATTACCGGTTACAGCCAGAGGGAGGTATATCGCTGGGAAAAAAACGAGGTTGTACCCAGAAAAATTGTTCTTGACCAGCTCACAAGAATTGCTCAACCATTGTCATCCTATGGAAAAGGCTCTTCAAGCTTTACCTTCATTGATCTTTTTGCCGGTATTGGGGGTATGAGAAAAGCTTTTGAGGAGCTTGGCGGCAGGTGCGTCTATACAAGCGAATGGGACAAGTATTCTCGTCAGACCTATCTTGCCAATTTCGAGTGCGATCATGAAATTGGCGGTGATATTACCAAAATTGATGCCTGGGATATTCCGTCACATGATATCCTGGTCGCGGGTTTTCCCTGCCAGCCTTTTTCAATCGCAGGGGTTTCCAAAAAAAATGCCCTTGGCAAACCGCATGGATTTGCTGATAAAACGCAGGGGACACTGTTTTTTGATGTAGCCCGAATTATTGATTACCATCGGCCAAAGGCGATCCTGCTTGAAAATGTCAAGAATCTTCAGCGTCATGACAAAGGGAAAACTTTCGAAATTATCAAGGATACTCTCGCAGAGTTGGGATATTATTTTGACTGGAAAATTATTGATGCTGGCCACTGGGTACCCCAGCACCGGGAGAGGATATTTATTGTCGGTTTCCGGGAGGATTGCAGATTCAGCTTTGACCGTTTTGCTCTGCCAGCAAATAGCGAGCGCCCGGTCATAGACACCATATTGCATTCTGAAGACGGCATGGAAGATGAGGAACCCCCCTATACCATTGGCCCGTTGGCAAGAATATCTGACCGCTACACCCTGTCAGATCATCTTTGGCAGTATCTTCGGCAGTACGCTGAAAAACATCGGGCCAAAGGCAATGGTTTTGGATTTGGTCTTGTCGGTCCTCATGATGTAGCCAGAACACTTTCGGCAAGATATTACAAGGATGGTTCAGAGATACTGGTGAAGCAGGATGGAAAAAATCCCCGCCGGCTCACCCCGAGGGAGTGTTCACGGCTGATGGGCTTTGACAGTCTAAACGGCAACAGTTTTGTGATTCCTGTTTCGGATACCCAGGCTTATCGGCAGTTCGGAAATGCCGTTGTGGTTCCTGTGGTCAGGTCAGTAGCCCTATATATGCTTGAATATCTGGTGGAGGGTGTTTCATCCGATCAGTTGCGTTTTGATTTTGGTGTTTTGATGTCTGAAAAAGCATTTCATTATGGCTGATGTTGTTTCGACGGAAACACGAAGTCGAATGATGTCCGGCATCAGGTCTAAAAACACCATTCCGGAAATGATGGTACGAAAAGGAGTTCATGCAAGGGGATTCAGGTTCAGGCTGCATGTTTCGGGATTGCCGGGCAAGCCTGATCTTGTTTTTCCAAAATATCGTGCAGTTATTTTTATACATGGATGTTTCTGGCATGCCCATGAATGCGCACTTTTCAAGTGGCCAGCAACAAGAACGGATTTCTGGAAAGAAAAGATTGGCAAAAACAGATTCCGTGACCTTGTTGTCATGGACGAACTTGCACGGCAAGGCTGGAGAGTTTTGCTTGTCTGGGAGTGTGCCCTGAAAGGCAAGGAGCGAAGGCCAATTGACGAAATTGTTGATTCCTGTGCGGAATGGCTGCTTTCAAGCTCAACAAAACGTGAAATCAGGGGGCAACATGCGACTATCGACTCTGCAATCACTCATGCGAAACAAGGGATGCCGGACGATGTACTCGAAAGTACTCTCCGCAAATGACAACCGGAAGCAGCAGGTCTATTTCGGGGGTGATTTCCAGGTTATCAATATTATTCCCTTTGACACGATAGCGCCTGATCCCGATAAGCATCATATATTCAAGGCACAGCTCAATTTCTGGTGGCTTTCTGACAATGGATGCGTGTACAACGCGCCCCGGGCCCAACTCATACTCTATCCCCAATATCCGGAAGTAAGGTTTTCCGGTTTCCTTCAGGGCTGTTCTGCTGCCCCGTCAAAACTCATGGATGAGCGCCTGAGACTGGCAGGGCGTATCCTTTTCCTCGGTATATCTCCTGACGGCAAAATTATCGGTTATCTATGTCATCCGGACAGTGAACTTGCAAGGGAGTTTGCTTTACTTGGAGAACTACCTCGAAGCGGGGTTTTTCAGGAACCTGGTCTCGATATCAGCTTGATTGATGAAAGATCGTTACTCATCGAGAAACTGAGGGAAATCCATTTGACAGGCTGGATCTGTTCAAGAAAACTGGGAAGAAACGGTGTCTCATTACCCTGTGAAGCTTCCAATTGTGGCGGGATGACACTCGAAGCCGAACTTGATATTCTCCCTAACAGTCGTTCAGAACCAGACTATCTCGGCTACGAGGTAAAACAGTACGGCGTCAGTAATTTTCAGCGTATCAACAGTGGTGTACTGACTCTTATGACCCCTGAGCCAACAGATGGATACTACAGGACTGCAGGTATTGAAGCCTTTATTCGGAAATTCGGTTATCCTGATATGACGGGTGCATCTGACCGTACAGACCGGTTCAATTTTGGGGGTATTCACAAGGTGGGCGAGTATCACCGTATGACAAACCTTCAGATTGTGCTTAAGGGGTTTGACTCAATCAAGGGAAAGATCATTGATGCAACGGGAGGAATATCTCTGATGAATCGTGAAGGTGAAGAGGCTGCGGTTTGGGGATATGATGCACTTATGACCAAATGGAACCGGAAACACAACAAGGCGGTATACATCCCAAGTCAATGCGTTCACTCACCAGTACGAAAATACTGGTACGGAAACCTGATACGCATAGGTACAGGAACGGATTTTATAAAGTACCTGCAGGCTATGGCAGAAGGCAAGGTATATTATGATCCTGGCATCAAGCTTGAGAATGCCTTAACCCGGCCACGCACGAAACAACGCAGTCAGTTTCGCATAAAGTCAGTCAATCTTCCGGCGCTCTATCACCGTATGGATATTGTTGACTTGCTCAATGGACAAGTGGCGTCATCGTGATTTCCCGTCAACAAAAAATCAATCTTGCGGAAGGATTACAGAACCTCGCATCCCATTATTTGCAGATGCTTTGCTGCTAGGCTGATGTGTTCAAAAGGGAACATGTCGCCTTTTCTTGCCGACCACTGTTTGATTGCCGATGCAAGTGAGTGGGGATCGCTTGTTCCGGTTTCGTTTATGTAGAGATATTTTTACGTCAAAGCGCTGTTTTGCTTCTGCCATGCACGAGTACATAACTTAAAATTCTCGCCGACAAGCTATAACCACGTTGGCTTCTGAGTGGTTTTTATTACGCCGATTGTTTTCTTTTTGATCGTTGTGCGGGTACGCCATAGAGCATCCCTTCAGCGCTGATATCCTCATCGATATCTGGCCAGTGGATACCAATACCGTTGCCAATGATCTCGAAGTTGTTTCTCTGCTCCACTGAGCTTTCCGTTAAACGCCATGACCAGGTCAGCGGAACGCTGATAGTTCTACCGTCATCAAGGGTTGCGGCAATCACTTCGTCGGTGATTTCAACCGAGCTGATTCTTGGTTCATTATTGACCGCAGTGTTCATACCAGTAACTTTTTATGAGGTTGCTTTCAAGCCGAATTATCCTGTAAATGGCGTTGAGCTCTTTTGATGAAAAACCGTGGTTTTTAGCCAACGAAAGAGGTTCTACCCAGAACTTGCAGATTTTGCTTCCTTTACTGACGTGCACATGCAAGGGCTCGTTTCAGTCAAAGCTAAAGAAAAAAATCTAAATCCATTCGACAGTTCTTTAATCGTTGGCATGGCTGCTGAAATTTTTATTACCGGGAGTGCCGGGATGACTCATTGAATGCGTTTTTTCCTTGTCCTTGTTTGACTTCATTTTACGGATTTTTCGGGTGAACTGCATGGGTAAAGGCTGAATAAAGAGTAAATTGTGGTAACCCAAAAGTATTCCGAAACGGACAATTTCTTCGAAAATCAGAGCTTGTGACTGCGTGGTCTGTCCGGGAAAAGTGATTTGCAAAACCAGCAAGGTTTCATGACAAAAATATTCGTCAGCTACGCGCGCAAAGACCTGCAAAGGGTAGAGCCCATTGTCGATGAGCTTGTGAAACAGGGATTGAGTGTCTTTATTGACCGAAGAGATCTATTGCCAGGGAGTATATGGCCTGGTGAAATTGCCAAAGCGGTGGAAGAGTCTCACTGTGTACTTGTTGTCTGGACTTATACTTCAGTCGATTTAGATAACCATCACTGGGTGAGAGAAGAGGCCGGTGCAGGGCTTGTACGACGCATTCTTTTGCCCGTTCGGCTGGACCCGGTAGCATTGCCTTTTGGATTTCAAAGTGTCGAGACTGCTGACCTTTCGAATTGGAATAACAATGGCTCACATCCGAATTTTCAGCAATGTATCAAGGCAATCAGAGCGATGGTTCCTTTGAGCGTACATGGCTTAAGTTGCGGCAATTACGTTGATGATACGCTTTTTCGCTGGTATCAACTGGATAAAAAGCGCCTGAAACAACAGTTTAAATTGCTTTGCCGACTCGATGAGAAGCTGAAAGTTATTTTTGTTGAGCATAACATAGATGCATTGTCGAATTACATTCACCATATCCTCTACTCTGTTTATTTACATTTACACCCACATCAAACCGTCGGCAAGATCAAGGGAAACATGAATGACGATATTCTTGATCTTGAAAAAGCTGAGTACATCGAAGAAGACTGGACAGAATTTGTTCAAAGAATTTTCGAAGTTTCCGGAACGTTGCATGAGGTCATAGATAAATTCAACAACGAAAATCTTGGCAATCAAGTGCATTTTATTGTCCTGAAGATTGATAATTTTAATAGAGATCACTTCGCACAATATTATGCTTTCTGGCAGGCATTACATCTTGAACGGCCACTCTTCCTTTTCTGTCACGTAGAAAAAATTGATTTCCCCGACAATGAAAGGCAGCAAAACTATCTTTTTCCGGAAGATGAGAGTGTTGATTGTCATGACTTTACATCTTTTTTTGATCAATGGAAGGATTTCTATAAAGAGGATTTGAATCTATGCCGGGATTGCCCGCCCATCACTTTTCGGGAGGCAGTGGAAAAATTGCACTTTAAGAAACATTAAGAGATGAAAAAATGGAACGATACAACTTTTATAAAAACAGGCTTGAAGACAAGCAATTCAAGGATTATCCATTTGAGTTGAGTGAAGAGATGCAGTTACAGCACATTGAGCCGGGTGAAGAATATGAACCTTCAGAGGCTTTGATACGGGCAGTAAATGTTGCCTTAATGCTTCAAAAGCCATTGTTGCTGACCGGTGATCCCGGAACAGGGAAGTCGGATTTGGCCTATCACATAGCCTTGCATTTTGGCTGGGAGAAACCGGAATTATTTGCAACACGAACTGATTCTGTAGCAACCGATCTGCTTTATCGTTACAATAGCCTTGCCCATTTTCAGAATGTGAATATTCACAAAGCTGATAAGATGGCGAAAGCATTGACTGCCGATGAGATTGAGGGCAAGTTTATCAAATATGTTGCTTTGGGAGGCGCAATATGTGACTCCAAGGAAAAAAAACGCAGGGTTGTATTGATTGACGAAATTGACAAGGCACCCCGCGATTTGCCAAACGACATTTTAACGACGATTGAGACCATGACCTTTGAGGTGCCGGAACTCAATACATGGAATGATGATAAGCCTCCAATTCATATAAAAAAAGGTAACGAAAAGCTGAAACCGGTTGTCATTCTCACCAGTAACTCCGAAAAAACCCTGCCTGAAGCTTTTCTGCGTCGCTGTGTATTTTTTCATATAGCAATGCCAGAACAAAAGGATCTCATAAATATACTAATGAAAAAAAAGAGTGTCTTGCCTCATATTACAGCCGAGCAATCTATCCGCTTTGTCTTGCTTTTTTTTCAGATCCGGGCTAAAGTCACTGGCAAGAAACCTGCAACCCATGAATTGATTCTGTGGGTATGGTGGATGCAAAAGCACGAGTTTACTCCAGACGACGTTTACAACTTCAGGAAAAGCGAAGCAGAAAATTCTGAAAACGGAAAACGAAATGAGACCATTCTCAGTGGCATCTCTATTTTGGCAAAGGAAACAAATGACTTGAAGGCAGTAAGGGAAGCTATCACATCAAATAAAATGAAGCATGAGGAGATTTCGGAGGAGGAAAGCAAGCTGCTTGCCTGGAGCAAGGAAGCCACATCATTCAAGGAAATAAAGGACAAGTGATGAGCATGATGGCATCATATATTTCAGCACCTTACTTTCTGCCGTTCAGTGAGTTGGTTGAAGCCTTGCGACAACAGGGGTTCAGTTTTGGCGTTGAAACCTATGAAATGTCCTGTCGCGTGATGATCAGTGCTATTGAATCTGATGATTTAGCCTCTCTTGATCTGTGGCTCTGTCCAGTGTTTGCTCACTCTGCAGAGCAGCAGGCTGTTTTTATGGAAGTCTATAAACGGAACTTCAAGCCGACTACCGATACGCAACCCGGTTTTCCTCTCAAGGAAGAAAAACCATTAATCACTGAACATTTTCACTCTCCAGAAACATCAGGCAATTCAGACTCTCTTCCTGCCCTGGAACCGGCAAAGGAAGATGAGAAAGAGATTACTGTAGCATCTCTCAAGGCACGCAGCAGCACAGCATACGCTCTTGACCGGTTTGTAAGATCGACGCCAATTGTGAGTGATCCAGTGTTGCTCAAGGTTGTTCGGCAGCTTCGCTTCACAGAACATTCCGGCAGGTATTCATTCAACATCGAGAAAACGATTCAGAAAACCATCCATTGCGGTGGTATGGCCAAGCCAGTCTATACCGCTGAGCGCCGACATATAGAATACCTGATGTTGATTGATCGGCACAACCTGCGCGATCATCAGGCTCAGTTGCACAACAGTTGGTATGAAACCCTTAAAGAGAACAATATTTTCGTTGAGCGCTTCTATTTCGACAACTCTCCCTTGCTCTGCCGCAATGATCGCCATGTGGGAGGTATTTCCTTGTCGGAGATTCTCAGCCTGCACGAACATGCAGCCCTTATGATATTTGCTGATGGGTTGCAATTTATTGATACATATAATCTCAACCTCTTCGCGTGGGCCGATATTTTCAAACATTGGCAACACCG
>SESA01000247.1_pt1 | contig 37890 bp, 37 predicted proteins | sample 3171451 | NCBI WGS metagenome assembly SESA01 (sample SAMN06051862, study PRJNA518727) | freshwater metagenome | biome: subpolar coniferous forest; feature: holomictic lake; material: water; isolation source: holomictic Lake 227, 8 m depth | place: Canada: near Kenora, Ontario | collected...
CTGAAATCTGTCGACCCCAAGATTTTTATTTGTCTTGCGCATTTTGCCAGCCCATTTCCATACAACATTGAACATTTGCCTATGCACTTCCAGAATAAAATTTTCGGAAAGAATTTCGTTGATAGGAAACCTTTTTCGAAGTGTCCAGGCAATTGCAAGCTCAATGTTCTTTTGTTCAAATTCATCCAATTCCCCACGAGTTGAGATCGTTTTAACCTTTAACCCTTCGGCCTCTTCAGTTCCAATGGGAGTCTGACCGTCGATATAATCCAGGTCTAATCCCATAATAATTTTGGCATTTCAAGGGTTATCTCTGAAGCCTTCTCAAGAATGGATTGCTTCAATCTTGCCTCCGTATTCCCCTGATCTTCCAATATCATTGAGGATGAAGTTCTTTGGACTATTTGTGTTGCAATTTCCACAGCTCTGTTTTCAATCATTTTTTCCAATGAACCTGTTTTCGGAATGAAACAATAAATCAATTTCATATCAAGGCTTGCACCAAACTGACGAAGCACATTCAAAGAAACTGTCCCGCTTTTCTCCCTTTCCTCCAGCTCCTTAACACTCTGGGCCGTGATGTTTAATCGTTTTCCCAATTGCCTGAGCGACATTCCCAATGCCTGCCTGATTGAATAAATCCAGCCGGCCTGCGGCATGACGATAGAATCAAGGGGAAGTATCTCCATTATCCTTCTATCGACCTGGTCAAGTATCAACTTTTGTTTTTTCATAAGGCTATGACCTTAAAATATTTTTACAAATATAAGGCTTAAACCTTATTATAAAAATAAATAATTAGCCTTTAGCCTTAAAAACTTACTATATTTGCATCTCAGTAGCAGGAAATAATGATTGATTTTTTAAAGATTACTGGTAAATTCCAGATAAAAGGAAGTATTTGCGAGGCCGAAAAAACCGGCTCGGGCCACATCAATGATTCATACAAAATCACCGTGGATGTTCCGGGTTCGGCGGGATACCTTCTTCAGCGGATAAATCATCGGATTTTCACTGATGTTCCCATGCTGACGGATAACATTCTGAAGGTAACAAAACATATTTCCTTGAAAATTGATTCGGGGAATGCAGGGGTTCCGTTTGTAGGGCTCAGCCTGATCCCGACTTTGAGCAACAGGTTCTTCCATAAGGATGAGGATGGGAATTACTGGAGGCTGTACAACTTCATCGAAGGCAGCAGGAGCTATGACCTTGTTCCGGGTCCTGAACTGGCCTATGAGGGAGGAAGGGCGTTTGGCTGCTTCCTCAGACTGACTTCAAACATGGATGCCATTGAACTGGGAGAAACCATCCGCAATTTTCATAATATAGAAACAAGACTGGAGGCGTTCCGAAAAATCTGCAGTGAAGATCCCTGCGGCAGGGTGAAGGAAAACAGCAAGGAAATTGATTTTGTTGAAATGAGGGCGGATGAGATGCACACAATTCTCAGGCTGGGCCGCTCGGGGCAGATCCCGCTTCGCGTCACTCATAACGACACCAAATTCAACAACATCCTTTTCGACAGCAACGACAAGGCGATCTGCATCGTTGACCTCGATACGGTGATGCCGGGCTATGTGCTGTATGATTTCGGGGATGCAATCCGCACCGGAGCCAATACAGGAGATGAGGACGAAGCCGATCTTTCGAAGGTAAGCATCAACCTGGATCTTTTCAAGGCATACAGTATGGGTTTCCTTGAAACGGCCGGGGAATCGCTTACCGAAACGGAAAAATCCAAGCTTGCATTTTCAGCCCGTTACATGACCTACCTGATCGGTCTGAGGTTCTTCACCGATTACCTCGGCGGCGACACGTATTACAAAACCCACTTCCCCGGGCATAACCTCCAAAGAGCCAGGGCCCAGTTCAGGCTGCTTGAGAGCATGGAAGAAAATGCTGCAGCCATGGATGCAATAATTTCTGATCTTTGCAAAAAATCCCGTTAATTGGTATTACCCCCGGGGCATAGCCCTGGACCCGGGTTCCGCTCCAAAGGGAGGGAATTTACCGAAGAGCGGTTAAATCATTATAAACAGGGATAAATCCCGAAATCCAGAATACTATGAGAAGAAGTTCATTCCTCTGTCTGATCCTGTCATGCATGCTCCTCTGCGGCATATTTACTGCAACGGCCCAAACTGCAATCAACATCATCCCGAAACCTGAGCTGGTAAAACTCAAACCGGGTTCTTTCGGGATCAATGCCAATACTGCTATATATGTTGAATCGGTGGATTCTGAAGCTGCCCGCACGGCCGCCCTGTTCGTGACTCTGCTCGACCATGCCGGTATCAAGGGAGTGAAGATTCTTGAAACCCCAAAAGACATCCGCACTTTAAAGAATGCGATCATACTTGAGTTTGTGAAAAAGGGAAATACCCCGCCTGAATCATATATACTTAAGATATCACCTGAACGCATAGAGATCATAGCTGGCAAGGGGGCCGGACTGTTTTACGGGCTGCAGAGCCTGATCCAGTTGTTGCCTCCCGAGATTTATGCGGGAAAGTCAGACAGCAGCAAACCTGCTTATGCTGTTCCCTGTCTCGAGATCCATGACAACCCCAGGTTTCAGTACCGCGGAATGCATCTCGACGTTTCCCGCCACTTTTTCCCCAAGGAATTCGTCAAGCAGTATATCGATCTGCTGTCCATGTATAAAATGAATACCTTCCACTGGCATCTCTGCGATGATAACGGGTGGCGCATCGAGATTAAAAAATACCCGAAGCTTACCAGCATCGGAGCCTGGAGGGTTGATCATGAAAGCGATCCATGGACCAAACGCGAAGCCCAGAAACCCGGCGAAAAAGCCACCTACGGCGGGTTTTACACACAGGATGACATCCGAGAAGTACTGCGTTATGCCGATGAAAGATATGTCACCATCATACCCGAGATCGAGATGCCGGCACATTGCGTGGAAGTGCTCGCAGCTTATCCTCAGTTCTCATGTACCGGCGGTCCGTTTACAGTTCCAACCGGGAGCTACTGGCCCAACAAGGATATCTACTGCGCCGGGAATGATTCGGTGTTTACCTTTCTGCAGGATGTGCTTACCGAAGTCATGGACCTATTTCCTTCGAAATATATCCACATTGGCGGAGACGAAGCCGATAAGACCAACTGGACTACCTGCCCTAAATGCCAGGCCAGGATAAAAGCTGAGAACCTGAAAGACGAAAAAGAGCTGCAAAGCTATTTCGTAAAGCGGATCGAAAAATTCATCGTTTCAAAAGGGCGTAAAATAATCGGTTGGGACGAGATCCTCGACGGAGGTATTGCTCCCGAAGCCACCGTAATGTCGTGGAGAGGAGTTGAAGGCGGGATTGCGGCTGCAAAACAGGGACATGATGCCATCATGACACCCGGGGATTACTGCTATCTCGACCATTACCAGGCCAATCCGTCAACCGAACCCAAAGCGATAGGCGGTTTTTTGACCCTTAAAAAAGTGTATTCCTATGAACCCGTTCCTGAAGAACTTTCTGCGGATGAGGCGAAACATATCCTCGGGGCACAGGGGAATGTATGGACCGAGTTCATCCCCACGGTAAGCCAGGCCCAGTACATGGCTTATCCGCGAATGATGGCCCTGGCCGAAGTGGACTGGTCGCCCAAAGCGAACAGGGATTTCATGGAGTTCAGGACCAGGCTGGGCAGCCATCTGAAAAAACTCGATTACATGAAGGTCAACTATTCGCAAGGTTCTTACAAAGTTGACATCAGCACTCATCTTGATCCTGCCACAGGGAAAGTTAAAATAACACTCTCATCTGAGCAACCCGGAATGCCAATTTTATATACCATCAGCGGGACTGATCCGACTCCCAAATCCGCAGTCTATACAGAACCCTTTGAAATCGGCAATAGCACCGTGATCAAGGCCGGGATTTTCGTGGACGGGAAAGTGAAAGAGAAGATCAGCGAACGCAGTTTTCTTCTGCATAAAGGCGTTGGCAAAAAGGCAACTTACAACAGCAAATGGTCGGAACGCTACCCGGCCGGGGGTGAAGAGGCCCTCATTGACGGGCTCAGGGGCAGCAAAGACCATCACGACGGCTTATGGCAGGGTTACCTTGGAAATGATATGGAGATCATAATCGACCTGGGCTCCGAAATGCCAATCATGTCGATCATGACCACCCTGCTTCAGAATCAGAAAGCATGGATCTTCCTGCCCAAATATGTCGAGTATTCGCTGTCATCTGACGGAAAAAAATGGCATTCGATCAACCAGGTGCTGAACAGCGTTTCCCCGAAGGAAGAACAGGTTTTCATTCAGCCATTTATCCAGCCATTCCCTTCCACACCGGCAAGATACGTCAAGGTGACTGCAAAGAATTACGGGGTTTGTCCGGCCTGGCATGAAGGCGCCGGACAGCCAGGCTGGATCTTCCTTGATGAAATCGTGATCTATTAGTTGATCACCGAGAATGATCTGACGAGACGGCCTTCAGCAGTTTCAATCATGAGGTAATAAAGTCCCTGGGCCAGGTCCGGTAACTGGAATTCGTACATTGGTGAAACGCTGTTTACCGGTTTACCTTCCATCATTATTCTTCCGCTCATATCGCTGATTCTGAGACTGCGGATTTCAATATCCCCGCTGAACCGGATGTTCAGTTTGCCGTGAACAGGATTAGGATAAAGTATGGCAGAGAGATCAGTCCTGTTGTTTCCGGCGATTCCCACAGGATAGACGCGGGTGTCAACAGCAACTGCATCGGATGAGATCCCTGTAGGAAATGAGGTAAGAGAATCCCCAGAAAGCGAAGAAACCAGGCAATAGCCGGGGTTGGAATAATCGCCAATGTTCGTATAAAGCCTTCCGTCAAGAGTATCAACTGCGGATGAGATGATGTATGTGAAAACAGATGAACCCGGATCAGGAACGATAATCGTGTCGGCCACTGCCAGGGTATTCATGTCGAATGAGCCAATGCCGTAATTCACACCGAAGTAAAGCAGGTTGTCTTTGATGCCTGAACCACCGGCAACCCTGAAGGGGAATACTACATTGTTGAAGTTACGGGTAAGCGGATTGAACATAGTGATGCTTCCGGCATTGAGCACCCCGTAAGGGGATTTGTTTACCGTGAAAATACTTCCCTGGTAGGTATACAGATCCCAGATACCGATGGCCGAAGGACCGAAGTTCACCTCGGTGAGCACGGTCCATGTGCCGGGATCAACGATGGCAAGCTTGCCTTCGGTGCCCATCCATCCGCCGTTAACAGCAACATAAACAGTATCGTTTACAACACAAACTCCTCCGCAGTCACCCGAAATTCCCATAATTTCAGCAACCGGACTCAGGTTTGCAGTGTCAAGCACCTCAAGAAAATGCTGGCTCACGGGGTATTGCCTTGAGATAATGAGACGATTCTTATATAAGGCCATGCGGTTCAGTCCTGAATCGGGGACGGCAGCAACTCTTTGAAGTGTGTTCAGGTTGTATTTGACTACCGAGTCCTGGGCAGTAACATATGCAAAATGTCCGCTGATAAGAATTGACTGGGCCGACTGGGTAAAGATCGTACCGAAATTATTAACGATGGAAGTTGCCGGGTTATATGTTTGAAGGCTTACATAATCGGTGTAAGGAGGCGTGAATTCGAACTTGCCTGAATTGGCAGTAATAACTTGTTTCACATATCCTGATGATTGTGAGAAAAGGTTGATTGAGGATAGCAGGATTAAGCTGAACACAGCAAGACAGAGTAGATTTTTTGATTTCATTGGATGAGAATTAAACGTGTTTACCAGGTTCATTAACCTTTGACCCGAAAGTTAATTTCTTCAGCCCGGGGCAGGTCTTCTGGCTTGTTCTGACTTCCGAAGTCTTCCCATCCCTGGTAAGGATAGTGACAAGGAGATTACGGTTGTCGCTTATGAACTTACAGCTGCGGGCACAGCCCCGGTTTTACACCGGGTTCCCTATTAAACTCTACCGAAGGACATCGGTACAAGTACCACTGGCTGGGACAAAAGTATACATTCCCGGCGAACCTAGCAAATGATTCAGAGTGTAATGCTGAAAGTTGTGCCTATTTCAGGCTCGCTTTGAACGCTGATACTTCCGCCGTGCTTGAGAATTATGCGTTTTACCGTTGCCAGGCCGATGCCGGTTCCTTTGAACTGATCCTCGGAATGCAGGCGAAAAAAAGGTGTGAATAGTTTGCCTGCCCGGCTCATGTCAAAGCCGGCCCCGTTATCACTGATATGAATTACTTTTCTTTGATCTTCTTCCTGGCTGCGGATGCGGACCTCGGGTTTCTCCTTTTGACTGCTGTATTTAAACGCATTATCGAGGAGGTTTTGCATTGCTATCCGGAGCAGATGAGGATCGGCATTGACCAGGATCCCGTGTTCGATATTATAGCTGAAGGATTTCGAAGGATATACTGCCTGCAGGTCCTCGCAGATGGAAACTGCAATTTCACTAAGATTACAGGAGGCCTTGGTCACTTGCTGTCTCGTGATTCTGGATAGCTGAAGCATGTCGTCGATCAGTGTGTTCATTAAAACCGAATTGTCAGTAATACGGTTTATAACATCCCTGCCCTCATTATCAAAGAGTTGGGCATAATCCTCCCTGAGAATTCTCATCAGGGCCTCTATCCTCCTCACCGGGGCTCTCATATCATGCGACACCGAATATGAAAATGCTTCGAGTTCCTGGTTTGTGGCAGCCAGGTCCCGGTTGCTGTTTTCGAGTGCCTGGTAACTGTCGGTAAGTTCACCCATGATCCTGGTGATCTCATCATTTTTCTGGTTCACGAGCTGGTAGGATTTTTTAAGTCTCCTCCGGCTGTTAACGATGAGCAGCACGATGATGATCAGAATGATTACTCCGCATGCCGAAGCTATTGTATATATCAGTTGCTGACGATTGCTCAGTTCCAGCAGCTCCATCTTCTGGTTTTTAATCCGTTCTTCATTCTTAAGGTTAATCATACTTGCCCTGCTGACTACCCTTACTCCATAAAGCTTCTCGTTGTATTTCTCAGCAAGCAGCATGTATTTGTATGATGTTCCTGTATCGCCTTTAACAGCGTAAAGATCAGCAAGCAGGCGGGATGACCCGAGGATCTGCATCACAAAACCGATACTTGTCGCTGCATCCAGGGCTTCTTTTCCATAGGCTATGGCGGTGTTCAGATAATGCCCCCTGTTGCTGCCTGCACCAGGGATCTTTGCTGCGATCAGATGCCCCAGGCTTTGTGTGTTCTGTGCTATCATCTGGCTTGCCCCTATTGACTTAAAATAATCAAGGGCTTCTTTAAGCAATGGGAAGGCAGAGTCGGCTTTACCTTCATAAAAGTACATAGACCCGATCCTGTTCATTGCCATCATGGCCTGCCACTTCATATGGTGATCCGTTGCCATCCGGTAATGGATGTTGATGTACTTCAAAGCAGAATCCTTCAGGTCGAGGTTCTTGTAACTGTTTCCCAGGCTTCCGTAATTCCTGACTTTCCAGTTAATGTCTTTGCTTAGAGGCAAAAGTGCTTTTGCTTTCTGCATGTATTTTGCAGATGCTGCAGTATCAAAGCTCATATAGGTTTGCGCCTGTCCGAACCAGGTATCCGCAAGAAGATCGTAATCACCTTCTTTTTCAAAGATTGCAGCCGCTTTTAAGGACTGGTCGATGGATTCACTCAGCATGGAAAGGTAATTATAATTCAGTGCAAGGGAATACCTTGCCAGGCCCTGTCCGTAAAGGTCATTCAACCTCAGCGCCAGCAACAGGGCCCTGAACCCGGGATCCAGTCCGGCATGCGGATCGATATGCCGCATTTCATAGGAAATTGCGGCCAGCAACCTGACCTTTGGAGCATCCTCTTTCAACCCCGACAGCCTGGAGGTCATTGAATCAACCAAGGCCCTTCCTTCTTTCTGGGCATTGGAACTATCGAAAAAAGATAAAAACACAAAGATGAGAATGAGACTTCTCATGGAAATCTATTTTCCAGACTGAAAAGTACGAAATAAAGTAAGTCAAGTCAAATTTGCAATACTCCTGGTCGTAAAAAGGAAAAGTCGGGAGACGTATCCAGGGCTCTTAAGGCAAATATCAGCCCTGAGGCGGAATCATTGTTTCTTACCGCATTCCATTCCGCCCTGGTCTTTTCCGTTTCGGTGCTGCATGCCCTTGCCCTGGCTCATCTTCGTGCAGCCATAGATTTCTGAATAAATAGCGGATAATTTCAGGCATTGTTCAGGATTGCAAACCTGCCTGAGCTGCTGAAACTGCACGATCGCAGCTTTCTGAAGCACCTTCTGAAGATCACTTATTTTAGAGGAGCAGGCGTTGATCTTTGAGGTGTCGGGTTTATCAAGCGAAAGCTCATCGAGCAAAGCAGTGCGGGTGTTTTTTATTTCCGCAACAACAGGTTCGGTGCGGCTTCTGAATTCATTGTTGATTTCTTTCACCCTGGCTGACTGTTCAGGAGTGAGAGCCAGCTGTTCGTTCAGGAACCTGCAGGTTCCGCTGCAGCTGGTTGTATCGGCCGCCGGGGCCCTGTTTGCCTTGAAATAGAACAGGAAGCTTGTAAAGGCCGAAACATTGAGCACGATAACAAGTATCATTATCCAGAAAACAACGCGGGTTTTATTGAAGTAATTCATGGCCTGACAATTATTTGTATAATTCAACTGTTTTATCTTCGTCGTTAAGCTCAGTGATAAAGAGATCGGATTTCATCACGCTGAGATCATTCTTAAAAGCGGCGCCTTCCCCCCGGTTCCTGCCCTGTTTGCCTGCCAGGAAGCCTGTAAGAATGGCAAGCATGATAAGAGCAACAGCAAATACCGGCTGAAGCACAGCCGGGAGTCGTACGAATATTCCCCTGCCTTCTGAAACACCATGGGATTCCATTTTCTGAAGAATGCGTGCAGTAAGAAATGGATTGGGTTGGCTGCTCTTTTCCTTGTCAATCACATCCATCAAGGACATGAAGGAAGCCAGTCTTGAGGAACAATCCCCACAGCCTGCTGCATGCGCCAAAGCTGCATTATACTCCTCATCGGAAAGCTGTTTCTCAGCTATCGCAAAAAGATTGTTTTTAATGAATTCGCAGTTCATATTCAGCATTTTTTGAATTCGGGAAAATGAGCCGATAATTTATTTTGCAGGCTGATCTTTGCACGGTGGATCAGGGATTCAACTGACGACAGGCTCAGGTTCATGACCTCGCATATTTCTTTATATGGCAGTTCCTCATACTTGCATAGCACAAAAGCTATCCTCTGGTTTTCGGGAAGGGAGGCAACTGCAGAATTAAGGAGTTTCCTGTTTTCTTCATTCTCACTTTCGCTGCGATAAGCAGAGGCTTCAGCCATTGACAATCTGCCTTCATCGGGTCCGTGAAAGATGTTGCCAAGCCTTTGAAAGATATCCCTGCGTTTATTTCGTTTGATCAGGTTCAGCGAGCGGTTCACAGTGATCCGGTAAATCCATGTCGATAAGGCAGCCGAATGACGGAACGAAGCAGCTGAATCCATGATCTCCAAAAAGATTTCCTGTGAAAGGTCTTCCGCATCTTCCATATTCCCTGTGAAATAGTATGCCGTTTTAACCACCTGTTTCTGATAGGTATCGACCAGTTGCTGAAAAGCATGGCGGTCGCGCCTGAGTATTCCCCTGATCAGATCGGTATCGGTCATTCCTTGATAGTCATAGAAAAGCAAAGGTCAGGCTAAATTTCACATGAAATCCAGCCTGACCCGAAAATTGCCTGCGTTACTTTGTTGGTGCTGAAGTTTTGTCGGGAGCAGGCTGGCCTGTAGCAGCTTTACCGGGGCAGCAACCTGCTTTGGCTTCACCTTTACCACAACCTGCGCCTGTGCTTCCGCAACCAGCTTTTCCATGACCACCGCTGCAGCTCTTTTTGCAGTCCTTCATTTCCTTTCCCTGGCAGCTGGCATTTCCCTTGCAATCGGGGCAGTCTTTCTTTATATCACATATGCCGTCACCATTCTTATCAACAAACTTGGAACATGAAGTCGCACAATTTGCTGATTTCGTCTCTTTGGGAGTTGAGGTTGTTGCACTGTTCTGTGAGTAGCCGTATACAGCAAACACAAGTAAAAGCCCTAAAGGCAGGATTCTTCTGATCATCGTTTTCATCGTTTTTCGATTATTGGTTTAACATTAGGTTTTCTTATTTGACAACCAAAAACCGGAAAACTTGCGGACGAACGATGATTTTTTTCCATGGCATGCCTGTATTCCCAGAAAAAGCAGACTTCCAGGGAAGGAAATAATGCAGGAACCTAGCCCGGGGATGGGTTTTACCCGATAAACAATCCTTCTATCCTAACCTTGTACCCACCATCTTTCAGTTTGGTTACGGCATTGACCAGCCCGCTATGCCTCCACTGAAGCATGCACCTGCGGGGCATGAACCAGTAACGGATACCGAGTTTGATCTCGACATTTGATTCCCTGATAAGTCCTTCATAACCCTGGGCTACATAATACCCTATGTCGATAAAGCCTTGCGAGCGGGGTTTCAGAGGGCCTGTCACACACCAGTTGATCACCCCGTTGCGGGCATCAACGCTGGTCACAATGCCGCAATGTGTAACCGGGCATCCGCAGGACATTCCCATTGGCCTTCCGATCATGATATCATCTTTCTTTACTCCAAGATCTTTTACAAGAGCAGGGTTGTAAGGAAGAATGGTTTCACGCGGACCAGGCTCGTTATCAAAGGAATCCAGGACAAAATCAAACTCGCGTTTGAGATTATCCTTCCAGCCAAGCTTTGCGCCAAGTCCCTCATGGTGGCAGCTAAGGCAGGCCACCGGGTCAACGGGCTGAGGCTTGCGGTTTTCAATATGGATGCAAAGTTTGAGATCATCCGGATTTTTCGCCAGGTGATCCTCAAAGAGAATGCATGTGCGGAATCCGCAGGCGCCGCAATCCAGTCCGGGCAGGACAGAACTTACATTTAACTTGAGGTTGTTTTCTTTAAACATATGTTTAGTATTAAAGGTTTCTGTATGTATAATGAGGGGAATCACCCCAGCTGTTGTATTCTATTTCATCACCCACCATCTTTACTCTCATTTCAAGGCAGGCCCTGCACTCTTCCCTGTCTTCATCAAGGCAGGGCTTGTCTTCGTATAAAAGGTATTCCTTGCGATGCTCCTTCGGAGTGAGGCTGGGCATGATGATGTTTGCGCCGAATTTCAGCGCCTTTTCCCTCCCGAAGCCATCGATTGCCTGCAAGGCCGTCGCGGATGCAATGTTGATATCCTTCATCATGATCCTGAGAATGGCGATCATTTTAAGGGTCATCGACAGCCGGAATTGTTCAGGCCAAAGAAATTCCCTCTGTTTGAATAAAGGTGTCTGGGAATGTTCAATATACGGTCCGAGACCGACCATGTCTGCATCCAGGCTTTTAATGAAAAGAAGGTCGGCGGCCAGGTGGTCAATAGTTTGAAAAGGCAACCCGACCATTACTCCTGTACCAACCTGGTAACCTGTTTCTTTAAGCCACTCAAGGCATCTCAGACGGGTTTCAAAACTATGATGGGCATTGTTGGGATGCAGCTTGCTGTATAACTCACGGTCGGATGTTTCTATCCTGAGCAAATACCTGTGAGCCCCGGCTTTAAAGAAGTTGCGGTAAGTTTCACGGGTTTGCTCACCGCATGACAAAGTAATCCCGAGTTTGCCGTCAGTCACTGATTTTATGTTCCTGACCACATCACAGACAAATCCGGTAAATTCCCGGTCAGACCTTTCCCCGCTTTGCAATACAATGGAGCCGTAGCGGTTGTTGAAGGCAAAGGTAGCAGCATCGATAATTTCCTGTTGCCTCAGCTGGAATCTTAAAGGCTTCTTATTGCTCTTCCTTATACCGCAGTACAGGCAATCTTTGGAGCAAAGGTTCGAGAATTCGATCAGGCCCCTCAGGTGGACTTTATTGCTTAAATGCTCGTTTTTTACATTTGAGGCAAGTTCGGCAAGGTACCTGATCTCATCGGGATCCTCAAGAGAAAGCAGGAACCTAAGATCTGAAAGATCATGCAGGCCCTTTAAAGATAACGCATGTATCTGCTCCCTTACCATCATTCCTTCTGACTAAAAAATAGGCTTTAACTGTTTAACTTTTTCGGCCAGGACCTTCATGAAGCTGTCAACTTCCTGCCGGGTCGTGAAGCGGCCCAGGCTGATCCTGATACCGCCCCTTGCCTGGAAAGGATCAAGGCCGATGGCCTTAAGTACATGCGAAGGGTTTCCGCCATCGTTCGATGAACATGCAGAGCCCGTGGAAACACAAACCCCTGCTTCATCAAGAAGCAGCTGAAGCCGTATCCCCTCCCCTTCCATACCTTCGATGCAAAAATTGATATTGTGAGGAAGGCGGTGGTTTACAGAGCCGTTAAAATAGACTCCGCTGATCTCCTGCATAAGCGTCTTCATTATATGCTCCTGGAGATTTTTTATTCTTTTCGATTCATCTTCCAAATTCCTGCAGGCGATCTCGGCAGCTTTTACAAAGCCAAGTATCCCCGGGATGTTTTCGGTGGATGAACGAAGCCCCTGTTCCTGTCCGCCCCCGTGAAGCAAGGGATCAATCTTTACTCCGGACCTCACGTATAATGCCCCCACTCCTTTCGGACCGTGGATCTTATGTGCGTTAACCGTGAGGAGATCGGCCTGAACAGATTCGACATTAACAGGCATTTTTCCGAATGACTGACAGGCATCGGTGTGAAAGTAAACTTTCTTTTCGGTGCAGATCCTTCCGATCTCCTCGACCGGCTGAATAGTTCCTATCTCGTTGTTGACATGCATGACCGACACCAGTATTGTATTATCGGTGATGGCCTGTGAGAGGTCTTTGAGATCGACCAGGCCTTTCTGGTCAACGCCAAGGCGTGTAACTGCAAAACCTTGCTGTTCAAGCCATCCGGCCGTCCTTAAAATACAGTCATGCTCTATTGATGAGACAATGATATGCCTGCCCCTTCGGGCATTAGCGAACGCGACGCCCTTCAATGCAAGGTTATTCGATTCGGTGCCGCTGCCAGTGAAAAAAATCTCACCAGGCGTGGCACCCAGGAGCGAAGCCAGCCTTTGCCTGCTTTCGCTGAGAAGCTCGTGAGCTGCGACTCCCATTGAATGCAGGCTGGAGGCATTGCCGTAATGCTCCAATCCTGCCTGTTGCATCGTGTCGGCCACTACAGGATCAATGCAGGTGGTCGCAGCATTGTCAAGATATATTGATTGTGCTCCCGTCATGCTTCTATTCGCCTATATAGAAAAGATCATGCTCCATGGTGCGAAGCACACCAAAGTGGTTCTTTGCTCCAATCTCCTTCTTCCCAACGCAGATGGTACAGGTTCCTACCGGCGGATTACCCCTCAGGAACATGGGCTGTTCGATGTCTCCCGACCTTTCAATATGTTTCACAATCGGGTCTATTCCGATACCATACAAAGCATTGCTTTCAACCACGGTTATCTCTTTGGCAGCTTCGATGACCCTGTAACGGAACACTTCCCTTTCGGCCTGGGAAATGAGGTCGATCTTGGTGATAACTGCAATATCGGCCATGGTGAGCATGGGACCAATCTTATATGGCAGGTTCATGCCGCTGGTAGCCTCGAGAACCACGATCCCGAGAGAATTTTCGATATATGGAGAGCATCGCAGACAGAGACCGGCGGTTTCAACGAACAGATAATCGCTTCCGCATTTCTCAGCCCATTCAACAGCCTCATCCATCACCACCACATTGCAATGGTCGGGGCATAACTCCCCTGAATACAGTTTTTTTGCAGGGATACCGAATTCATCCCCGATGATCTTGTCTTCATCAGCGTATAAAACATCGATTTTCAGGTAGGCAGGTTTATGTCCTTTTTTAACAATCCTGCGAATTACCTGTCTTATAACGGTTGTCTTCCCACAGGTGGGAGGACCGGCAAATATTATCAGTTTCATATTTTAGTTTGTTATTTTCAGGGTTTCCATTTGTTCTGCCATCATTTGTTCTGATACCTCCTGTCCGCTGCGGATGAAAGTGCGAAAATTAAGCATGAGGTTATCAATCTTGCCGAGTTCACCGGCAACTTTACGTTCGGCGATGTTCGTAGAGATAAGTTTTTCCATTGATCCATTCTTCATTATGATCCTGTAATCAGATAGGAGTGCAATATGAGGGTCATGGGTCACGAATACGAAGATTTTTTTGAACTGTTTGAGCAGTTCAAGTGCCTTCGTCCTGTTGATCCCGGCATTTTCGATTTCATCGAGGAGTATTATGGGTGAATTGCCGATGATCACAGCATCTGCTATGAGCAGCGAACGGGTCTGTCCGCCAGAAAGTTCTGTCATGCCAGTGGAGGTGATGATCGCCTCACCTGTAAGCTGGTTGGCAAATTCCAGGGTTTCAGAGATCAGCTTTTGCGGGTTATCTCCTCCTCTTACCTTGGCATGTATCTTCAGGAATTCTCCGACCGGCAGGTCCGACAGAAAGTTCGTATGCTGGGATATAAGAGCAATCGGATGTTTCCTCGGATCAAAAGTAAAATCCTCAGAGATTGGCTCCCCGTTGATCATAACCAGGCGGTTCGAGGGGGTGTTCCTGTTTGCGAACAGTTCAATGTCATTGATCAGGGTGGTCTTACCGCAACCTGTAGGGCCAACAATACTGATAATGTCGCCCATGTTGAGTTCGAATCGTCCGACTTTTTCAGGTTCACCGGTTTTTCCCTGACCTCCTAAAACACATATGCTTTGTATGTCCATGTATTAAATATTTATAAAAATTAATATTGGATTCTGTGCAGCAAAGTTACGAGCATGCTGATTGCCAATATTATAAAGGGTACTGAAAGAAAATCTATAAATACCTGAGGTGTTACATATTAAAAGATGCATTATTTCATCTTCTGATATATGAAATTCAAGTACTTTTGTTGAAAATACCTTATGAGTCCCCTTGATCACCAACGCCATTTTGACTGTGACGACTGTCTTTTCAGGACAATCAGCTGTCAGTACATCCAGAAGGATGAATTTGAGAAGCTGCGTTCCAAATCGGTTCAGCTTAGGTATAAGAAAGGTGAAGTCATTTTAAAGCAAGGAGCGAAGTCGACGCACTTCCTTTTTCTGCGCAAGGGCATTATTAAATTCAATTATGAGGATGATAACGGTAAAAACCTTATTCTTTCCATAAATAAGGCTCCCGCCCTGATTGGAGGTGCCAACCTGGTGAATGCAGAATTTAACCTCTTCTCTGTTTGTGCCATCGAAGATTGCGAAGGATGCACCATCGATGTGGGGATACTTACCCGGATTGCAATGGGCAACACGCTTTATCTTTTCAAGATGCTTCAGTTCATCACCGACATCTTCCGCAATTCAATCTTCAATTTTATAAGCCTTGCACACAAACAGGTGAATGGAAGGATTGCCGATATCCTGATCTTCCTGTCTCAGAACATTTACATGAACAATGAATTCACGTTGTCGCTGTCGAGGCAGGAATTTGCTGAATTTGCAGGCTGTTCAAAAGAAAATGTGATCCACACCCTGAGGAAATTCCACAACGAAGGGCTGATTACAGTCGAAGGAAAGAAGGTGATCTTAAATGATCCTGACCGGCTTGTGAAGATCAGCAAGCACGGCTAAACGATCAGTTCCGTTTGATTGACTGGAGTTTGTTTTCGGCCATGAAGGTGGCAAATCCTTCATAGCCTTCGCTTTTGATTTTTGCAATGCAGGCAGCCCGGTCTGATTTAAAGATCAGAGCGAACAATTTAGAAAAGACATTATTGAACTTTTTGCAATCCATGGGGTTGCTGAATTCCTTGCATTCGGCACAGCTTTTATAATTATGCTCGAGATTGCATGCTCTCACTTTACACCAGCCTGCCTTATTATTCTCATGGCATCCCGGACAGCTGCCAGCAATGAATTTGCGGCAGGAACCGCAATACAGTCCGCAGTAAGCAACAAGGTTCGTATCCTTAACGACTTCTTTTACTGTCATTTTAAACGGTCATTATATCTTTTTCTTTGATCTCGAGGATCTTGTCGACTTTGGAAATGAATTCATCGGTGAGTTTCTGGATGTCGGCTTCCAGTCTTTCCACTTCATCTTCAGGAACACCATCTTTTTTAAGCTTTTTAGCCGTTTCGTTTGCATTACGGCGGATGTTGCGAATGCTTATCTTGGCGTTTTCGGCTTCGGCCTTGGCTTTTTTGACCAGGTCACGTCGGCGCTCTTCGGTAAGAGGCGGAACGACAATTCTGAGTATTTCACCTTCATTCTTGGGATTAAAGCCAAGGTTAGCCGCCTGGATGGCCTTTTCGATGAGGCTAAGAACGCTTTTATCCCAGGGCTGCACAATGATCTGCCTGGCATCAGGTGAACTTACATTCGCAGTTTGATCAATCGGTGTCATTGTGCCATAATAGTCGATCCTGACTCCTTCAAGCATTTGTGGATTGGCTTTTCCTGCCCGGAGTTTTTGAATTTCTTTCTCAAGATGGTGCAGGGCATTCTGCATCCCCTCCTGAGCTTCTTCGAGTGTGAACTCTATTTCTTCGTGCATATCCGGAATATTTGAATTCTGTTCAAAATTATCAATTTTGAACAATTGTTCCAATCTTTTTTCCCTGCACCAACTTTAAAAGGTTGCCTCTCTGGTTCATATTGAATACGATGATGGGCAGGTCGTTTTCCTTGCATAAGGTGAAAGCGGTAAGGTCCATAATTTTCAGGCTCTTCTTATAAGCCTCATCAAACGTAAGGATGTCAAACTTTTTCGCCTTTTTGTCTTTTTCGGGATCGGCAGTATACACACCATCGACCCTGGTCCCTTTCAGGATTGCATCGGCCATTATTTCGATAGCCCTGAGGGCAGATGCAGTATCGGTGGTAAAATAAGGGTTACCTGTACCACCGCTGATTACTACGATCTCTCCATTCTCAAGTGCACATACAGCATTTCTGCGACTCATTTTCCCGCAGATCGGGTCAACAGCTATTCCACCGAGATGCGTCACCTTCAGTCCGGTTTTTTCAAGGGCATCCTGGAGAGCCATGCTGTTGATCATGGTGGCTAACATTCCCATATAGTCGCCCTGAACCCTGTCGACTCCCTGGCAAGTGCCTTGCAGCCCCCTGAAAATATTGCCTCCACCGATAACGATTGCAATCTGAACACCGGTTGCAGCAGCCGCATGGATCTCTCTTGCATAGTCAGTCAAACGCTCAGGGTCAATCCCATAACCCTGCTTGCCTTCGAGTGCTTCTCCGGATAATTTTAGTAAGATGCGTTTCAGTTCCATATTCCTAATTTCCGTGATAATATGATATTCATTCCTTCATTCCTTCATTCCTTCATTCCTTCATTCCTTCATTCCTTCATTCCTTCAATCCTTCATTCCTTCCCTATTCATTCTGCCCCACCCCATGACAGTTTTTAAACTTTTTCCCGCTTCCGCAAGGGCAAGGGTCATTTCTTCCTACCTTCTTCTCGACCTTAATTGGCTGGGGCTTTGATTTCTCCTGGGTGTTTGAATGGGCCTGGGAAAGAAGGTCGGAACGTTCTTCTCTGAGCCGGCCGCGGTCGGTGCGCTTGGGCAGTTGCGCTTCCTTCACATTGTCGACCTGTATAGGCACGTCAGCTTTGATCAGGAATGACAATATCTCCTTGTTGGTCCGCTGTACCATAACCTTGAACAACTCAAAAGATTCGAATTTGTAGATCAGCAACGGGTCTTTCTGCTCATAAGCAGCGTTCTGTACCGATTGCTTAAGATCATCCATTTCACGAAGATGTTCTTTCCAGGCATTATCTATCATTGACAGGCAAATGCCTTTTTCAATGGAAAGAACCACTTCTTTTCCTTTATCTTCAAATGCTTTGCGCAGGTTAGTCACCACCTGCATGGTTTTCAAACCATCGGTAACCGGAATTGCGATATTCTCATAACGGGGTTCATTCTCAAGAACATCCTTGATAACCGGGAAAGTTTTAATTGCAATGTTCTCCCCCTTTTTCTTATACCGCTGGTATATATGATCAAACAGGTTCTCAGAAACCTCTGTTGCATTTTTATGCTGAAAGGAATCTTCGTCCATAGGAGGTTCAGCTGCAAATTCCCTGATGAGATCCACTTTCAACCCTTCATAATCGCGACTATCGTGATGATCGAGAACCAGAGTCTCGCAAACGTCGTACATCATATTTGCGATATCCACAGCCAAACGATCGCCGAACAAAGCATGATGGCGTTTTTTATAAATAGCCTCACGCTGGATGTTCATCACGTCGTCATATTCCAACAGGCGTTTACGTATCCCGAAATTGTTTTCTTCAACCTTCTTCTGGGCTCTCTCAATAGACCTGGTGATCATTGAATGCTGGATCACTTCGCCTTCTTTAATCCCGAGGCTATCCATGATCTTTGCAATACGCTCCGATCCGAACATCCGCATAAGGTCATCCTCAAGTGAAACAAAAAACTGGGAACTGCCCGGGTCTCCCTGCCGGCCGGAACGTCCTCTTAACTGACGGTCAACGCGACGTGACTCATGACGCTCGGTACCGATGATGGCAAGTCCGCCTGCATTTTTAACACCCGGACCGAGTTTTATATCGGTTCCACGTCCTGCCATATTGGTTGCAATAGTGACCGTTCCTGATTTTCCCGCTTCGGCAACGATATCGGCTTCCTTTGCATGCAATTTTGCATTGAGCACATTATGCGGAACATTCACTCTCTTGAGCATCCTGCTTAGCAATTCCGAAGTTTCCACCGATGTTGTACCTACCAGGACAGGCCTTCCCTTTTGAGTAAGGTCCTGGATTTCCTGGATCACCGCATTGAATTTCTCCCGCTTTGTTTTATATACAAGATCCTCCCTGTCGTCACGGACAACCTTACGGTTTGTGGGAATGACGACTACATCGAGTTTGTAGATATCCCAGAATTCTCCTGCTTCTGTTTCGGCAGTACCGGTCATACCAGCAAGTTTCTTGTACATCCTGAAATAATTCTGCAGTGTGATGGTAGCATAGGTTTGGGTGGCAGCTTCAATCTTGACACTTTCTTTTGCTTCAATTGCCTGGTGAAGGCCGTCGGAATACCTTCTACCTTCGAGAATGCGGCCGGTTTGCTCATCAACGATCTTGACTTTATTGTCCATGACCACGTATTCCACATCCTTCTCAAAAAGGGCGTAAGCTTTGATCAGCTGGTTCACTGTATGCACTCTTTCGCTCTTGACAGAATAGTCGAGCATCAGAGCATCTTTCTTCTCACTCTTTTCCAGATCAGAGAGTCCCGAACGTACGAGATCGGCGATGACGGCTCCTATATCGGGAAGAATGTAAAATGATGAATCCTGGTAAGACTCGGTTAAAAGGTCTATTCCTTTATCGGTGAGTTCGATGGTATTGTTTTTTTCATCGATGACAAAATAGAGTTCATCGTCGATGACATGCATGTTCTTTGACTGTTCCTGCATGTAGAAGTTCTCTGTTTTCTGCATCAGGGCTCGCATTCCCTGTTCACTGAGGAACTTGATCAGGGCTTTGTTCTTAGGAAGTCCGTGATGGGAACGCAGGATCTGCTCCCCGGCCTTCTTCATGTTCTCTGAGTTATTCGGGTCGGAAGTCAGTTGTTTGGCCTCGGCCAGCAGTTTTGTCACCAGGTTTCTCTGTGCATTGTGAAGCTTTAAAACCTGGGGTTTGAGGTCATCGAAGAGCTGGTTCTCTCCTTTGGGAGTAGGCCCTGAAATAATGAGGGGAGTACGGGCATCATCAATAAGTACAGAGTCAACTTCATCCACTATTGCATAATTATGCGGACGTTGAACCATCTCCTCGGGATTCCCGGTCATATTGTCGCGGAGGTAGTCAAAACCGAATTCATTGTTGGTGCCGTATGTAATATCAGCATTGTATGCATTCCTGCGGGCATTGGAATTCGGTTCGTGCTTGTCAATACAATCAACCTTCAATCCGTGAAACTCAAATAATGTCCCCATCCATTCCGAGTCACGTTTTGCCAGGTAGTCATTGACGGTTACCAGATGAACTCCTTTACCGGGGAGTGCGTTCAGGTACATCGAAAGAGTAGCAACGAGGGTTTTTCCTTCACCTGTTGCCATTTCCGCTATTTTTCCTTCATGCAGTACGATCCCGCCGATAAGCTGACAGTCGTAATGCACCATATCCCATCGAATGGTGTTGCCCCCGGCAAGCCAGGTGCTTCTGTACCTGGCTGTATCACCTGCGATCTCGATGCTTGAACGACGGGTTGCCATGTCACGGTCCATCTCTGTGGCAGTGACTTCGACCCACTCATGGTCAACGAACCTACGGGCAGTTTCTTTAATTACCGCGAAAGCCTCCGGAAGTATTGCGTTCAGCTCATCCTGCTCGATATCGTACTCGTCCTTTTCAAGTTTATCAAGTTCCTTGTAAAGACCTTCCTTCTCATCAATAGGGATTTCATCAGAACTTAACCTCTCTTTCAGATCAGCGATCTCCTTCTGTTTATCTTTGATCCGATCCTTGATTCTTTGCCTGAATTCAAGTGTTTTAGCTCTGAGTTGATCATTACTGATTTCCCGGAACGCTTCTCCGAATTCAAGTGCTTTATCAACCTGAGGATTGATGGTTTTAATGTCACGGGCGGATTTACTACCCAGGAATTTCTTAAAAATGTCAAACATAATTTTGCTTTCACCCTATTTCAAAGGGAAATTATTTCGATGATTGGAGTAATTGTTCAATTGATTTTTCAAGTCCGTTGCCCGGGAAATCTGCAGGATATTTATAGATGTTCCCCAATTTGTCAATGATCACGAACAAGGGCAACGAGCGCACATCGTATGCCTTAAGCACGTCGATCTGATTACCGATATGAAGGAAGGTCCAGTTCCAGTCCTTCTTCAAATTCACAAAATACAGCATCTTAATCCAGTAATACTCGGAGGAAATGCTGACAAAGGCAACTTTTCCCTTGTATTTATCGGCCAATGGCCGTATCAGGTCCATTTCGTCGGTACACCCGGTGCAGTATGAAGTCCAGAAATTCAGGACCACGATCTGTCCCTTAAGCGAATCAAGTTTTACAAAGTTATCGTATTTGTCTTTAAGTCTGAATTTCGGTGCAGGTGATCCCGGCTGAAGGTTTGTTAGTGATTTGATGATATTGGTAGCAGTAACCCTGCTATTCTGGTCTTTGCCTTTCATTTCAACAAATTTCAGCACCGAAATAATCTGTCGCTGGTCATCCGGCGGAGCCGATGCATACATTTCCATCAGCCCTTTTAAAAGGACAAGTTCCCGGAGCGGTTCCGGCTTCAGGATTGAGTCGGCCAGCAGCGCCTTCATCAGCGCCGCATAAGGATCAGGTGCGGTGAGCAATGCATGGTAATCGTTCTTTTTGAGAAGCCTGGATGTAGCCACAAGGTACTTAGAGAAATAGGAATTAAAGAAATCCATGTACTCGACATTGTCGTACAGCACCGGTTTTGTGGTGAAATACGAATAGCCTATCCCTGCCTGGTTCATAGCCTGGGTAAGCTGAATCACATTGGCCAGCTTATATTCCATGTAATTTCTGATATAAGGATCGGCAGGATTACCGATTGCCTGCCTGAGCTTTGTATTCAGGGTATCCAGCAATGACCTGTTATGATCCCTGTAAAGTGAATTGAAATGTTCTACAAGGAAGGCATTATAAATTCCATCGAATTCGGCAAGTATGTAATTAATGTCATCGGCAGGCAAACCCACAAGTTTAATCTGGAGGTTTGTCGCATTGATGAATGGGTTAAGCTCCTTTACATCATCGTATTTATATGGGGCGATGCTCACTTCATATGTCTTTCCGGGTTCAATAAAGAAATCAACGGTATGAAAGTCAATCGAAAGTCTGCCAAGGAAAGTTTTTTCAACAACGGCCGAGATACTAAACCTGCCATTTGTATCAATTTTTTCTTTGGCAAGCAACTGGTCGGTATTGGTGACCAGGTCTGATGGCTTTGTAAGGGTGATATACCTTCCACCGGCCCCGGGCGCAATTCCCCTGATGCTGATTTTCTGGGAAAAGGAAATCACTGTGCAAAAAATAAATAAAATTAACAGGAGTTTATATTTCATATTTTCAGTTTGTCAAAATGTATGCCAATTTTTCAGGGATTGGGGGTTAGGGATTGGGGATTGGTGTTTGGTTGTTGGTGATTGGTTGTTGGTGATTGGTGATTAGTGATTAGTCCTTGATTATGATTCCTTCGGGGATGAACATGCTGACATCTCCTTTATGCCTGAGAATGTCCCTCACAATGGATGAGCTTAAAGAGGCGTATTCAGGTTCACACAAAAGGAAAACCGTATCAAGCGTGGGCTCCATCAGTCGGTTCATCTGCCCGATACCCCTTTCGAATTCGAAATCTGCGCTGGTGCGAAGGCCCCTGAGAATGAACCTTGCCCCCTGTTCCCTGCAGAAATCAACTGTAAGTCCGTTATATTGCGTGATGCTGATCTTTTTTTCATTACCAAAGAGCTTATACAGCCAGCTCAGCCTTTGCTCCAGGGTGAACAATGACGATTTCGCTGAATTCTCACCCAGGGCAATAATAAGCTTGTCAAACAGGTATAACGAACGCCTAATGACAGACTCATGCCCTTTAGTGACCGGGTCAAATGAGCCGGGAAAAACCGCGATACGATCCATGATCAATGATTTACATGCAAATATAAGAAAACCGGGGAAAGGCCTATTCAAAGGTGAAACTCAGCTGGAATATTTTGGAATTCAGCTTTTCGATGGGATCAGTGTAAATATTATGCTCATACTTGACGATGTTCATCAGTCCATACATCATTTTAAGTTCGATTCCAAGTTTAAACCATTCGTTATAGAAATCGAATCCTACCCCGGCTTCAAGATAAATATCATTCTGGTTGAATTTCACAATCTTCTGGTCGCGGCTTTTCTGTTCACGCTTTTTCGCCTGAGAAGCAAGGTCGATAGTGTACTGGGCTCCTGCAAGGAGGTAAGGCCTGAAGTTGCCGTACCTGAGTGCTTTATATTTGAGTTCGATTGGAAAATTAATATATGTTGAAGGAATCTTCTTTGTAGTTGTTACAATCGTTGTGTCGGTTTTTCCGTAGACCTGTAAAGTATAAATCACATCCCGGTCGCCGAAACTCAGGGAAGGAATAAATCTCAGGTTAAAGAGGTTGCCAATCCGCATATCACTTACAATACTGATCACGAAACCCGGGGTGGGCTTTGATTCAATGCTAAGGACCCTGACGCCTTTCGGCATCGGCAGAATATCAGGTATATAGGTTGAATCCCATATTATATGCTGAAAATCGTTAACCGGCCTGATAGTGAGGTAACTCATGTTACCGCCAAGGACGAAGCCGAAATGAAAAAGATCATCGTCATACCTGGGCATATTAAGAATGATGCTTGTCTGGCTTTTTGCAGGCTGGCTGAAAAAAAGCATTAAGCTAATACAGGTAAACGTGAGAAAGCGTGTATATTTCAATTGAAACAAGCCTTAAACTCTACAATAACGAAGTTATGCCAGGTTTATTTTGCTATAAAAACCCGCTAAGATGCGATGTTCCACCATTCAGGAAGGCTTTTTGCCGGTATAAATGGAGGCAATTCCTCCTGAAAGGCTGATCCTTCGGCATCCCATAAAGCCCGTCTCTTCCAGGATCCTGAGAAATGTCTTCCCTGAGGGGAATGCTGCGACAGTTTCTGGCAGGTAACGGTAAGCAGACCGATGGGATGAGATAAAGTTCCCAAGCGTAGGAATAAGAAAACGGGAATAAAAACCATAGAACTGTTTGATCGGGAATGACTGCGGATGAGAGAACTCCAGGATCATGACCTCACCCCCGTTTTTGACCACACGAAGCATCTCTGAAAGCCCTTTATGAAGATCTTCGAAATTCCTTACCCCGAATGCGATCATGACTGCATCAAAAGCATCATTTCCGAATCCCAGGTTTTCTGCATCTCCGAATGAAAGCTCAATCCTTCCCGATAGTCCGGCTTTCTCAATCTTCTCCCGGCCCACAACCATCATCTTTTCTGAAATATCGGCACCTGTGACCTTCACATCTCCCTTTCGGCAGAGTTCGATGGCCAGATCGGCCGTGCCGGTTGCCAGGTCAAGCACATGCAAGGGTTTCGACTTCAGAATTTCCTTCACCAGTCGTTTCCTCCAGAGAATATCAATCCCAAATGAAAGGAAATGATTCAGGAAATCGTACTTTCCCGAAATCTCGTTGAACATCGACTGAACTGAGTCTTTCTGCGGCATAGAAAAAAAACGGGATTATCCATACATCGAAGATAATCCCGGATCTTAGTTAAAACAATGAGTTTATGCGCCTAACTGAAGTCTTTTAAAGCCAGTTACTTTAAGATTTTTATCATTTTCGGCGATGAACTGGGCACAGGTCTTTTTATTATCCTTGATGTATTCCTGGTTCAGAAGAGTGCTGTCTTTGAAAAACTTGTTCAGTTTCCCGGCAGCGATCTTTTCAAGCATTTCTTCAGGTTTACCTTCCTGGCGGGCCTGTTCCTTGCCTATCTCCATCTCACGGTCAATAATAACCTGGGAAACATTTTCCTTGTCAACTGCGACAGGGTTCATTGCCGCAACCTGTTTCGACAATTCATATGCAACTTCTTCAGCATTCTTTCCATCTTTCGGGCTGATGCCAAGGATGGTTGCAAGGCGGTTACCAAAATGGTTGTAAGCTACGGTTACAGGGGCTTCAACAACTTCCCAATGAGAGATCTGCATTTTCTCTCCGGTCTTGCCGAGCATATCGTTGAGTTTTCCTTCAACTGTGGTTGTTCCGATAGCAAGTGGCATAAGGTCAGCCACGGTATGGGCTTTACTGGCAATACCGGCATCGAGGATATCCTTTGCAAACTGTTTGAATTCTTCAGTTTTTCCAACAAAATCGGTTTCGCAGTTTACCATGACAACTGCTGCAAAGGTTTTATCTCCAGTGGTTTTTGCAACAACAAATCCTTCGTTAGCATCGCGGTCGGCTCGTTTACCGGCGATTTTCTGTCCTTTTTTCCTGAGATAGTCGATTGCTTTTTCAAAATCGCCTTCTGATTCCTGCAGTGCTTTTTTACAATCCATCATACCGGCACCGGTCATCTGGCGAAGTTTATTTACATCCGCTGCTGTAATATTCATATAGTTTATTCTGTTAGCGTTAAAAGTTTATTTTTTGGTCCTGCCTACCGGCTTGTTTATCCTTTTCCTCTGTGATTTCTTCTCTTCGGATTCTACTTCAGCCGTCTTCATTTTTGTAACCTTTGCATCGGGATGTTCTTTGATTGCAAGTTTAATGCCTGCAACGTCTTCTTCGATTTCATCCTCTTTCAGCCTGTCATCGAAATCCTCATCCTGTTCTCCCCTGTCCTCATCAGCTGCTTTCTTATCGCGGTCGAGTTTGCGTTCAACAAGCCCTTCTTCAATGGCGTTGACCATTGTTTCGATAATAATGCTGATTGATTTCGAAGCATCGTCATTTGCCGGTACCGGGAAATCAACCTTACGTGGATCCGAATTTGTATCAACGATGGCGAAGGTCGGGATGTTCAGTTTCTTTGCTTCGGCCAGGGCGATGTGCTCTTTCAGGATATCAACGATAAAGATAGCTGCCGGCAGACGGTTGAGGTCGGCAATGGAGCCAAGGTTCTTTTCGAGTTTCGCACGTTCACGTGTAATGGTGAGTCGTTCCTTCTTTGAAAGATTATTGTATGAAGGGCTGGTCATGAGTTTATCGATGGATACCATTTTGCGGACCGCTTTGCGGATGGTGGCAAAATTGGTAAGCATACCGCCGGGCCAGCGCTCGGTAACGTATGGCATATTTACTCTTTTCACCTGTTCGGCCACGATTTCCTTGGCCTGCTTTTTGGTAGCGACGAAAAGTATGCGCTTGCCTGATTTGGCAATCTGTTTCAGGGCTGCAGCAGCCTCATCAATCTTGGCAATGGTTTTATAAAGGTCGATGATATGGATGCCATTCCTTTCCATGAAAATGTAAGGAGCCATAGCCGGATTCCACTTTCTCCTGAGGTGGCCAAAATGAACACCGGCTTCCAATAATGAATCAAAACTTGTTCTGGACATATTAAATGAATGAGAGTTCTAAAAATATTAACGTTTGCTGAACTGGAATCTTTTGCGGGCTTTCTTCTGGCCGAATTTCTTGCGCTCTACCATTCTCGGGTCGCGTGTCATAAATCCTTTAGCCTTGAGTAAGGGTTTGTATTCCTCGTTGATCTTTACAAGCGCTCTTGAAAGTGCATGTGCAAGAGCTTCTGCCTGTCCTCTTACACCACCACCATCGAGATTGACCTGGATGTCGTACTGACCCATGGTATTGGTGACTTCAAAAGGTTCAACAACCTTGAACTGCAATATAGGGGTTGGGAAGTATTCCTTATAATCCCTGTCGTTGACGGTGATTTTTCCCTGGCCATCTTTTACGTAGATCCTGGCAACAGCAGTCTTCCTCCGGCCGATTGTGTTGATGATTTCCATATTACTTAATTGAGGTTAATTGAATCTGTTTTGGTTGCTGAGCCTGATGAGGGTGTTCAGTTCCTGCATATACATAAAGGTTACGGAAGAGAGCAGCACCCAGGCGGTTTTTTGGAAGCATGCCTTTGACAGCCTTTTCAACGACTTCGGTCGGCTTCTTTGCTAAAAGTTCACGGGGGTTCCTGATCCTCTGTCCTCCGGGATATCCGGTATGACGAACATAATTCTTGTCATCCATCTTGCTTCCGGTTAACAACACTTTTTCAGCGTTGATGATGATCACATTGTCGCCACAATCAACATGAGGGGTATAGTTTGTTTTCATCTTGCCCCTGATGAGTTTTGCGACTTTCGCAGCCAAACGGCCAAGTATCTGGCCTTCAGCATCAATCAACAGCCATTCCTTGGTAACGGTTTCTTTGTTGGCGCTGATCGTTTTGTAACTTAAGGTATCCATATTTCTGTTTGATTTCTTTTCAAAAAGGGGTGCAAAGATATTGACATTCCTGAGACCACACAAACAATCCCATAATAAATTTCAAAGAAAACATCATTATCCCATATTCTGTGACAATTTTTTGTAACTTTATGCCCTATTTCATGGCAAATACATTTTATTATCGCTCCCTGGCATCCTCCCTCGAGAAATGGGCTACCGACATTTCTTTCCCGGGCATGATACTTTACGGGGCCAGGCAAACCGGTAAAACCACCCTGGTTGAGAACCTGGCCAGGAATTTCAGACAATTCATCAGGCTTGACCTCAAAGACCCATCAGATGTTGAGATCTTCCGTAAATCCGGTTCAAGCGGGGACTTCCTCGACACTTTGCTGTTCCTGAAAGGGAAGAATGCCCACCGGCCGCGTACACTGGTTTTCTTTGATTGCACCTGCCGCAATCCGCAGTTAATCAGCCTTGCTGAAGAAATAACATCACTGCATCCAGGGATTAAAGTGATCCTCTCCTGCGCCATAGAACTTCACCAGTTGCCGCCTGGTTTCAAAACACTTTATCTCAGGCCTTTCTCATTTAATGAATTCCTTAGATCTTACGGGGACAAGGATGCTATCGAAGCCTTCAATGAAGTACCTTTTCCGGTGAGCGGGTTTCATAACCTGTTGAATTTATTCCACCGGTATTGCCTTGTAGGAGGAATGCCTGCGGTGGTAAAGAAATTTGTTCAGACAAAGAGCATGGCCTCCCTGAAGCCTGTGTATGAAGGGATACTTGAGGAATTTTATGCGGATATCAATGAAACCCGGTTCAGGCAAGCTAAAAAGGATTTGCTGAGCCTTACACTTCAAAATGCATTCATGTACGCGGGAACAAGGATAAAATTCAATGCCTTCGGAAATGTTCCTTTCGGCAGCAGGGAAATGGCAGCCACATTCACGTATCTCGAAAATTCAATGCTGCTGAGTCTCAGCTATCCCTCGGTTTCAGCAAATGTCCCGCTTACTCCTGACTCAAACAAACTGCCAAGGTTGCAGATGCTTGATACGGGGCTGATGACCCATGTTTCGGGCATCCAGAACCAGATGCTCCTGGCAATGGATCTGAATGCCTTGTTTGAAGGACAGGTACTGCGGCATATTGTGGGGCAGGAACTGCTCAGCAGTTCACCTGACGCATCGAATAAACTGGATTACTGGGTAAGGGACAAAGCACAATCTTCGGCGGAAGTCGATTATGTGATCCCCTTTGAGAACCTGATCATCCCGATAGTAGTCAAATCAGGAGAACCAGGCAGGCTGAGGTCACTACACCAGTTCATCGATGAAGCTCCCCATGCTTTCGCGATCAGACTTTACGCCGGTAACGTGAATATCCGCAAAGCTGCAACCCTGAAAGGAAAACCATACTACTTGCTTTCCCTTCCCTACTTCCTTGCCTGCAGGATCCCCGAACATCTGAAGGGATTTATCCGGTATGTGTCGGGCTGATTTATTTTTAATCAGGAACTTGCATATTGCATTTCTTTTTTACTATATTTATGCAAAATTCATTCAATGAATGCACTGCAGAACATTTCGATTCTTCTCGAACTGGCTGTGACCATACTGGGGTTGCTGATCTGGATGCAGAAGAAAAAATCGTACGGACTGTTTATTTTTCTGACCTTCCTGATATATATGGTATATGACGGTTGCAGGCTCTGGGTGCTGGAAGTGCCCGAACAGGTACTCCGTCCCCTGTTCGCCATTGCCTCCCTCTCGATACTCATCGCTGTATGGAAACTCTATAAGACCGATTAAGCCGGTCTGATGGTTTTTTATACTTTTGCAGTTCAAATGGTGAAATGGTGAAATGGTGAAATGGTGAAATCGTACATCGTCCATCGTGCATCGTCCATCATACATCGTACATTATTATCATGTCCATATCTGTTAACAATATCACCAAACTATACGGAAATCAGAAGGCTCTGGATTCTGTTTCAATAAGTATTAACCCGGGAGAGATTGTGGGTTTGCTGGGGCCGAACGGGGCAGGGAAAAGCACCCTGATGAAAATACTCAGCTGTTTCATCCCTCCGACCTCAGGGGAAGCATCTGTTTGTGGTTTTGATGTACTTGAACAATCGATCGAAGTGAGGAAGAAGGTAGGTTACCTTCCCGAGAACAACCCATTATATCTTGATTTGTATGTAAAAGAGTTCCTTGCTTTTGTTGCCGGGACTCATCAGCTTAAGGGTTCTGTAAGGTCAAGGGTGGATGAGATGGTGGCTCTAACCGGTCTGGGAGCCGAACAGCATAAGAAAATAGCAGCCCTCTCAAAAGGTTACAGGCAGAGGGTCGGGCTGGCCCAGGCCCTGATCCATGATCCCGAAGTACTGATCCTCGACGAGCCCACATCGGGGCTGGACCCGAACCAGATTGCCGAAATAAGGCATCTGATAAAGGAAATAGGAAAGCAAAAGACCATTATGCTGTCGACGCATATCATGCAGGAAGTTGAAGCTATATGTGACCGTGCTATCATTATCCACAAAGGGAAGATCGTAGCTGATGACTCAACCAAGAACCTTCATTCGATAGTTGCTTCCAAACCCCTGATCAGGGTTGAATTCTCATCCGCAGTCAATAAGGAAATCATACAATCTCTTGCCGGGGTAAAGGAATTGCTTGTACCTGAAAACGAATCTGCAAATCAGGTAAAGGGGAAAAGTATTTCTTCGGCCGTGTGGCTTATTGAATCCGAAGCAGGGACCGACATCCGTGCCGATGTATTCAAATTCGCTGTAGATAAAGGTTTGACAGTACTTTCCCTGCAGAAGGAAGAGCAGAAGCTCGAAGAAGTTTTCCAGGAACTCACCAAAAATTAATCAGGAGAATAAAAAAGTTTTTAAATTTGCCGGCGGAGTGGAAAGATTTGATTGATTGCAACCACTGGAAAAAATGCTAAAACAACATTTCCTCCCATCAATCACTTCCCTTCCATTCTTTTAATTCCTAAACTTTGCCGTTTGTGGCAATGGAATTGAATATATTGACGTTCTTTATAACAATTGCACTCTGAAAGGTAACAAGGTAACAAGGTGACAAGGTTACGGGGTTACGGAGTAAGAAGGCGAAGGGAAATCGTAAATCGTAAATCGTAATTCTAAACTCTAAAATATGGGATATTTATTCACATCGGAGTCCGTTTCAGAAGGACATCCCGATAAAGTCGCCGATCAGATATCGGATGCGTTACTTGATGAATTCATGCGCTGGGACCCTGAATCTAAGGTGGCCTGCGAAACATTTGTCACCACCGGACTTGTCGTCTGTGGTGGCGAAGTAAAGACCAATGGCTGGGTTGACGTTCAGGAAACAGCCAGGAAGATCATTAAGAACATAGGGTACACTAAGGCTGAATATCGATTTGACTGCGATTCCTGCGGTGTGGTTTCGACCATCCATGAGCAAAGCTCTGATATCAACCAGGGCGTTGAGCGCGAGAAAAAGGAAGACCAGGGCGCCGGTGACCAGGGGATGATGTTCGGTTATGCATGCCGCGAAATGGACAACTTCATGCCCATGTCGAGCGAACTGGCACATATCCTGCTGCAGGAACTTGCCGACATCCGCAGGGAAGGCAAGCAGATGAAGTACCTGAGGCCCGACAGCAAATCGCAGGTGACCATAGAGTATGATGACAACGGCAAACCGCTCAGGATTGACGCAATTGTCGTTAGCACACAGCATGACGAATTCGTAAAAGCAAAGGATTCTTCGGCCAAAGCTGAAAAAGTTGCTGAAAAGGCCATGCAGGACAAGATCCGCGAGGACGTTCTTAAAATATTGATCCCCCGGGTTAAAAAAACCCTCCCTGCCAGGGTACAGAAACTCTTCGGCAAGGATTTCAAACTGTTTGTCAACCCTACAGGAAAGTTTGTAATCGGCGGTCCACACGGCGATACCGGGCTTACAGGGAGGAAGATCATTGTTGACACCTACGGCGGACACGGAGCACACGGTGGCGGGGCTTTCTCTGGGAAGGATCCCTCAAAAGTCGACCGTTCGGCGGCTTATGCTGCAAGGCATATTGCCAAAAACATGGTAGCGGCAGGTGTTGCTGACCAGGTACTGATTCAGGTTGCATATGCCATCGGCGTGGCACAGCCTGTGGGACTCTATGTGAACACTTACGGTACTGCCGTAGTTAAAGATAAGCAGGGTAAAGTCCTTCATGATGGAGCTATTGCCGAAAAGATCAATAAGCTATTCGACATGAGGCCCTATGCCATCGTTGAACGCTTCGGCCTTAAAAATCCAGTATTCGTACCCACGGCATCATACGGGCACTTCGGGCGTGATTATTACGCAAAGGAAGTGGAGGTGTATTACCCGGTAAAAGGTTCTAAACCCCAAAAGGTCAATGGAAGCGGCAGGGAAGTCTATCTGAAAAAGGTAGAGTTCTTTGCATGGGAAAAACTTGATTATGTCGAGAAGATAAAGAAAGAGTTCGGATTGAAGTAAGTCAGCCCTGCATGGGAATCGAGATCGAGCGCAAATTCCTTGTTGATCATACACTGTGGGCTGAGCTTCCGAAGCCGGAAGGCAAGGAGTACAGGCAGGGATATATGAATGACGAGCCGGGGAAAACGATACGTGTAAGGATCGCCGGTAACAAGGGATTTATAACAATCAAAGGAGCAACCAGTAACAACACCAGGGACGAATACGAATATGAGATCCCTGCAGGTGATGCAGAGGAACTTCTTGAAAAGTTCACAGTTAGCCAGGTAACTAAAACCAGGTATTGCATAATCTTCAACCAGAAAACCTGGGAAGTCGATGTATTTCATGATGATAACCATGGGTTGATCGTTGCGGAGATTGAACTCCGGACTGCGGATGAGACCTTTGAAGTTCCTTCATGGATCGGATTGGAAGTAAGCGGGGATCGGAGGTATTATAATTCAGCCCTGGCCTCAAATCCTTTCACGACCTGGAAAAAAGAATGATCCTGTATTACAGAGCATAAAAAAAAGCCCCTGATCGGGGCTTTTTTTTACGCTGTTTCGTAAGTTCACGATCAATGCCTGATCAGGAGTTTACGCGCCGATATGGATTTGCCGTTGATATTTAATGAATACATGTAAATGCCTTCGGGGAGATCGGATACGTTCATCTGAATTTTGCCTGATTCAGCTGACAAGATCTCTTCCCTGACAGTTGATCCCAGGATGTTCTGTAAGATCAGACGGGCAGTACCCTGCTCATGAAGTTTATAATCGACAGTAAAATGATTATTGGCCGGGTTAGGATAGGCTGAGCTGAGATCTGCAATGTCGCCGGAATTATTATTGATCCCAAGATGCCAGATCTGGGTCTGAACAAAAACACTGATCGTATCCCTTGGGTTTGCCACGTTGTAAAATTTATAATATACAACCGAATTGCCTGTGGTAGAATCCGGCTTAATATGAGCGCTGAAATCAGTGACTTCCTGCCCGGCTGCGAGTGAAAGCTGGGTTGGAGATACAGTCACCGTGTCAGGGAAACACCCGCCGGCAAAACAAAAATAAGATTTTTGTCTGTTCGGGAGTACCTTATTAACCTTAATTGCCTTGTAACTTGCAGCTGTAGCTGAAGTGTTTTGCATTTTCAGTTCCACATACACATCAGTTGTGGTATCCCCATAGTTCCATTTGAGAAAAATTGTTGAGCCGTTTGTAACAACAGCGCCCGTATGGGTTTTCAGCTGAAGCGACTGGGCAAAAATGCCGCAGGAAAAGATTGTGAGGAAAAGCAGGAATGTAAAATTCTTTTTCATACTATTGATGGTTGGGGGTTTCTGGTGCAAAGATAAGGAAAAATACCTAACAAGTTGTCGGCACAATCATGTATCTTTTTATTCATATTTCAAATTTTTGCTAACTTGCGCCCAGTATTAACCAAAAAAACTGTATCATGAGGAGAATTACTTTCCTTTTGCTGCTATTTTGTTTTGCAGCAATGACCTCCATGGGAGGAGGCTACCAGGTTGGTTTGCATAGTACGCGGAATACCGGAATGGGTTTGATCGGGACTTCGCTTACCTACGATGCAAGCGCCATATTTTACAATCCAGGAGCCGTTTCTTTTATTAAAGACAAATGGAGCATCTCAGGCGGGGTAAGCCTGATCATGGCAAGGGTGACCTTCCAGCAGACTAATGAGAATTACCAGGCTCACCTTGTACATGAGCTTAACACTCCATTTTATCTCTATGCTTCTTATAAAGCCACTGACAATCTCAGTATCGGGCTGGCAGTAAACACACCTTACGGGAACCGTCTTTCGTGGGGCGACAACTGGCATGGCCGTTATCTTATCCAGAACCTGAGTTTTAATGCAATCACGGTCCAGCCGACTGTATCATACAAGTTCAAGAACATCGTTGGTATCGGTATCGGACTGGTATGGGCTTACGGCACAGTTAATCTTAATAAGGCATTGCCTCTTGACGGCCCTTCGGGCGAAGGCCAGCTTAATATCAAAGGAAGCACAATCGGTTTCGGGTTCAATGCAGGTATTCAGATCCATCCGGTTAAGGGACTTAATATAGGTATCGACTACCGTTCGAAGATCAATATGGATGTGCAGAATGCAAAAGCAACATTTACAGTTCCTGCCTCTTTAAAAAGCCAGTTCCCCGACGGTAATGTTTCAGTTTCCTTACCTCTTCCCGCCAATCTTGATTTCGGATTATCTTATGAGATCAATGAAAAATTTCTCATTGGCCTCAACCTATGTTATGTTTTCTGGAGCCAGTATGATTCACTGGTATTCAACTTTAAAACAAAGACACCGGCATTGAACAGGACAGCAACTGCCGCCCTATATCAGAACAGGCTCATCCCGAGGCTCGGTCTTCAGTATAAAATCAATCCGACTGTTACTGTCAGGGTAGGTGGTTACTATGATCCCTCGCCGGTTCCTTCCGATTATCTTAATCCGCAGACACCAAGCACAAATGAAATTGGTCTGACTGCAGGATTATCAGTATTTCCATTCAAGGGATTCAGCATTGACGCCGCTTTTCTTTACCTGATGGGGATGAAACGTGACGGGAATTACAGTCCGGAGAATTTCGGAGGCACCTACAGTTCGGTGTTTTACATTCCAGCCATCGGTTTATCATATAGTTTCTAATTTAAAAAACTGAGCGAAATGAAAAAACTAGCATTCATTATATTATCACTCGCCCTTTTCACCTCCTGTGAACGAAAGATCAGTGAATTTGCAGTAGATAAAGGGTCAGCAAACTTTACAAAATATGTCGCTGTCGGGAATTCGCTTGTTGCCGGATATGCCGATGGTGCCTTATACCATGACGGTCAGGTATATTCCTGTCCCAACATCATTGCCCAGCAGCTTCAGCTTGCCGGTGGCGGCGCTTTTGTACAGCCGATGGTATCCAGCAATTACGGGGTTGCCATCTACCCTGGAGCACCTCCCAAGTTTGTCCTGGGTTACAAGACCGACTGCCAGGGTATCACAAGCCTTTCACCTGTGTATGCACAGGGTGCATTAGAACCTCTTGCACCTGTCGGATATTCTGTAAACAACCTCGGGATACCAGGAGTCAGGTCGTTCATGATGTTATACCCGGGTTATGCAAAGCTGAATCCGTATTACGCAAGGTTTACAACCAATATGGACGGAGCCGTTGTTCAGGAGTTCTCAAAACTCAGTCCGACTTTCTTCACCATGCAGCTTGGCGACAATGACGTTCTCGGATGGGCTCTTTCAGGAGGCTCGCCAGCTGATTCGATCACCAAACCGCAGACCTTCTATTTTTACATGAAGACTGTTCTCGGCGCAATGCTTGCAACCGGAGCACAAGGCGTAATGGCCAATATTCCGGATATTACAAGCATTCCCTTCTTTACGACAGTTCCTTACAACGGACTGGTTATTTCGAGGCAGACGCTTGCCGATTCGATCAATTATGCAATGTCGCTTTACCAGCTGCCATTCCATTATGTTGTAGGGCAGAATGCCTTTATCATCAATGATCCCACCAACCCTCATCCTATGCATGTGAGGCAGATGCAACCAGGTGAACTCGTTCTACTTTCAGTACCTCAGGATTCAATGAAGTGCAGGGGAATGGGTATCATCAATCCCGCCACTTACAGGCCTTATCCCATTCCTGATCAGTTTGTGCTGACCCAGGATGAGATTGACAAGATCAAGTTTTCCACTGACGCATTTAATGCAATCATTGACACACTGGCTTCAAACCGCAAAGTTGGTTTAGTCGACGTCAGGGCAAAAATGAAAGAACTTACTTCCCAGTCAGGCGTTATATGGGACGGTGTTCATATGACCACAAAGTTTGTTACTGGCGGAGCGTTCTCTCTTGACGGAGTTCATCTTACCCCAAGGGGAAATGCCTTGTCGGCAAACTGCTTCATCGATGCTATCAACAAGCGTTTCGGCAGTTCCATCCCATGGGTTGACGCAACAAGTTATAAGGGCGTGATTTTCCCATAAAACTGGAAACATGATATAAAAAATCCCGGCCAACCCCCGGGATTTTTTTTACATCAGCTGGCTAAGATACTGGAGCATTTTCTGAACAGCCCTTCCCCGATGGCTGAGACCATTTTTAAGATATGCCGGCATTTCGGCAAAAGTCTGGGATTGTTTCAGTGGCCTGAATACAGGGTCATAGCCGAAGCCTTCAGATCCTGAAGGAACGGTTGTTATCTCACCTTCAATAATTCCCTCAAAAACAAATTCATTGCCTTTATATATCAGGCAGATAGCGCAGCGGAAAGCCGCCCTGCGGTTTTCAATCCCCTGCATCTCAAGGAGCACCTTGTTCACATTATCGGCGAAACTGCATCCTTCACCCGCATACCTGGCCGAATACACACCCGGCCTGCCATCCAGAGCGTCGATCTCAAGCCCCGTATCATCGGCAAAACAATCCAGGCCGGTCTTATCATAGATAAACCTCGCTTTTTGCCTCGCATTTCCTTCAATCGTGGCCTGGGTTTCAGGAATATCGGAAAAAAGCCCGATGTCGCCCAGACTTCTGACCGTTACCGCATTTCCGGTGATATCGCGTACCTCCCGAAGTTTGTGAGCATTATTCGTAGCAAAAACAAGTGAAATCATCAATTTATTTTTTATCAGAGAATTTCGTTCAACAATTTGGTGACCAGGTCTGTATACGACCATCCATAGGCTTTGGCCATCTTCGGGACTATACTGGCTGAAGTAATTCCGGGAACAGTATTTACCTCAAGAAAATAAAATCTGCTTCCCGATAAAATGTAATCAAAACGTACAATCCCTTTGCAGCCAAGCTTTATAAAAAGATTTTTCGAAATTTCACGACAGGCATCAGCAGCTTGTACAGATATATCAGCAGGAACGACCTCATCGGCCATCCCCGGTTCATATTTTGCCTCGTAATCAAAAAATTCCTTTTTCGTTAGTATTTCGGTGACAGGAAAGGCAATGACCTCTCCCTTGCATTTAATAACCCCGCATGTAAGTTCCCTGCCTTTGATGAACTCCTCCACCAGGATCTCATTATCTTCATTAAACGCTTTGGCAAGTGCGGCTTTCAGGTCTTTCTTGTGATTGACCTTCGACATTCCAACGCTGGATCCCCCGTTGTTGGGCTTTACGAAAACCGGAAGAGTCAGATTCTTTAAAACCTCCGGCTCACCTCCCTTGACCCCCTTATACAGGTGAACTGATTTCGCAACGTCAACTCCGTAGCCAGCGACAACATCCTTACAGAAGCTTTTATTGAAAGAGACCGCCGAGGTTGTAACTCCGCTTGATGTATAAGGGATTCCAAGCATGTCAAAATATCCCTGCAGCTTGCCATCCTCACCCGGAGTGCCATGAATAGCGTTGAATACCCCATCGAACCTAACCTTACGTTTCCCTATCGTCAGTGAAAAATCGTTTTTATCAACCGGGAATGACTTGGATCCAATGGTGTATCTCCACCTTGTCTCATTGACCTCGATAAGAAAAGGACGAAATCGGGAAAGGTCCATATGAAGTTCGACCTGTTTTCCGCTTTTCATCGAAATCTCATATTCCCCCGAATTTCCCCCGGCAACTATGGCAATATTGTACATATATAAGATTTAACGGGCAAAATTAACACAAAATCGGGGTATTTTGAGGCAAAGCCAATTTTTCGTAAGTTTGCCATGCCGTAAAAGCACAATAAAATCGTCTGATTCAGGTTAATAAGGTAAATGCAGGAATGAACTTTATCAGGTTTTTGTTTTCAAAAAAATTTCTGAAGCATTTTTTAATCTCGGTTGGTATTACAGCTGTTTTGCTCTGGATTACCTTCTATTCTCTATCATGGTATACCAAACATAGTGATTATATTGTAGTTCCGGATTTCAGGGGACAACTGATCTCTGATGTAAGCAGGGGAGATAAATACACCGATTTCAAATTTGCGATCAACGACAGCATTTTTGATTCTGAAAAAACCAAGGGGTCTATCCTTTCACAGGATCCATACCCGGGTTCAAGGGTTAAGCATGACCGGATGGTTTACCTGACCATTGTGTCAATGATTCCTGAAAAAACTGCAATGCCAGACCTTAAGGACCTTACTTTGCGACAGGCCCAGTCGATGCTTGAAAGTTCAGGGCTTAAGCTTGGGAAACTGATATTTATCAGGTCGTTTGATGAAGATGCAGTTCAGAACCAGATGATGGGAAACCGGATCATTGCAGCAGGTACAAAAATCGACAAAGGGTCAATCATTGACCTGCAGGTGGGTATGGGCGCAAAAGCAAGCCAGATGAAGAA
>SESA01000248.1_pt1 | contig 37873 bp, 28 predicted proteins | sample 3171451 | NCBI WGS metagenome assembly SESA01 (sample SAMN06051862, study PRJNA518727) | freshwater metagenome | biome: subpolar coniferous forest; feature: holomictic lake; material: water; isolation source: holomictic Lake 227, 8 m depth | place: Canada: near Kenora, Ontario | collected...
AATGCCAGTCTGGACTTCGAAGAAATTCTTCCAGATAACTGTCGACAGGGTTCCTGAGATCAGTGAAGCAAAGATCCCTGCACGCGAAAACCTTTTCCAGAAAAGCAGAAGCAGCAGGGCCGGGCCGAACGAAGACCCGATTCCTGACCAGGCATAGGACACCAGTCCGTAAACTGTATCCTGCATCACGAAAGCCAATACGATGGCAACTGCGCCAACAGCAAAGGTCATGCCCTGGTTGAGATACAGAAGTTTCTTCGCGGATTGCTTTTTTCTGCTCAGGTTTGAATAGATGTCCTCGGTGATGGAAGCCGAAGACACCGTAAGTTCCGATGAGGCTGTTGACATCATGGCAGAGATCACCCCCGAAAGCAGTACCCCTGCAAGAATCGGATTGACCAGTGCAACAACCATCACAGGCAGTATCTTTTCGGTATCCTGGGCAAGTTTCCCCGCTTCAGATCCAAGCAATCCGCTATGAACGAAAGCAATTCCGAATAATCCGATGAGGATCGCTCCCAGGTAAGCAAACAAAGTCCAGATCGTCGCAACCCATTTGGCAGTCTGCACCCCCTTATGATCCCGTATCGCCATCATCCTTGTCAATAGCTGCGGCTGCCCGGTATAACCCAGGGCCCAGCTGAGTCCGCTCAATACCAGGACCACAGCCGACGATCCACCCAAGCCTTTCGTGAGAGAAAGGTATTCCGGTGCGGCCTCATGTATTGACTGGATGATATGTATATCGTGGGCACCTGCGACCAGAACGGCAATCACAGGAAATACGACAAGGGTAAGAATCATCAGGATGGATTGGAATACGTCGGTGACCACCACGGCTATAAATCCGCCCATTACACAATAGAAAGTAACCACGACTGAGCTTATGATGATCCCCCAGAAAGGATCAAGCCCGAAGGTTTTATTCAGGACTTTTCCCGAACCGCTGAACTGTGCGGCAATGTAGAAAACGAAGAAAAAGACGACGATCATTGCCGAGAGCATGCCGATGGAACGTTCAGAGCCCGGGATCTTTTTTGCGATGAGGCTTGAGACGGTCATGGAACCGCTTCGTTCGGTTTCAGCGCGCAGCTTTCCAGCCATCACGAACCAGATAAAAATGATGCCGGTGACGCATCCGATAGCAACCCATATGGCGCTCAGTCCGTCAGAATAGGCATATCCCGTAAGCCCCAGCAGCAGCCAGGCCGATTCCCCCGTAGCCCTTTCCGACAGGGCCAGTGCAGTTCCTGAAAATTTCTTTCCCCCGAGAACATATCCTTCATGAGTCTTTCCGCCCCGTGAATACCACCAGGCGATCCCCATTGTAAAGGCAAGATAAATGATAAAAACTGTGATCATAGGCGTTCAGGTATTAAGGTTTCAGCAACGACTTTAATGGAATGCCGACCCTGCTGTCGGATCGTGCTTTTATGTGTTGGAAGCAAGGTGCCCGATCCCATCAATTGATGAAATTGTTCATGTCGTTGTCCTTAAATCATTACAAAGATAAAAAACGCAACAGGTTTTATCATAACAATGGCCCATTTTCTGCAGCATTCGGTAATGTTGTAAAAGCTTTGACTGTGTGGACAAACCGTATCAAGCGAAACCGGGCAGATGAGATTTGTACAGAATGAGGAAATTTTTTTTATTTTTTTGTGGCTGGAATAAATTAAGTATTACCTTTGCATACCGATCGTTCAGTATTTTTATCATGAAAGATACAAGAGATTTTATTATCGACGAAGCATACAAGCTGTTCCTGAATCACAGCTATGAGGCTGTGTCCATCAGCATGATCAGCGAAGCCATCGGTTTTACCAAAGGTGCCTTGTACCATCATTTTAAGAACAAGGAAGAACTTTTCCGTGCTGTGATAGACAGGCATTTACCTGTCACCAGCATTGTTGTGGATGAGGAAAATGTCACAATGAAGGAATACACCAGTGCCTGCATAGATCATACGCATAAGATATTGAAAGCCCTCTTCGAGGAAGGGGAAAAGGTCGTCCTGGTCAATTACCTGTCGCTCATTGCCGACTGCTTCAGGCATTATGAAGGATTTACCGAAAGCAAATCGCATGTTATCGATGATGCCCTGAAAAGTGCGGAGATCATTCTCAAAAATGCGATCAGGCGGGGCGAGATCAGGAGCGATATCAATGTAAAGGTGGTTGCCCTGCAATATTTTTCCTTAAGTATTGGCATGGCCGGTGACCTGGTAAGGACCTTATCTGTGGAATCGGCGATAAAATCAATGAAAGACCAGCTTAACCAATTGTATTACCTCCTTAAGAAATAAATTTTTTTGTGACAATACATACCATTCGTTCAGTATGTTACATACCAATCGTTCAGTACGTTGAAGACACTTATAAACTATACATCCTGCATCCTGCATCCTGCATCCCGCATCCCGCATCCTGCATCCCGCATCCCGCATCCTGCATCCTTCATCCCGCATCCCGCATCCTGCATCCCGCATCCCGCATCCTGATTCGAAATCATAATAAGTAAGAAATAACGTGAAAAATTCAGAAATATGAAAAAGATGATCATTCCCGCGATGGCCATAATGATGCTTGTCGCTTGCAATTCCAGGCAAAACGAAGAAAGCCTTTTGGGTACGAACCCTGTGGCAGTAACCACGGTTACAGTAAAAAAAGAGAAGGTCATAACGGCTTTACGGTATAGTGGAACGATAGAAGCTTACCAGAGCATCCCTCTTAATTTTCAGACAACAGGAACAGTGCAGGACGTGCTGGTCGATGCAGGTGACATAGTTCATAAAGGACAGTTGCTCGCAACCATAGACCAGAGTGATGCAAGGAATATGTACGAGATCACGCTTTCGCAGTACCAGCAGGCAAAAGATGCCTATGACAGGCTTAAAACCGTGCACACCCAGGGAAGCCTTCCCGAGATCAAATGGGTTGAAATGGAGTCGAAACTCGAGCAGGCACAGTCATCGCTTAACCTCGCGAAAAATAACCTTGACAAATGCAGTTTATATGCACCTGTGAACGGTATGGTTGGACACCGCAACACCGAGCCCGGGATGTCGGCGATCTCCCTCTCTTCGGCACCGATTGAACTGGTTGACATCAGGCAGGTTTACGTGAAGATCTCTGTTCCCGAGAACGAAGTCTCCAGGATTGTTAAAGGAATGAAAGCCAGCTTCACCGTCTCGGCTCTGAATGACAAGGAATTCAAAGGGGAGGTTGCGAATGTAAGTCCGGTCGCCGACAGGATCTCTCGCACCTACGAAGCGAAAATCCTCGTGCAGAATCCCGACCTGGCTCTGAAACCGGGAATGGTATGCGATGTGAAAATGGAAACAACCATGGAGAAGGAACTTGTGCTGGTCCCGAACCAGAGCGTTTCAAAAGATCATGAAAACAATGCCTTTGTTTATATAGTCGACCCAACTGCAAAGCGTGTTCGGAAACAGGTGATAAAAACCGGGCAATTCCGGGATTCAGGACTGGAAGTGGTAGACGGACTGGAAGCCGGACAGCTCATCGTGAATGAAGGGAAAGAGAAATTGAGTGACAACAGTTTAATTTCCTACTGAGATGGAACGCAAAAAATATAACCTGATTGAAAAGGCAATGCGCAACAACAACATAGTTGTGATCATTGCCGCCGCGATCATCATTGTGGGGATCATCGCCCTGATCAAGATGCCGCGCAACGAATTTCCCCAGTTCACCATAAGGCAGGGAGTCATCGTAGGAGTGTTCCCCGGGGCCACATCCGCAGAAGTGGAAAAGGAACTGACCACCGTAGTCGAAAATTACCTTTTCGGTTACCAGGAAGTAAAGAAAGCAAAGACCTATTCCTATTCAAGGGAAGGGATTATGTATATTTTCGTGGAACTGAACGATAATGTCAAGAATGCCGACCAGTTCTGGTCCAAGCTTAAACACGGGCTGGCCGAGCTTAAGATGACCTTGCCATCGGGAGTGCTTGCTCTGATTGCGAATTCTGACTTTGGCGATACCTCGGCACTGCTTATCACCTTATCGTCCGACACTAAAAGCTATAAAGAACTGGAAGAGCAGTTAAAAAAGCTTGAGTCGGACTGCCGCAAGATCCCGGCTACTTCCAAAATCAAGCATTACGGACTCCAGAAGGAAAAGATCTTTGTCAATGTAAGGCCTGAACTGCTGAACGAATACAATATAAAATCATTAACGCTGCTCGGTTCTTACCAGGCCAACGGCATGGTGAGTTATGCGGGTAAGCTCGACGACGGGCGGAGCGTGATGCCGGTGCATTTTCCTCCCAATTTTGAATCCGAAAAAGACCTGGCCGAGCAGATCGTTTACTCCGATCCCGCCGGCAACGTGGTGAGGCTTAAGAATATCGCAACCATCGAGAGAAAGTATGATAAACCCGACAATTTCATCCGCCAGAACGGGAAAAAGACCATACTGCTTTCACTGGAGATGCAACCCGGAAATAATATCGTTGCATACGGAAAAGATGTGGACAAGGTGCTGGAGAATTTCAAGAAGCATCTTCCTCAGGGCATCGAAGTCGCCAAGATATCGGAACTGCCGAAGTATGTTGGAGATTCGGTGAACAACTTTCTGCGTGAATTCCTGATTGCAATTGTGGCAGTAATCCTGGTGACCCTGATCCTGCTTCCCATGCGTGTGGCTTCCGTTGCAGGGATTACAGTGCCCATTTCGGTGATGATCACCCTGGCGATACTCTATTTTTTAGGGATAGAGCTTCACACGGTTTCCCTTGCCTCACTGATCCTGGTACTTGGGATGATCGTCGACAACTCCATCGTCGTCATCGATAACCATGTGACCAAGATCGACCAGGGTTTCTCACCCTGGCATGCAGCCATCAAAAGCGCAAGGGAGCTTGTCGCGCCTATTATTATAGCCACTCTCGCCATTGTTGCAGCGTATGTGCCGCTTGCGTATATGGTACCAGGAACAGCAGGGGAATTCATGAATACCATTCCCTGGGTTGTGACTATCGCTCTTACGGTTTCCATACTCGTCGCCTTGTTCCTGGTGCCCTACCTGAACTTCGTATTTATCAAGAAAGGGCTGAGGAACCCGAAAAAACCAGGCAAGAAATCTTTCCTCGATGTGTTGCAGGCATGGTTTGACAAATCCCTGGACCATGCATTCAAACATCCCAGGCTGGTCATAGCCATTGGGATCGTTTCGGTATTGGGTTCGGTGCTGCTGTTCAAGCTCACCGACCAGCAATTATTCCCCGAGATGGAGCGCAACCAGTTTGCTGTTGAGGTATACCTGCCTACTGGATCGTCCCTGAAAAGCACTCAGAAAGTGGTTGACAGCCTGGAATCCATTTTGCTCAAAGACAAGCGTGTGACCAACGTAACAAGCTTTATCGGCACGAGTTCCCCAAGGTTCCACACGGTGTATGCACCCCAGATGCCGGCAACGAATTACGGACAGCTGCTGGTCAATACCAAATCTGACAAGGCAACCAGGGCCATCGTGAATGAATATAGTCCGCGGTATTCCGATAATTTCATCAACGCCCATGTGAAATGGAAGATACTCGCCATGCAGCTCAACAAAGCCTCGATCGAAGTGCGGATCTCATCCGATTCGGTGAAAGACATCCGCAGTACTGAGAAAAAAGTCATGGAGATACTGTCAAAAACACGCGGACTGGCCTGGGTGCGCACCGACTGGGACCAGCCCCAGCAGAACATCAATGTAAATCTTGACCGCGACAAGGCCAACCGCATGGGATATTATAAAAGCCTGGTTGCAACCTCGCTGATGATAGGCCTTGACGGGGTGCCGCTGACAACGATATGGGAAGATGATTACCCTGTTGACGTCGTGTTGAAACAGCAGCAGCCATCCGAAGAAAACATAAAAACCATTGCCGACCAATATATTACTTCACCCATGAGTTTTTCGGCTATTCCCCTGCGTTCCATGGCTACATTCACACCATCATGGAGCGAAGGAACGATTGTAAGGCGAAACGGGGTTCCAACGCTTACCATCTTGGTCGACAACACACCAACGACCGTTGCTGCCACTATCCTCGGTCAGATCAAACCCCAGATCGACAAAATGCCTTTGCCCGAAGGAACCTCAATCAGCTGGGGAGGGGATTTTGAGGCCATGCAGGAAGTATTCATCCCCATGGGCATTGCACTCGGGGTGAGTATAATTCTGATCTTTTTCATACTGCTGATACAGTTCAGGAAAGCCAAACTCGCCTTTCTCATCATGAGCGGGATGCTGCTCACTTTGCCGGGGGCTGTGATCGGGTTGCTGATCATGCGCTTCCCCTTCAGTACCACCGCTTTTATCGGCATTACAAGTTTATGCGGAATGGTGGTCAGGAACGGGATCATCCTGATCGATTATGCCCGTGAACTCAAGGAGAAGCAGGGAATGAGCACGAAGGAGGCTGCCATTGCAGCCGGGAAACGACGTATGAGGCCCATTTTCCTCACTTCCGCTGCAGCCGGAGTAGGAGTGATCCCCATGATCATCAGCCGCTCACCACTCTGGGGTCCCATGGGAACCGTGATCTGTTTCGGATTGTTCTTTTCGATGGTACTGACCCTGTACATACTCCCCGTGCTGTTCTCGGTTTCCTATAGCGACAAGGCGAAGAAAGCAAAATTCTGGACCCTTCCCGGGAATGTTAAGATGTTGGTAATTGGTTTTTTGTTTTTGGTGCCTTCGATTATTGGCATAAGCCCTGCCAACGCCCAAACCCCAACCCCTAACCCCCAATCCCCAATCCCCAATCCCCAATCCCCAATCCCCAACCCCCAATCCCCAACCCCCAACCCCCAATCCCTGACCCTGGACTCCTGCAAGCAGCTTGCCTTGCAAAACAACCGTAAGATCAAGAATGCCGAATTACAGGTGAAAGCATCTCAGCAGCAGAAGCAGGAAGTCTTCACCAACTTTTTCCCAAAAGTCAGTGTAGCAGCCTTTGCCATGAGGTCGGCCGATTACCTGTTAAAGCTCGAAACACCTACAATGAACCTGCCTGTATGGGACGGGAAAAACCCTATGCAACTGATCAACCCGACCCAGTTCGCCTATTTCCCGGCCATGTCGATAGGCCTGCTCGATTACCTGAACACGGCAGCCGTCACCGTGTCTGTGCCAGTATATGCAGGCGGAAGGATCAGGAGGGGGTACAAGCTTGCGAGGCTGGGCGAGGATGTGAACGTGTACCAGAAAGAGATGACCCGGGATGAAGTCCTGGGGCGGACCGAAGAGTTGTTCTGGACCCTGCAGTCGCTGAGTGAAAAGGAGAATACCATCCGCAGTTACCAGCAAATGCTCGACACCTTGTACCGTGATGTGAAGAATTACAGCAATGCCGGACTGGCGCAGAAGAACGACGTTCTCAAGGTGCAGCTGAAGCAGAATGAGCTGAAGACAAACCTTCTGAAGCTGAAAAACGGGGTCAGCCTGACCCGCCGGGCCTTGTGTCAGCAGATCGGCATGCCATACGACAGTTCCCTGGTGTTCAAAGCCCCGCCCGATGCGCAGTATGCGGCAATGGTCTTCCAGGATCCCGAGCAGTTGGTGAAGAACCGCAGCGAGTACAACCTGCTGAACAAGGTAGTGGAAGTAAAGCAGGTTCAGAAGAAGCTTGCGGCGGGCGAATACATGCCCCAGCTCGCGCTTGTAGGGGCCGGATTTACCTACGACGTCATGAACAAGACCACCAACAACGCGTTGGGCATGGTGAGCCTGAACGTCCCTATCACCGACTGGTGGGCCGGAAGCCACAAGATCAAAAAGCAGCAGATCGAACTGGAGCAGGCCCAGAGCTCCCTGCAGGAAAACACCGAATTGTTGGTGTTGCAAATACGGCAGTCGGCCAACGAAGTGGAAGAGACCCGTTACCAGGTTGGCGTTTCCATGGTATCGGTAGAGCAGGCCGTTGAGAATCTCCGCATCAGCCAGGACAACTATAAGGCAGGAGTCATAGGGATTTCAGACCTCCTCGAAGCCCAGGCCGTTCTGCAGCAGGCGAAAGACGAACTCATCGATGCACAGTGCCAGTTTCGCAATAAGTCGGCTAAGTATAACCTTATGGTTGGAAGATGATTTGTGACTGCGGATAAGGGAACGGCGTTTACCACCGGCCCTGGTCCGCGACAAGGGATCGCAGTCGATAGTCCTTCTATTCAGGGTAGCTGAACCGGTCGCCCGGGAAAATCCCGTAAGCAGTGCGGATTCCCGGGTTTTCCTTCATGATCAGATCGGTAAAATCCCTGCATTGCTTTACATCGGCATGCATGCCGATACAAAGAACAGGTTTCAGTTCTTTGACAACATATAAATTCCCCAGTTTCACGCCTTCGGCATCGGGGAATCCGCAGCCGTTGACAGGGAAGAAAGCAATATCGACCTTTTTCTTCAGCCCGGCGAGATAGTCGATCTCACTGGTGAAATCTGAAGTCAGCTTACCGTCTTTGTTGACATGGTCACCCGGATGATAAATAACCACTCCGTCGGCCTCAACCAGGAAGCCCGCCCCTGAATCGGTTGAGCGGATGCTGCGGATGTGAACCCCTTCAACGGTTTTATCGGAGCGGCCTTCACAAAGTTCATACTTGTACTTCACCCCCGGGTTAAAACCCATGATATACTTTATCCCGGGAGCCTGTGAACGCCAGCCCCAGATCGTTGAGTCGTAATGATCACCATGTTCGTGGCTTGCAAACACCAAAATCTTTTTGCCTTTAAGTTCTACAGGATTAATCTTCCCGTTCAGAAGAGAAGGCTTATCAGGCGAGAAGGAATTGGGAAAATAATCGAATACCAGGAGGTGTTTCGATGTCTCAATGGCAAAGCCGCTATGGTTCAGGAAATGGATTACGGCCTTTCCCTCCCTGATATCAGGTGAAAGGGCTGTAGTGCTTGATTTTCCTGCACCGGCCTGGCTTCCTTTACCCGCCAGCAGCCTTGTCATATCAGTATTTCCATACCAGTAAGAGTACCATGCAGCATCATGTTTTTTGTTATCCATTATTGAGGGGTCAGCCCCTTTGGCAAGCAGTATCTTCCCCATGGCCGAATACCCGTAAACCGCGGTATAATGCAGGGCCGTCATTCCATTGTTGTCTTTTGTATTTACCGGAACACCCCTGTCGATCAGGAAAGTGAGGGTTTGCAGGTTCCCTCTAACAGCTGCATGATGCAAAGCGGTTTTACCATCGGCATCCGCCGCCTTCACATCCGCCCCCTTATCAACAAGGAGGCTGATCATCGAAAGACTGTCGCCGTCAACTGCCGAAAGCAGTGGAGTTTGGCCATCCTTCGTTTTATGGTTTACATCGGCCCCTTTCATAAGCAGGGCGAGGGTAAGTTCGGGGTTGTTGCCTGTCACGGCCCAGAACAATGCGGTGAACCCGTTGTTTTCCTCCAGGTTGACATCCGCCCCCTTGTCAATCAAAAAGCGTGCGATTTCAGGTGATCCGCTGAGGCAGGCCAGCTGCAGCATTGTAAAATTCTCGGTGGGTATGCGCTCATTGATATTCGTACCGTTTTCGAGCAGGAATTCGATCGAAGATATTTGTTTCCACATCAAAGCAGCCATTATTGGCGAGTAGCCCCTTGAGGACATGAACTTGTAATCAAGGCCCCGGCCGGCAAGGTATTTCAGCATCGTTTTGCTGCCGCCGCTCATTGCATAATGAACCACATTGGCGCCTTCATTATCTTCGGCCTTTACATCCAGCCCCTGCCTGAGAAGGTAGCTGAACCCCTCGGTATCACCCGCATTGGCGGCCATGAGCAGGAGGCTGGCACCATCGGACGTCTTTTCGCTCAATATATTCTTATCCTTTGCAAGAAACAGCCTGAACACCCCGGGATTCTTGCCGTACGAAACATAGAGCACAGGTGTCTTTCCCTTCTGGTTCCTAAACTTCCAGTCAACCCCGGCGGCCATCAGCATCTCCATCAGCTGGTAATTGCCGGTAAAAGCTGCCAGGTGCAGCGCATTGCTCCCCAGGCGGTTCGTGGTGTTGACAGCAACCCCCTTTTTGATCAGCAGGGCCACGATCTCCGGCTGGTTTTTACGGGCAGCAACGACCAGGAGAGGTTCATCCATAAAAGGCTCCTTCGTGTTGATTAGTGCGGAATCAGAAGCCAGCAAGGTGCTGAAAAGCTTCACATCACCCGTTTGCGCTGCTTTCACAATCAAAAACGCAGGAGAAGTGGTATCAGGCGTGGCATTCTGTGCAAATGACCTTCCGCAGAAAAACATAACAATGAGGAGGCTCATCAAGCCTGTTTTCAACATTCGGGACTTTGGGCTCATGGCTTTGGTATTGATATTCCATAAAATTATAGCTCCCCGGGCGGGAAAGCAAATGTTTTCGGTAAAATCTTGTTATCAGACGCTGAGCGCCGGTAAAGGCCGCACCTGCCTTATCAGGGTTTTGGGTTTTTACTTTTAATCGAAAGAAACGTTTCGTTTCCCTTAAGCAAAATTGCTTTGCAGTCATATGCATCAGGAAGATCGTTGATGATCCTGCCTTTACCGGCCCTAACCAGGAACGTACAGGAATCGGCCAGGGGTATCCGAAGCTTGACGTCAGTTTTCAGTTCGGTGAACCAGCCCATGGTTTCGAAGACATAACTGCAGGTGTCGCCGGTTGTCCATCTTCCGCGGACCTTGCTGTTGGGGAAACCGAAAGCGTTTACCTTGTACTCCAGTCTGAACGCCGTATCGGGAGTTATTCGCAGAGTCGAGTTTCCCAGGTCAAACAGGATCACCCTCGGCCTGAGCTGAGCGAACTCCGCTTTGGTCAGGTGGAATTCCTTGGACGAAAAATACGGGGTTGCGAGCATCAGCCCAACAGTGATCACAGGAAGCAGTATCCCCATGGCCAGCGTTATCCGTTTTGCTTTCTTCTTCTGGTCTGCGGATGAGAGAGCGGGGACCTCAACAGGTTTATCCGCTTTGAAAAGGTAATAACCGATGAGTGCTGTGATCCAGACGAGCCCTCCCGCCCAGAGCACATCGCTTGCAAAATGCCCGCCCGCCATCATTCTTGCGATGCCAATAATGATACCGTAAGAAATGCCAGCGGCAAGAACCGTATATGCAAGGAACTTCCGGCGTTTCCTTATGAAGAGGTAGGGGATAGCAAGGTAAAATCCCATGGAACAATGTCCGCAGGGAAAACTCTTCCCATCATTCGTGGCAGCCTTTTCGCAAACGCAGACAAATTTTTCGGTACCCCCGAACTCGGTGATCTCCCTTGGGCGCGGACGGCCGGTATGGTCTTTCAGAACCAGGTTGACTATCAGTCCGGGCCCTACAACCATCGTAAAGATCAGTACCATCGAAGCTTTGCGGTATTGGATATATTTTACATTCCAGTAGGAGAGGGTGATCATCACAAGTCCCGCGAAAGCAAGGAAATAGCCGGGGAAGATCCCGTAACGGTAAAGGAAATCCCAGAAGGGCCTGTACTGCAGAAGCCAGCCTTTTTCGCATGAATAGAAGTACTGTTCAAGGGCAATGTCGGCATTGGTCAGGCGAAAGACCAGGGTCACTATCCCCATGAGAAGCAGGATAATCGAGAAGTCTTTAAACGCCCTGGTCCTGATAATATCCACGAATTTCATCCGCCTTAAATTGGGCCTTAAAGATAGAGATTTTCGCTCAGGCGGACGAGGGCCGGGGCACTACTTATAGCCATCCGCAGTCAATGTAAAAAGGGAAAACTTGCTTCGGTATTTAGCCGATGATGGTATAAAGGATAAGCAGGGCAAGGATTACGCCTGTGAGCAAAGCCAGAAGTCCAAACAGCCTCAGGGTGATATCCCGGGCAATGGAATTTGGTTTTTTAACCTCGAATTCACCTGAGATTCCCTGTTTCTGGTAGCGTTCCCACTGCTCGCTCCGTTCGGTCACCATTTCTTCCTCGGTCACCTGTCCGTTGAAGATCACAAAGTCCATGGGGAATTTTTCGGCGCGGAAGTGAGTGTTGAAGAAATGTATGGTAAAGATGAATCCCACGGCCAGCAAAGCTTCGTCGGAATGAATGATGGTGGCGGCATTAAACAGCCAGCCGGGAAGGAACAGTCCGAAGAATTCAGGGAACCAAAGGAGCAATCCGCTTGATCCGATCACAGCGACACCCCAGAATACGGCCAGGAAATCGAACTTTTCCCAGTAAGTCCAGCGGTCGAAGGGAGGTTTGGGCCCCCTGAAGAGGAACCAGCGGAACATAGCCCTGATATCTCTCAGGTCTTTCATATTGGGGAACAGCGAATCAGGACCAAAAAGCCTTTGATAGAATGACCCGCCTTTATGTTTTTTGGAGAACAGGAAGCGGCTGCTCATCCACAGGACGATGAAGAAATAGCCGAATGTGACGATGGCGCAGGTCCTGTGGATTATTCCTGCCGTTTCAGTTCCACCAATAAAATCTATGAGGGCCTTGCCCCATGGGGTAAAATTGAATTTAAGGGGGAGGCCGGTCAGTGCAAGCCCAAGGAAGCTTGTCACTACAAAGAGATGGAGTATGATTTGAACAGGGCTGAAGCGCTGATAGACTTTCTTCCTGGTCGGCATATGCTGTCCCGGCTTGAGATTTGCCTGCCTGAAAAATTCCGAGTTCCTGAGTTGTTTCATTTCGACGGATCCCCTGAAAGCCCAGAGCAGGGAATGAAGCCAGAAGAACAGGAAAGTCCCTGCCAGCAAGGCATTCATGAAAACGGTGATCCAGAAAAGGGTGGGGTACTTGCTTTTATTTCCGGGTTCTGCGTGGGCAATGAATTTCGCAAACCTGGGAGTTGCGTTGGCGTGGCATTGTTTGCAGGTTTGAGTAATGTGAGCCGCGTTGACCGTCGAGTTCGTGTCCTTTTCGGGAAGGATGCCGTGAGTACCGTGGCAATCGGCGCAGCCAGCCACTTTCTGGGGATATCCGAGGCGGGTGTTTTTCCCGTGGTAACTCTCAAAATATGTTTCAGGCGCAATCGTCGTCACCTTGTTACGTGCCATCATTTTAGCGTCGGCATGGCATTTCAGGCAGGCCTGGGTATGGAAAGACCTTCCCTGTGCAACATTGTCGATCCTGCTGATGGCGTGCTTCCCGTGGCAGTCGATACAGGCGGGGGCATCGTTGTTTCCCTTTGCGAGGGTCTGGTAATGGACCGATTTGAAGTAAGCCGATTCCCTCTCATGGCACTTACCGCAAAGCCTTGCAGTGGCCATTTTATTGTTTTTAATGGAGGTGATGGTGTGAATGTCGGCATGACATTTCCAGCAGGGGACCGGCAGACGCTCAGAGTTATGGACGCTGCCAGCGTGTTCTTTTACTATGGCAGTGTGGCAACTGCCGCAGTTTGTCGGTTTAAAGTTGAACGAACAGGATTTTTTTTCGGCGTTGCCGCTGCTTTCGGGTTTTTCCTGGTCAATAATGTGGCAGGCTGTGCATTTGAGCGACTTGTGGACAGAGGCGTTGAATGCGTGCTCAGAGATGTTTTTTTCGTGGCAGGACATGCAGTCGGGGGGCCTGGTAACCGTAGTTTCGGAGTTCAGGGTCTGAGCAAAAGAAGTCATCGATCCCAGGACCAGCAGGCAGGTCAGCGCTTTTCGTACAGAATGGAATGGTATCATAAGTCTTAGCTGCATAATCCTCCGGCGCGTTTTTTTGAACCAATCTTGATCTTCTGGATATAGGAGTCTTTGGGAAAGAGCTTAAGCACTTCGGCTGAAGGGGAGGCGAGGTTAACAGCTTTCCCCTCTACGGTTTTATCTGCAAACAGGCTCTTCCAGTCTTTTAAGCCGTTTTCGAGAATGTAGACATTCATCACACCCTGCACTTTCAGGTATTTCCAGGCTTTTACCGAAACCGAATCCTGGTCGGCGATCAGCACGACCACTCCCTGTGGAGGAAGCTGGGTCAGTGGAGCCACAATTTTTGGATTGAGCATGTCTGCAGGTTTGAGATTTTCAGAGCCGCTGAGGTGAAATGCTGCGTATTCAGCTTCCGGACGGAGATCGAGAGTGATGAGTTTGATGGAAGATTCGTTGTTGGTCTTCACATACTCCAGCGGATGAATAAAGACGGCCCCCGAAGTGATCTGTGCTGAGTAGCGGCTTTCCATCAGTTTCCATTTTCGAACCGGGTCGGGCTGGCCGATAAACCAGATCAGGGCTGCGACAGCGATCAGCGTGCCGGCTCCTATAATGTAAGAGCGTTTTGATATTTTCCAGGACCAGGCTTTTCCTGTGCCTTTGATCCTGAAGAATTCCTCTGTTTTTTCTGCACCGTAGAAGGCTACAAGGGCAAACACAGTCACGGCGAATACCGTAGCGCCTATGGACCATCCCAGCCAGTCGGAGAGCAGGAAGCGGTCGGTAAACGATGAATTCCAGAAGTTTTCGAAGCTGGGGAGGGATTCACCGAACAAACCCGCTCCTATGACTGCACCGGCAAGAAAGGTAAGTCCGTCAATCTTGAGACTGGCAGTTGCAACCAGGGAGGTACCGGGACAATAACCGCCTACGATAAATCCCACGCCCATGATGAGTCCGCCGACAATACCCGGCCAAAGGAAGGTCTGGTTTACAGCGAGCAGTGAGAAATCAAGCCATCCGATAGCTGAGCTGAAGAAAATCAGGAGACATGCGACCAGGATGCCGGTGAACATGGTTTTAAGAACCGTCATGTCTTTGAAGTAGAACTGGGCCGCAAGACGGCGTGAATCGCCGAATCCTGCCAGTTCCAGGGCTACGCCGAAGCCGGCGCCAATAAGGAAGAAGACCAGGTAACCGCCGGCTTTTCCAAGTTCTGCACTAATATCTAAAGGGAGCATAAGTTTCTTTTTATTGATTTGGAAAAGGTCAGTCGGCCCAGAGGTTGCGAACGAAATAAGCTACGGCATAGCCCCCTATAAAGACGCTGAACATAAAAGCCCAGCTTCCCACCGAAAGGACTGCGCCTCCCGATAAAGCCTGTCCGGAGGTGCATCCTCTTGCAAAACGGGCGCCATATCCCATGATGATGCCCCCAAGGAGAGCGAAGAAGAGTCTTTGCATATTAGTGATCCTCGGGCCTTTGAAGATCTCAAGTTTCATCCTGCCGTTGAGCCAGGCCGAAACCATTCCGCCAACAAGTGTCCCTACGAAAAGCATTATGCTGGGATGATCCATGGGTGAGCGCTCACCCGATCCCATGGCTGCGAAAGTACTTACCTGGTCTACATGGGAGGGCCAGACCGTTTTTGTAAGCGCCACATGGATGCGGGCGATGGCTCCCGATGCTCCCAAACCGCTATGGGTCAGTGCAAAGGCTGCAAACAGGACCACTCCCAGGATGGTTCCTGCCAGGTATGGGTTGGTAACCGGACGTTTTTTGATAGGACGTTTTGTTTTTTTCATAGCACTGCTGCGTTATGGGGTTGTTTTTTTGGGTCCCTGCAAAGGATCATTACCGTATCCGAGTTCCTTCCAGTTGAGGCGGCCTCCCGGCGAATGGCACTGTTTGCAGGTCAATGCGTTTTTCTTCGTAGTGACCATATGGTTGATGGGCCAGTACATTTTGGTAGGAGTAAAACCAAACTGACCGCTATATGGTAAGTTGTTGACTTCGGCACCTTTTTTAATGGCATACGCCCAGTCGAACTTCGTCCAGAAACCCCCTTCACCGCTGGTTAAAGGCGGGATCAGGATGTTGTTGACAGGATCGTAGGGCTGTTTGGCATGATGAACCTTGAAGGGCCATATTTTCGATTTCTGATCATCACGCGAACCTATGGGATGATTGATGTTGTGTTCAGCTTCAGCATCCAGCTTGTCGCCAGGGATATAACGGTCCATCTTCCCGTTAAACCATGCATAGGTGGGAACCACATCTTCCTCATAGTGGAATTCCCCTTTGATCTTCAGATATTCGTGAGGACTGTCCTTCCTGGTAGAATCGCCTGCTTTGGACCAGTCCCAGGTCATTTTGGTAGGAAGTTTACGGGCAAACTCAGGGATATGGCAGGTCTGGCAGGCAATTCTCTCGGCATGCTCGTTGAGCCTGTGGTCCTTATGAGGTTTGGCTGTATGGCAGTCCTCACATGCAAAGCGGACAACAGTGGTTTTTTCGGTATAGGTAGTATTCATTTTTCCTGCGATCACATGATGGCTGGTGGTATGGCAATCCTCGCACTGAAAATTGAGCTGGCCCATATGGAAGTCAAGTTCACGGTTCGCATTCAGCAAAGACTCATCGAGATCCCCGTGCTTCACACCCATTCCACCGCCTCCGCTGAAGTGGCAGATGCCGCAGTTATCGCGGTTGGGACGGCGCACACTTCCTGCGACAACCGAAAGGTCAACCGTTTTGCCCGGCATTCCCTTTTTTGTTTTCGAATAGGTTCCCGAGCCATCGTGGCATACCAGGCAGTCAACATTCTCCTCTTTTGAAAAGTCGAAGCTCGCGTCGCCCCATCCGTAACCTGCATGGCAGATGGTACAGGAAGCCCAGTTCCCCACCACGCTGATGCAAAAGTTATTCACCTGGTTGCGTTTCCCTAAAAGAATATCTTTTCCGTTTCTCACGGCATCGCCGCTGATCCAGGTCCAATGAGCCGTTTGCATGACCTCTTTGGCGCTGTTCTTATGGCATTTGAGGCAGGCTTTTGTAACCGCCTGGGGAGAAACAGGTTTATTTTTAAAATACGCACTGTGGTCGAGGTGCGCTATAGCCCGTCCGGCGATGGGATTTTTAGGTACAGGCACAGAGCCGTCATTGTCCCGGTTGTTCCGGGTACATGCGCTGGCAACAAAAATCAACAGAAACGCTGTAAGGGTGAGCCGAAGCGTATAAGGCACATACTGTAAATATCTCATAATTTCACTTGGAATGTTACTTGCCAATTCTTAACAAGCACCTGGGAATTGGGTAAAAAACCGCGGCAAAATTACATTTAACCCTAACATATTGACTAATTTCCATATTTACCTATGAACGTCGTGAAAAGTTTGTAAATAGCGGTAAATCAATCGACTGCCACGTTTTGCCCCTTGGCAGGTAATAAATATCACAGCAGGGAGTGACAAGAAACACAAAACGGGACGACAGGCAGCACTGGGCTGTCGGTGAAACCTCACTTAAAATGGAATTATTAATTGACTGCGGATGGGGGAGCGGGGGGATTCAAACTTGCTCCTTCAATGCGAACAAGCCTCAGCGATGCCCGGAAAAACAGAGTGGTTTGCCGGATCCGCAGAGGGGCTCAAAACAACTAAACCCTCACTCCTTTTTATCAATCCTTTGCGTTTCCGGTAAATAATCTTGTATTATATTTGCTTTAACAAAGTATAAGAAAGATTTGAATCTGACTTTTTCTCCCCATCAGGATTTGCCTGGAAGAAAGCGTTAAACCAGCGTTGTATGAAGAATAAGAGCTTTTCCCTGGTTGTTCTGTGTTTACTGATGACATTCCACTTGTTTACTTATGCCTCCCCCGGCAAGGTAATCGTAAACGGCATGTACATTAAAAATGACAGTTGCAGGAATTTCACGAAAAAGCTCCCGCCGGGGGTTATACTGCAGATGAATGATCCCTGCGCAATTGAATGCCGCTGGTTCCCGGTAAACGACAGGGAAAACATCAGCATCATCGAATTAAATCCCGACAGCAAAGGTGAATTTCATATGGAGCTTCCTGCGAAAAGCCTTTCATTTATGACCATCCACAGCGTTTATCACGGAAGGTCATTTTATGTCTATCCCGGCGATACCCTTTGGATCATGATCAATGATAAGGATACTGCAAATCCTTTCAGTTACAAGGCGAGATACGATCCTGCCCAGGAATTATATGTGACCCAGGCCCCCAGGTGGAATTCCTGCAAGGGTTTTGAACGTTGGAGAAAGCCTTTGAATGACAATTTGCTCCGGTATTACCAGGTATATGTCGACAGTTGCCTCAAACCCTATACCAGCCTGAGCAGGGAAAATTCCTGCACCCGTGAATTTTTTGATTTTGTTTCCACCGATATACGCTATGATGCCGCATACCAGTTATCCCAGACCCTCTGGAGCAGGTATGAGTTCGACAGTCTGTCCGCATCCGATAAAACAAGGATCATTGGTCTGCTTGACAAGCTCTATGCTGACACACCCCTGCTGTCGCGCAACATAATCACTCCCTGCGGAACAGGGTTCACCGATTACATACTCACCTGGATATGGCTGCAATACCTTAAAGCCGGAAACATCACAGATAAATATAAAGGACCTCCATCCCTCCTGACCGGGAAACTGCAGATGGTGAAAAGCCAGCTTACTCCCGGCGCCTATGAGCTTTTTGCCATGGACCTGATCGACACCCATGCCCAGAGAATGGACACCATAGCACTTTATGCTTTCGAACAACTGAAGAAGGAATACCCGAAGCTGGAGACCGATTATGAAAAGAACTATAAGTCCACCCTGGCAAACATACAGCACCTGCTTGATTTTATGGAAGCATCAAGGGTAAAAACCTCTCAGGGGATCCGGTTCATCGATGGGGCTAAGATCAACACTTTCGAGGACCTGGCCGCCCTTTTCCCCGGCCGCAAAGTTTATGTGGATATGTGGGCTACCTGGTGCTCCCCCTGTTTAAAACTTTTTGAGTACAATACCCGCATCAGGGATTTCCTCAAAGAGCACGATATCACTGAAGTGTTTTTATCGCTCGATAAGGACAGTGTCAAATGGAAGACCGCCGTTAAATATTACAGGCTGGAAGGCGCGAACATCATGGCCAGCCAATCCCTTCGAAAGGATCTCATAAAGGCCCTGGACTGGAATGGAGGCATCCCCAGGTTTTTCATTATCAGCCGTGATGGCAAATTACAGGAGAAAGATGCCTTTCAGCCGGTAGCCAAAGATAAACTGATGGATCAGCTCTTAAAGCAAAAATAGACTTCTTCGGTCACATTGCGTTCTTAAACATTCACCACTTATTCCGTATTGTGCAGACAACCCCGGGGCAAGAAAACCTGTCACATTGATATTATTCGTATTTTTATTTCCATGCTTATGAAATCTTTACGGTTTTGTTTTTTGGCGGTCATGTTAATGGGATTCTGTTCCACAGGGATTTCCCAGCAGCTGGTTTTCGAAAAGAAATACACGGGGATCACCACCCTCCCTCCCTGTTTCGTATATAAGCGGGCATTGCCAAGGCAACTCTCGGAGCTGTCCGACGGATCCATGCTTATCATGGGTGACTGTTATTCCATAGATACTACGAATGTCAATGCCAGCGAAGTTTATCATGACCTGAAAAAGCTGGATTCCCAGGGCAACATCATCTGGACACAATACATCAGGCCCGATACTATTTTAAACAATAATGTTTTCATTGATCTTACCTCCTTCCAGGTTCTGGATAACGGCCAGATCCTGCTAATAGGTGAGAAGGAGGGAAGCATGTTCGGTTCCCGGGCTGTACACCTCATCCTGCTTGACCCTGACGGTAACCACCTCTTTGATACCACCTATACCAATGGTTTCACAAACTATATTTATACCGTGCCTGCAGGAAGTGCCCGTTGCAGCGATGGTTATGTAATTGCAGGCCAAACCTTTGTTCCATACGGAAACGAGGAGGCTTACGTGATGAAGCTGGATCAGAATTATGCCAAACAATGGGAATTTAAACTGGACCAATTCTACAGCACCTACAGCGGATTCAGAAAGATCATACCCCGGAGCGACGGAAGCTTTGACTGTTTCGGGAATATGAGGATACCTTCAACAGGGAAAAATGTAATCATGTTTGCAAGATTAAATTCAGGCGGACAGATGACCATGTTGAAAACCTACGACGACAGCCAGAAGTATTATACAATGATGGACGCCGCTGCCGGTAATGGATACAGTATCATACTCGGTTATTCTCACGAAGCCCGTAACATTCCGTTCCTTCTCAAAACAGATGATTCGGGCAATAAGATCTGGCAACAGTTTTATGGGGGTACTTATGAAGAAAGCTTCCTGCCAAATGCTGCAGCCATCAATCAGCAGAATGAAATCCTCGTCACTGCCGAGAAAGATTACATAGATACAGTTAGCCAGTTCATTATAGGATCGGATATATACCTGATGAAGACCGATGTGAACGGTAATAAAGCCTGGGAAGCAGTGTATGGCACAAATTATACCGCTGATTCCACCGAATGGGCATACTGGGAATTCGGACAGGATATTGTTTGCGCTGCCGATGGCACTTACCTCATCCTTGGTGATGACAATATCAATAAAACCTACGGGGCGGTGCTCAGTGTTTTAAAGATAGCCGAAGGACAGGTTGGAACGGAAACTCATCCGCAGAACAATAAAAGATTAATCATTTCCCCGAACCCCGTTCATGACAAAGCAATGGTGGCACTTCAGCCAGAATCTGCAATTTCGGAAGGGACCTTCAGGTTGTTCGATATCACCGGCACCCCGCTAATGACAATAAACCACATCAATACCGGGCGGTTCATCCTCTCACGTGAAGGGTACCCCGACGGCATTTACCTGTATTCCCTCGAAGAGGGACAGCAAATCATTGCAAGGGGAAAGCTGATCATCAGGTAAAACCCGGGATTCAATATCCTGGGAAGTAAAGAAATACGCCTGGAAGGGAAAAATCATAACTTTGTCTAACTACACAAAAAACTGAACTATGGCAAACGTTTACTGCATTTACTGCGGAAGCAGCAACTCCAGCGTATCCAGCCTCACCGGCGGCAGCTGTTCCCGTAATCCCGAAGGAAGGCATCACGTGCCCTTTGACGGTGATGCAAAGTCAAAATATTACTGCAAATACTGCGGATCCAGCAATTCCTCCATCTCCAGCCTCACCGGAGGCACCTGCCCCAGGAATCCCTCAGGCAGGAATCACGTCCCCTACGAAGGCAGTGAGAAGTCTCAGTACGAATGCAAATACTGCGGAAGCCGGAACTCCAGCATCTCAAGCCTCACCGGCGGCACCTGCCCCCGGAATTCCCATGGAAAATACCATGTTCCTGTGAGATAAGGAATTCCCTGATTTGAAAACTGCTTCTCTTTCTCTAAGGTGCCAGAATGGCACCTTAGAAAGTCGCCAAATTATTTAGCATTAAGTGAATCAATTGTTTCTGAACTTGAGGTCGCAATTTGCGACCTCAAGTGATTCAACCTTTATGATCACGATTGTGACCAGTTTTAAATAAAAGATCGCGGAGCTTTGAATATCAGAGTGATAAGGTATCACAATTTGTGATACCATCAATGTTTGTTGATGATTCCCGACGTTTTGTTCGTTATTTATTGCCCTTTCTTTTACTTGATTCGGGGTTTCCGTCTTCTTCATCCTTTCTCCTGTATCCTATTTTTCGCATCGGGTTTTGAATTGGTTTTTGGCTTAAGGCATCAATTTTTTCTAGCAAGAATTTGAAGATATGGGTGATTTTCTCATCTAAGGATTTTAATTCAAGTCGAAAATCCTTACTTTCCATCAGTAATGCCCGGTATTTGGCGAATGCCCGCATGATCTCAATATTAACCTGCACAGCTTTTTCGGAATTGAGAACCGAAGAAAGCATGGCTACACCTTGTTCCGTAAAGGCAAACGGAGTGTATTTTGAATGCTGTCCTCTCTTTAAGGACGCAAATTGCGTCCTTAAAGAATCGTACTCATCGGGGGTGAGTTCAAACATAAAATCTTCCGGAAATCTGCTGATATTGCGACGTACGCGCTCTTTTAACCGCTTTGTTTCGACACCATAAAGTACAGCAAGATTGTAATCAAGCATGACTTTATATCCTCTTAAATCATAGATTAATGATTGATAGTCTGCCTTTATCAGAGAAGTTTCCATCTTTAATCGTTTAAGGACGCAAGTTGTGAACTCAAGTGACTCAACCTTTAAGGTCACAATTTGTGACCTTAAACCTTTTATCCCTTAATCCGCCAACTCCCTAAAAGTGATACCCAAAACCATATTTTTTTTACCTAAAGACCACGACCGAGCATTTAGTCGACTGCGGATGGGGGAGCGGGGAAACCCCTTTATGGCGCCAAATTGGTACCTTAAGTTTAGCTTCGTTTAACCTGGGGAATTTTAAATCCGACCGGTTCCATTGGTTGACTTTTTTTATGCATCAGTTGTTTGATCGTTTCGAAGATCAGGAGGATATCCTGATCGTGTGATGAAACGGTTTGTTCGAGTTCTTCGATCTTTTCAGCCAATTCTTTATTCGTTTCGAAGAATTTTCTCATCTGGACGAATGCCCGCATGATAGCGATATTTACTTCTATAGCTTTTTCGGAATTTAGAACTGAAGAAAGCATTGCCACGCCTTGTTCGGTAAATGCAAATGGAAGATATTTTGTGCCCCCTTTCTTTGAGATCACAATTTGTGACCAGTTCCGTGTAAAGTGTCGCGGTACCTTGAATATCAGAGTGATAAGGTATCACCATTTGTGATACCGTCAATGTTTACTGAAAATTTCGAAACTGTATTAGCGAAGGCTGACTAATGCAGGTATTTTTTCACCTTATACAATCAATCTCTCCCGGTCCTTTGTTTCAAAATTTAAACATCTCCGGTTCTAATCCTGATTGCCTTATTATGGATCTGGTTGTTCCTAAGGGAATCTCTTTTTTGAAGCAGGTACGATCACTGTATGACTTCCACTGCGATACTTCTGATGGCTTCCTTTCTGAGAAACAAAGATAAAACCATTCGCAAGCAGGATGTCGATGATTTGCTTCGATGACGGAAGCTTAGACACGGATGTGAGATTCGCCCAACAGGGTTTCTTTTATGGGCTGATAGGATTTTAGGGTATCTCCATCCTCAAAGTAGAGTTCGAGTGCCTCAGTCAGATTGTCAATAGCTTCTTGGGCTGAAGAACCGAAACTCGAAACATCAACATTAAGACACTGGGAAACATAATGTTTACCCTCCTTATAAACGACATATTTTATCGTCTTCATCAACAAGGTTTCCATTTCTGCAAAGTTAATTCAATTTCACCTTAATCCGCCATTTCCCCAAAAGTGATACCCAAAACCATATTTTTTTTACCTAAAGACCCCGGCCGAGCATTTTTTTACTGCGGATATGGGAGCGGGGGTATTCTAATATTCACCTGGAATGTGAACTGGCCAACGGATTTACCAGGGTTCTCAATACTACCAGATCATTTTAAAACCGTAGACAGAGTATTTATTCCATATATGCCTTGAAATCGTCCAGGGGAGCGTCGAATTCAGGAGCCATTTTAATCTTTCCTTTCAGACAGCCAAATCCCGATTGCTTCCCGTTGCCTGATTTTTTATTCTTTGTCAACAGAAAATCAACGAAGTCCATAATCTCATTTCTAAGTCCGGCGGGAAGCCGGTAAATCTTTGAATAAAGATAGGCGTCTGACATTGCCAGGGTTTTGTAAAAGATAGTATGGAATTTTATTTAATTCATTCTATGAACGGATTCCAAGTATCAGACAGAATATCGCCCTTCCATGATTCCCGACAGCGAAAGGTCTTCATCAAGGGCAGGCCAGTGAAGCCCGGTGCCGTTGCATATTATTTCAATATTGTTCTGCAGTTCGAACGAAGCGTTTTTTAGCTTTAGGTTGAGGTCGACAGGGAAACGTATCTCTTTACTGTCTGATAGTAAGATGCAAATTTTGTCATCCTCGCACCAGGCTTTTACCGCTTTAAACAATAATTCAGTCACCATGTATAAATCATTGAAGAGTTCTCTATACTCGACCGGCAGAATCAATAAGAGATATAATCCGATTTATATGCCGGACTCATATTGGAATTCCCACTGAAGCAATATTTTGAAAAAATGGAGTATCAGACTGGTTATTAGTCCATTCGTCATTGGAATAGACAAAGGCAGAAATAGGCTGGCCTACATCGAGTTCAACCTTGAAGAGTTGTTTCCTGAGAGTTCTTTTAACTACAAAATCTACTTTATCCCGATTGAGCAGGATTAATATATCCCAATCGGAATCTTCCCTGAAATCACCCCTTGCCCTTGAGCCGAATAAAAACAGCCTCGCGCCCGGATCAAAAGAGAGGACAGATTTTTTAACATCATTCAGAAATAAACTTGCCTGTTCGGTCATAACACAAAGATACAGCAAAACTTTAAAATGGTACAACTCCGCTTTCAAGCCCAAATGCCTTATTAGGAAACCTATAATTGGTTTTATAGTTATTATCATCATTAGCAGTTGTTCGGAATTACCAAACAACTGAACGGAACAGGTAGAATAATATGAAGGTGAAAGGGCTTTGGAAGACATATTTCTGATAAAATGAGCCACTCAACAAGGCTCACCTGTAATGCGACTTATTATTGACTGTAGATATGGGAGCGGGGGACTTCTTAAGGCGCCAAATTGGTACCTTAAGTTCAGCTTTGTTTAACCTGAGGAATTTTAAACCCGACTGGTTCCATCGGTTGGTTCTTTTTATGCATCAGTTGTTTGATCGTTTCGAAGATCAGAAGGATATCCTCGTCATGGGAAGAGACCGTTCGTTCGAGTTCTTCGATCTTTTCGGCAAGTTCCTTATTCGTTTCAAAGAATTTTCTCATCTGAACGAATGCACGCATAATTGCAATGTTTACTTCTATTGCTTTTTCGGAATTAAGAACCGATGAAAGCATTGCAACACCTTGTTCTGTAAATTCAAATGGAAGATATTTTGTGCCTCCTTTCTTTGAGGTCACAATTTGTGACCTCAAAGAAAGGGCCTCATCTTCAGTTAGTTCGAACATAAAATCAGCAGGAAATCTACTTAAATTCCTCCTAACCGCCTGCTTTAAAACCTTTGTAGGAGCCTCGTAAAGTCTTGCCAGATCAACATCCAGTATCACCTTTTCTCCCCTGATAAAATGGATTAACCCACTGATCGTCTCCATTTTCACCTGCAATTCTGTCGTCATATTTCATTAAGATTAAGTGAATCAATTGTTTATGAACTTGAGGTCACAATTTGTGACCTCAAAGGACTCAACCTTTAAGATCACAATTTGTGATCTTAAAGCTATTACCCATTAATCCGCCAACTCCCCAAAAGTGATATCCTGATCCCCATTTTTTTTCCAAAACTCAAAACCCATAACCCAGCACTAAGCGCCCAAAACTCAGACCCCAGCACCCAGAAACTTCCATTGACTTTCCCTTCCAGCGGTTGTATCTTTGCAACAGCATCAGGAATCCTTGAGTGGATGCCAACCGAGCAACGAACGCCACGGTGGCAAAGCGATGCGGACTTATGGTCAAAAGGGTTCGTTTTTTTATTTCCCGCACCTCATCCGCAGTCCATCCTGAAGCAATGATGTTTAACCTTTAAAACCATTGCATGATGGAAACAAATTCATTGAATTTTTTCGGAAGGGAGCTGCCTTCATCCCTGGGGTACGGAGTACTCGACAAAAGCAGCGTGAAGATCGAAAACGAGGTGATCAGCGCCGATTACCTCCTCGAATGCGACCTCTCGGTGGTGCACCGGGTAAGCTGGGGAAATGGCCGTTGTGAGCTCAAGACCGAGTTTCATGGCGAATTCTGCGGCAGCAGCTGGTACCCCGATCTGAAGCATACCCTCACCAACGATTTCTTTGTGAGGGACTTCAGCAAAGATCCCGTATTCCTGTTCCTTAGCAAAGAAACCAGCCGGCAGGGAAACATCTGGATACAACATCCGCCCTCAAAAGAAATAGAGCAGCAAAAGATCATCCATTACCCCCTGATCATCGCCGATTTCATTGTCCCCCTGGCCCGGATGTGGAGCGCGGCAGGGACATTCGCAGGCCGCGACATCATCGATCCCCGCAAGCCCAAGAGGCTCATCATCGACGAATCGGGAAATGCCGGATCAACCTTCATGCAGATCTATCCCGGCGACCTCAGAAACCCCTGTTTCGCCATAGTTTTCAAGGATTGCGACGAGAAACAAAGGGAAGGAATTGCGAAACTGTTATCCGACAGCCTCAGGGCGAAAAAATCCGCCTGAAAGGTTTTTCAATGGATTACTTTTTTTTGGGACTGCGGATGAGGGAGCGGCGGGGATCCGTCAAAGCGAAAATTTGCGAAACAGATGGATTATCAGATGAGAATTCATCCATCCCGGATGATAAAATAACAAGGATTTTCATTATATTTGTGTTATGAAAGCAAGGCCAATTAATAAACCATCTTTCGAGGCTATTTTCAGTAATGCCATTGCATCAGCGAAAATTGAAGGAATCAGGTTGGATAAAAAGGCACAGGCCCGAATCAAAAAGGAAGCGCTCAAGAAATTGAAAACAGCGCCCCGATAATTTCTATCATTGCTGAGTAATCTTTTTCATCCCCCAGATTAAGAGTTTTAAAATATTCTTGGTAATTCTCCTGCCTGAACTTATTAAGATCCAATGACGGATAACCGGCTCTGTTTGCCATCAGATCGACAAAGATTCAATAATCCTAATATTTCTTTTTATTGACTGCGGATGGGGGAGTGGTGGGAAAATAAAAGTCCACCCTAAGCGCCCTGTTCTAATGGGAAGGGGGGTGGACATGTTGATGCAAATATAATACAAACTATAAAAATTTCCACACGTAATGTTAACATATACCAATTAATTGGCCATCCTCGCAAAAGTGATACCCCAGATCACAGTTTTATAAGCGATTCTTGCCGTCAATCATCCGTCGGCTCCCGAATCACAAATGATGACATGTCTTGTCTAAACCCTCGAGTTCTCACCCGCCTTTAAAAACAACCCGAATCTTAACTCAAACCTCTGCTTGTCGGGATAATTTTTTCTTTTCGCAGGAAGTTGTAAACGGTCGTTATTCAAGGATTGCAGTACATATTTTAGCATGGGCCCGTCTATTTCTTCCAGGATATCCTTACGTATTTTAATCGTATAATCCGGAGTGATCCCGATTATTTGCCTGTCAAATGCTTCGTGATGGATTTTACATAAAGACAAACCGTTTGGAACGATCGGATCACCTATATCGTCTTTATTGGCAATAATATGTGCTGCGTCAAGAGTTCGGGATGTCTTAATCTGCAAAGGACACATTGATTATCATAAGCATAAATCACCCGATCCCTGAACTGTTGCTGGTGCAGGTGGGTTTGAGCGATTACAGTAGCATATTTTCGCCTCCAGAAAGTCTCATCCTTTTCTTCTACGCGATCAGGCTTGAATAAAACATCCATCTGATCCACTTGTACAGTAAACGTTAGACGGTTTGGATCATCATGAATAATATATACGGGAAACATCGCATGATATCTTCCCGGTATCGAACTATTGAAATAAATCAAAGGCAACCCCCGCCTCATCACCCCTCTAAGACCCCTGTTGTACCAGTTCAAGGGATATGCTCCCTGGTAATGATACTCAAACAAACCGCGTCGGATGTCACTGTATTCATATGGTCTCTCCGGAGTAGTAGTAATAAATAATGGAAGTTGCATAAATTTTGGCTTCCAAATACCAGCCGGACGCAGTAAATGGATCCTGATATTTTGGTAAATGAATCCATTTGCAAGTAACTCCCTTGGTAAAACTGCCTCACCATGAGATGTTGTCCCAAACTTAGTTGAAATTTAGGTAAAAAGGAAAGAGTAGACAGAACTGATCCTTTGTTAAGGTTCCTTAATATTGAGTTGCTAAACTTTATATATGGAATCAAAAGATAAAAGTAAAGAATTAAACCGGAAAAACCTTTCCTGGTTAAAGGAACAAAACGTTGATATGCGGGTAAGGATCTTGTGTAATTACCTAAGTATCTGTCAAATAATGATAAAAGAATTGTTCGAAGAAGAAGTAACAGAAAAAGCCGGACCCCGGTATAGCCATCAGAAGCCTGAGGATGGCCGGTGGAGCCGTTGGGGGTATAACCCTGGGAGTGTAAAGATCGGCGATCAGAAGATGAAAATCGAAGTCCCATGGCTATTTGACAATTTGGATGAAACAAACACTCCGCTTCAGCGGTACGAAGAGATGAAAAAGCTGGCAGGTCAATCGGATCAATTGCTTAAAGGCGTTTTGTTGGGCCTCAGTATGCGGGATTACGGCGGGGTGATTGATTCGTTGGGTGGAAGGTTTGGGCTGTTTAAAAGCTCTGTTTCCCGTTCTTTTATTGAACGTACCGAAGAAAAGTTGAAGGAATTTGAGAATCGGTCGATTGTACACCTGGGCATTGTCGCCATTTTCATCGACGGAAAATACCTTTCCAAGGAACAGATCATTATTTGTCTTGGTGTGACTGTGACTGGTGACAAAATCCCACTCTGTTTTATCCAGGCCGCCACTGAAAACGCAGGACCTATCAAGGATATGCTGGAACGGTTGAAAGAACGGTGCCTGGATTATTCCAATGGGTTGTTTTGTGTGATCGTCGGCAGCAAAGGAATACGAAAAGCGGTCGAGGAAAGTTTTGGCAATAAGGTATTCATCCAGCGCTGCCAGTGACATAAATAGGAAAACATTCTGAAATATCTGCCGGAAAAACATCATGAAACGATAAAAAAACAATTTTGGCATGCTGTTAACTAGGAGTCATATAACGATGCCAGAGCAGAATTAAACCAACTTATGGCCGATCTGAAAACGTTGGATATCTCTGCAGCCCGTTCCCTTGATGAAAGACTTGAAGAGATGTTAACCCTGCACAAACTCGGCCTGAATGTTGAATTTGGCCGGTCTTTTGCAACCACCAACTGCATCGAAAACCTAAACTCACAAGTGAAAAAGTACGTCGGCAGAGAAAAAAACTGGACCCTGTCAAATGAACGGTATCGCTGGGTTGCGGCAGCTTTATTGGAATTTGAACGCAAAATGCAAAAAGTCGATAACTTTGTTAAACTCGAAAAATTAAAAACGACACTCATAAAAGAAGTAAAACGACGAGCCGGAGACAAGTCGAATTTTAACTAGAAATGGGACAAACTCGATTCGTCCCACAAGGATCCTATAAAAAAGTGATGAGAAACCTAAGATATTTCGGCTATTAGATAGTTGGCAACAATGGTTTTTAAGCCTTCTAAAATTCTATCATGTAAAACATAAAGAATCTTTTGTAAAACCAATAAAAAAAGCGATATGAAGAAATTTCATTTAACAAGGGCACAAGGAATTCTTGATAATCAAATTGTTGAATCTCTAAAAAATAATGATGGTATATTATTCCATTCTATCCCATCAAAATTGTTAGCGAAAAAACCAATTGATTGGAATATTAGAGATCAGAGTAATTGTCCAAAAATTGCTTTTCGGAAATTTTCAGATTCACAAATCCAATACAAATCTATTGAATATGGATTTATTGGTAATACTGATGAAGAATATACAATATGGTTCGACGATGGTATCATTGAAACTTTTTCCTCACCAATAATTCATCAGACTGAGATACCAAATGCTCCAATTGTTGATTATATTCAAGTGGATATGATAATTAAGCATACTCGCGATTTTATAAATGCGGTATATCAAACATATGAAAAATGCTATAAATATTTTGAACCGTTTACTCTTTTTATTTCTTTAGTAAATGTTCAAGGTGTATTTTACAATGCTCGAGAAAGAAATTATACAACAACACTACCATGCCGTGAAAATCTTTTCACCATTGCTATTGTTATATTTTCAGGGCAAGGCAAAGTAGAATTCTGGCATGAAGTTTTAAACGAGATACATTCATCCATTATGCAATTAAATCCTGTTAGATGAGAGTATCTAAAACCACTGTTGTCGACTTGCCGTAAGCCTCGATGCGGGCGGGTTTCGAAGACAAACATTGAACGGTTTAAGAAGTAACTACGAAAGGAAAAGGTACAACAAGTAAACCACGCACCAGCGGCTTGCGGTCCACTGTTAAAGGCAGTACAATTCTAAAAGATAAATTATGAATACTGACAGATCAAATTATGTTTACGCTTTGGAAGACAGTAGAGAAAATCCTGCCAAAATATTTTACATCGGAAAAGGGAGCGGTATACGTAAAGAGGACCATTTATTGTATATTGATAATACAACAAAAGGTAAATTCATAAATGAAATAATTACTAATGGAGGAAAGGTAATTGTTTCTGTTCTAAGTGATGAATTAACCGAAAACCAGGCATTGAAATTGGAAGCCGAAATGATTTCAACATTTGGGATTGAGAAGCATGGTGGTATGCTTAAAAATTCAGTATCACCAAAAGGTCAAAAAATGAAAGATAAACACCTTAATGTTCCACAAGGTATTTATGAGAAATCACAATTTGGACTTCGTTTTCTTAAAGAAGCAACCAGAGAATTCATTGAAGCTAATACAAATGGAATCACAAATTCAGAATTAGCACGATACCTTGATCTTCATTCTGACAATAATGGTAAGCAAAAAGATTACTTGACTTACAGCATTTTAGGAATATTAATGAGAGAGAACCAAATATTTAAAGATAAGGATAACCGTTACAAAAAGAAATAACTGACCATAATAAGCATCTAATCCGCGACAAAGCCAGCAATGGCGGTTCTTTTCAAAGGTTTGTCGTTTGCTGCGGTTAGCTGCAGTGCGTTTTAGCACGGTGAGCGACGCACCACAATACTATTTAGAACAGTGACGACCGCTTCAGAAATATTAACACCTGTCATAGTAGACGACCTAAAAAAAATAAGAGACACTTTTAAGTCTGATAGTTACTATGCTATTCAGATAATAGTAAGACGTCTCGATGTGATAAGTTTATTTTTTTGGAATAGCAAACATCTAAATGAGGAACAAGTAAACGAGAGCCGAGAGTTTTTTAATTTTGGTTGGGCACCATTAATAAAACTATTTTTCAAATCCCACGATTTTGACAAACAACATCAGTTTATACAAACGAGTGAAAATGACTATTCTTGGGCAGATTCTGTAATTCTACAATCTGGAAGATTGGCTTTTTGCCAGCAATTGTTAGATTATGAGAAAGGGAATCTACTGAAATTTATTCAAATTAATGAAAAGGAGTTCGAAATAAAGTACCCAAGTGAAAAAATCGGACATGCTTACTTTGAGAGAAAAAGTGTTGATTTTTATCGTGATGAAATTGTAGAAAGAATCATTAAGGATAAAAAGACAAAGAACAGAATAAGTTATGATGAAATAAAAGCAAAACTTCGTGAAATTATAAAAAACCCGTATGGTAAATTTATTAGTTACAATACAACAGAAGAAATAGATGAATATTACAACGAGAAGGGACACCACCATGTATTACGAATACAAGGCTATGAGGAATTTGACACAAAGGATAGGTTCGGTTCAATCGAATATTGGAAATACGTTGACTTAATTGAAATCCTTTGCGGTGTTGCAATTATGCATACAGATGCTTGCATTGAACTTACAAAAATGAATCAACAAGTTGATATGCATAATATTCTTTCTTATATGTACTTTAAAGATAGTACCGTCAAAATATATGCTAACTACCTTGGGGTTAGTGAATCAGAAATTGACCAAATAATTTCTTGCGTCACTCTGCATAAGGACAATTTTCTCTATCATTTGGAAATTCCAGCACCAGCACCGCCAATGTATTTTCAGGTATCGGAAAATCAATTAATTCGTTCAGTTGCAGGTTGCCTTGGAAATCCTTTTAGATTTTTAAACATTGAGTTAAAGAGAAAATATAAAAGGGATTACGATATTGCTGTAAATAACCGAGAATTTAGGTTTAGAAGAGACCTCTTTTTATTTTTTCCTCATAGTAGGATTATTAAGGTACCAAGAGAAGTCAATATTTCCTTTAGGGGAATGCGTACCGATATAGATGCAGTCGCATTTGATACTGAAACTAAAACTCTAGGTCTATTTCAGTTAAAATGGCAAGACCCATATGCTCACTCAATGAAAGAACGATACAGTAGAATATCCAACCTCTTCCCAAAAGCGAATGAGTGGATTGAAAAAATGGTATTTTGGCTTTCAAATACTGACGATAAAACTATTTTAAACTCATTACAAATTTCAAAAGGCTTTCCAATGGCAAATAAGATAAATGAAGTTTGTGTTTTCATAATTAGCAGGAATGACATTCATTTTACGGGCGTTGAGTTAGATAATAGAGTGGCTTGGGGTTCTTGGCATCAGATTATTGAATCACAAGCCCGAATTACAGCAACGTTTGATGACCCAATCAGAGAGATGTTTGTAAAATTGAAATCATTTACACCTGAGAACCGCCAAGATAAGGAAGAAATGTCAGGACGACAAGACTTTGAGGTTTCTATTGGACGGTATAAAATATGTTACAAGAGCGAACATGACACAATTAGCAATGGATAATCAGTCCCAAAACCTCAAGTGTTTGCCTATCTCATGCTAGATCTTACATACGATCAACGTCTATATCTATAAGACGAATTTGTCCTTTCTATGATGTAATTACAGAGATACTTTCGTCTCATGGAAGACGAAATCAATCTCTGGCTGAAATCCAAACGAAAATACTCCACAGGTCTTGAGCATTTCGACAAATACGTCAGAATCCGCGGCCTTAGCCGAATTTTTCATGTTGGGGGACCAACCCCAAAGAACAAGCAGACCCTCGCGTTTGAACTGAACAAGTTGCTCTATCCGGAACTGTGGTGGATCCAAAGAATGTGTTCAAGACCTGCCTGGACTTCTCAGCTACCTCGATCATCCTGGGTCATAACCATCCCTCAGGTAACATCCAGCCCAGCGAAGCCGATAATAAGATCACGAAAAAGATCAGGGATTGCGGCGTAATGCTGGATGTCGCTGTACTGGATCACATCATCATTGGGGATGACCGGTACTATTCGTTTGCGGATGAGGGGAGTCTATAGATGTAAAGCCTCGGTTAGCGATAGTTATTGTTATCCGAGGCTTTTTTTTTTTGTTCTGGTCAGTTTGAGAATTACTATTGATCAATATTCAAAAAGTAGAAGATTCTGTAGAAATTGCCCTCTATATTGAAATTTTGGATTAATTTTACTGATCAATGTTGCATACTGGTTTATCGACCTGATATTTAGCTATTTAAAGTACGGATTGATTAAAGCAATACACATGGCAGATCCAAAAGATAAGATTCAAGATTTTCCTGGCTATGGTGGCAAAAGACCATTATTATATGTCTCGCCTAATAAACTTTTTCTCGATCCTCAAAATCCACGATTGCCAATTGAAGCTCAGGGAAAGGAGGAAGCAAAAATTAAAGAAGCACTCCGAAAATCATTTCTTGATGAGCTAGCGCATTCGATGGCAAAGAATGGGTACTTTGATGAAGAACCTTTAGTAGCCATTCCTAAAAATCTACCATCTGAGTTTTCTAAGAAGACGTATGATGAATTAAAAGCAAATAAGAAATACAATCATTTTCTTTCTTCAGAAACCACAAATTTTATTGTTGTTGAGGGAAACCGGAGACTATGCACTGTCAAACTTTTATTAAGTGGCGAGGTTTCTTCTTATCCAAAGATTAGTAGTGGGATCAGAACTGATCTCCAAAATCTACCCGTTATTATTTATCCAAACCGAAAAGAAGTTATTGCATACTTGGGTGTTCGGCATATAATTGGAGTGAAAAAGTGGGATGCATATGCAAAAGCCAGATACATTGCTTCCTTGAAAGAGGAGTTTGGACTTTCCATTGATGATATTCAAGATAGTGTTGGGGATACTAGCAATTCTGCTAGAAAAACTTATTTTTCGTATAAATTAATCGAACTTATCGAGAATGAGTTTGAAGATTATGATACTTCAAAAGCTAAAGATAATTTTTCTTATTTAATGCTAGCTCTTGGCCAAGGTCCAATTAAAGACTTTTTAGGCTTACCAAAACAATGGAGCAATGTAGATTTCGAAAACCTTATTCCACAAGAAAAAATTGAGAATGCATTTGTACTATTTTCATGGCTGTTTGGTGAAGGGAAGGAGAAAAGTAAGGTTGTCGAAGAATCTCGAGAGATAACAGGGAAACTAACCAGTGTTTTAAGAGACGCAGATGCAACAGCTTATCTTATAGAATTTAGAAATCTAGAAGAGGCTTATGAAAGGTGTGGTGGGGAATCTTTATTACTAATCAAATATCTTAAGAGAGCAAATAGATATTTGGGAAAGAGCCTTCCGTTGGTGGAGAAATATTATAATGAGGAGGTGGAAATCCAAATCCAAGAAACTGAAAGACTTCTTGATACGATTAATAAAATTAAAAAATAATCAATGATTAATTGTGATATTCCTGATGCAACTGATACGAGTATCGTGGCTGATTGGATTGAACTTTCCGTTTCCTATGAAAAGGAATCAATTCTAAAATCTGCCGTTTCTTCAAAAATCGAAGGTGCCTCAGGAGATGAGCCGACTGATGCATTTCTTTCTTCTGTTTGGGATGAACTTGAAGTGAGGATGAATTTATACGGTGATCATCCTCCTTTTACTTGCAATAAGGATGAGGTCATTCCAAATTTAGACTGGGAAGAAAGACCAGAGTATTTAATGTGTTTAATTCTTTCATTGACTGGTAATCCCTCGAATCCAACACCAACTGGTAAGTTATTTGAAAGGATTTCAAAAGAAGCTATTAAAAACTATCTTAATGGCGAAGCCATAGTTTTCGGGCATCCAGCTAGATTTACCATTGCTGAACTCAGTAATCTTACAAATGAAATATTCAAATCCGAATTGCCTGCAAATTATAATGATCGCGGGGTAGATGTTGTTGCATGGAAGCCTTTTAATGACAAAAGAGGTAATCAAGTAATAATTTTAATGCAATGTGCTGGTGGTTTCAACTGGATATCAAAGACTGGAGATGTTGTACTTAGAGCATGGACTGAAAAGTATATGACTTTTGGCAGTAAACCCGTAAGAGGATTTTCGACAGTTGTTGTCATCGCAGATAAGGTAAGATTTGAAGAAATTTCTTTTGAAACAGATTTACTTTTTGATAGACCTAGAATCTATCGGAATACAGTTGATGCTGAATTGGAAGCTACTTTAAGACCTGCTATTTTAACTTGGTGTAACGAACGAATTGCTGAAATCCTTAATTAATTATGAAATTTATTGATCTCTTCGCCGGTCTCGGCGGTTTCCATAAAGCTCTTTCTGAATTAGGTCACGAATGCGTTTTTGTAAGTGAACTAGATCCGGTACTTCAAGAATTATATAAACAGAATTGGGGTATTGAGGCCAAAGGAGACATAAGAAAAATTGCAGATCAAAATATCGATAGCATTCCAGAACATGATATCTTATGTGCTGGATTTCCTTGTCAACCGTTTTCGAAGGCTGGTAGGCAGGAGGGTATGGAGGATAAGGAGAGAGGAACCCTTTTTGATGAGATCGTTAAGATTCTGAAATATAGAAGGCCTCAATATTTTATTCTTGAAAATGTACCATTTATCAGGCAGCACGACAATCAAGAGACATGGAAATATATTTGCGGTGAAATAACAAAATTGGGATATGAAGTTGATCAGGAAATCTATTCACCACAAGATTTTGGGATTCCACAACATAGAAAAAGAATCTTCATCGTTGGGTCACTCGTAGGACTTAACCATTTTTCATTTGCGGAGATTACGGATCAAAAGACTGCAATTGTTGATATTAATCAATTTATTGAAGAACACCCAATTCAGTTTAAAGCACTGCCACAACCGAATCAGGAGTGTATTCAACTTTGGCAGAAATTTATTGATCAGATTCCTCTAAATACAAAACTCCCTGGATTCCCGATATGGGGGATGGAATTTGGAGCTACATATCCATTTGAAAAATCTTACCCATTAAAACTGTCAATCAAGGACTTATCTGAATATAAAGGAAATTTTGGATGTAGCCTGAAGAACTTATCGAAACCCGGTCAAGAAGCAAAACTGCCTAGTTATGCTAGGGTAAAAAAAGCATTCCCAGAATGGAAACGAAGTTACATAAGGCAGAATAGAGAGTTTTTCTTGGACAATAAACGATACATTCGTGATATTGCCAAGAAAATTGCAAAATATGATTCACAAAGTTGGCAGAAATTAGAGTGGAATGTTGGTGATGGTGAAAGAGTTATTACAAATTATATATTACAGTTTCGAGCTTCAGGGATTAGAATTAAAAAAAATGATTTTTTCCCTTCTCTCGTTTGCACTAGTACACAAATACCAATCATAGGTTGGCAGAATAGATATATAACGAAAGAAGAAGGTTTAAAACTTCAATCCCTTGAAGGAATATCTTTACCATCAAATGATAATGCAGCATTCAAAGCTCTTGGAAATGCTGTCAATTCAAAAATTGTTAGGATGATTGCTGAAAAACTTATCATCGAGTCTGGAAAAATTAAAAAGGTTAATGGATTTAATACGATAAATTCAAAGCAGGTTTCACTCATTGAACATAATGAAACAGCATGAAAAAGTAAGTATTCGACCACAAGTCACAATGCTTTCCGTTCTGAAATTTTTGGAATATGAGACTTGGTTTGCATTAGCTGAATTCGTTGATAACGCAATTGCGAGTTATATCAAAAACGAGAAAGAACTCATCGCAATTGAAGGGGTTGATTTCAAATTAGTTATAAGTATTGAGATTAACGAGGCTGAAAATAGAATAACAATACGAGACAACGCAGCTGGAATAAATGAAGAAGATTATCCACGCGCATTCCGCGCTGCTGAGATCCCACCTGACAACTCTGGGCTTTCTGAGTTTGGGATGGGTATGAAATCTGCTGCATGCTGGTTTGCTGATGAATGGTGCGTAACCACGACAGCATTGGGCGAAAATATTGAGAAAAAGGTTTGTTTTGATATGAAGCAAATTTTTGAAGATAAACTTGAAGAATTAGATGTTGACACTCAGGCATGTAAGAAAAATTACCACTACACAATCATTGAATTGTTAAATGTGAATCGAATGCCAAGAAGACGGGGCATTGTCAAGGTTAAAGATCATCTAAAAAGTATTTATAGAGAGTTTATTCGGAAAGGAATTCTGGTTCTAAAGGTAGAGGGTGAAGAATTGACTTATTCAGAACCAAAAATTCTAAAAGTACCTCGTTATGATGAACCAAAAGGTCATGCTATTCTTTGGAGAAAGGAAATCGCCTTTCCGATTGAAGATGGTCTAAGTGTTCATGGATATGTTGCAATCAGAGAGAAGGCATCAACATCAGAAGCCGGATTTGCTCTTTTCAGAAGAGGTAGGGTAATTGAAGGAAGTTTTGATAATGGATTCAGACCTGATTTTATTTTCGGAAACCCTAATAGTTTCAGATATCAAAGGGTATTTGGAGAGTTGCATTTGGAAGGGTTTGATGTGAGCTTCACTAAAAAGGGAATCCAGTGGGATGAAAATCTCGATGTTTTTCTAAGGCTACTTAAAGATGATATTAGTAGTAAAACATTCCCGTTGCTTCAACAGGCCGAGCAATATAGAGTGAGAGCAACTGAAAATGAATATAAAGCTGCTAAGAAGGTATTGGATGATACCGTTGATGATCTTGAGAAAAAAGCACCACAGGCTGTTTCTGATGCAGTTAACACACCATCTATCGTTGCGGAACCTGAACAAGAATTAATAAAGACTGAAAAAACCCTTAATCGAGAATTTGATATTCGTTTCAATAAAGTGAATTGGCGTATTTCGATTGAACTTTCATATGACCCTTCATTGAAAGAATTAATTGAGGTTGGAGACCGGTTCATAAAACAAAAGAATAAAGACGATTCACAACGACAAATCGGTATTCGACTATCGCTTACTCATCCATTTATGGTTGAGTTTGCAGGTGTTGATACCAGTAAAATTGAGCCAATCCTTCGTATTGCTGCAGCTTTAGGTCTTTCAGAAGTAATTGCAAAAGG
>SESA01000249.1_pt1 | contig 37841 bp, 29 predicted proteins | sample 3171451 | NCBI WGS metagenome assembly SESA01 (sample SAMN06051862, study PRJNA518727) | freshwater metagenome | biome: subpolar coniferous forest; feature: holomictic lake; material: water; isolation source: holomictic Lake 227, 8 m depth | place: Canada: near Kenora, Ontario | collected...
AGGCAAATACTCCAGCACTCGCACAATGCCACCCATCACCCAGCCATTGCCGCGCGACCAGAAAATCTTTTTGTTGTTCTTCGTCCGCTGTTCAACGAACCGATTATCGCGATAGAACAAATGGTCGTCACGATCAAACAATTCATTGTGAACATCCCAAAAGAACGCATGCATATACCCCGTATATTTCTGATCGCCCGTCGCCTTGGAGAGCATGGCAAGCGTACAGGCACCATAGAGTGAATCCGCATAACGGCGCAACCCTTCCAAGTACCAGACACCGGTCGGTCCGACAGGCGAATTGAAGGAAGGCGTATTGAGTTGCTTGAGGGCGGGAGCAATCATGGCCAGATCTTTTTTAAGCAGCGAAAGTTCTGCCCACGTCTCGACGCAGAAGAGTCTGTTGGCACCTTGCTTTTCAGTGCCCACAGCCCACTGATGCTGCTCGCCCCATTTGAGACACTGGTCCAGAAACAGTTGGTCGCCTGTCGCCTTATAGGCAGCCATGACACCGGTATACCAAGTGCCGCGTTCCCAGTTACGATCACCCGACTTCATCTTCGGATGGGCAATCTGATAATTGTTCACGCGATGCATCAATGCAACGCTATCCTCAGCCTGCACATGCCCAACCATCACCATGATCATCCCTGCTACGATATGATTCATTCGCATCTGTTATCCTCCTTAGTATTACATGATTCCAAATTTATGAAATGCCTCAACCGTGCTCATGCCGTTCTCCAGGGCCTTTTGCAACGTCTTCTCTCGAGAGGCCTTATCAAACGCGCGCGTGAACACCTCCACCTCCGCTCCTTGGGGTACAACGCACACGCCGTCAAGATCGCCAAAAATAATATCTCCAGGGTTTATGGTTACCTCTCCGAAACGGAGCTTCACTCTGAAATCCACCACCTGCCCCCGTGGCCCCTGATCCTGTGCATAACGACCGCGGGAGAAGGTTGGAAAATTCAACTTCAGTATCCCCGGCGTGTCGCGTGAATAACCATCAATGACTGCGCCCGCCGCACCCAGTTTGCGTGCACGCGTGCTCATCATCTCGCCCCACAGGGCATAGCTCGGTGATGCGCCGGAACAGACATACACCTCATGCAGTTTCAAATCATCAAGAGCCTCAAACATTTTTCCGAACAGAGGACGGCCGGGATCCTCGCCACTGACATCTTCTTCAACAACGGTCATGGCACGTCCCACAACGACCATCGAATCGTCCAAGGATTTTAAATAGGGCGGCAGGAACTGATGGACGAGGCCCATCTTATCCATCGCGTCCCCGACCAACGCTGTCATGAGTGTTCGTCTCGCCAACGAAAACAGCTCCTCATCATCTTTCCAATGTTTGATCATCACTATATCCTAACAAAATTGGGTACTCTTGCACCTGTAATTTAGCGTATAATTTTCATTGCGTAAATACACTTATTTACGCAATAATAGACATATTTGCGCAAACCCTTCAAGCGAGCCTATGAAAACAGACAAAAAACTGAATGTGGCCTTAGCCTTTCCAGGCACGCTGGCCATTTCTGGTAACCTGCTCAACGGGATCTTTGAGTATGCCCGTAAAAAAAGGGCATGGGGCATCCACCGTACGCCAGAGCAACTCTCTCCCTCTTCTTCATGGCTAAAGCATTGGAATGGGGATGGTGCCTTGACCATGCTGACAACCGAGCAGGAGCTTCGTCAAGCGCGCAAGCTCCCTTTCCCTGTCGTGAATGTTGTCGGGTACGTCTTCAACGATAAGCTCCCCATGGTGCTCCATGACAATCGCGCCTTCGGACGCCTGCAGGCAGAACATCTTCTTGAGCGCCATTTCAAACGTCTCGTCTATTATGGTGTGAAGGATCTCTGGTACAGCCGCGAACGGCTGGCTGGTTTTTTATCCGTTGCCCATGCCGCAGGGGTACCCGTCGAGACATGGATGGTGCAATCCGGCATCCATGCGCAGACCCACTGGGTCAATCAGCAGGAACAACTGCTTAAGAATCTTCGAAATATTAAACCGCCCTTCGCTGTAGCAGCCAGCACGGACATGCGGGCAAACATGGTGCTGGAAGCATGCGCATGTATTAGGTTACGTGTTCCTGAAGATGTCGCTGTGATCGGCGTGGATAATGATTCTACGATCATCCCGTTCTCTAACACGCCGCTCACCAGCATAGCCCGGAATGACGTTCAACTCGGCTATCAAGCCGCAGAATTATTAGACAAGCTGATGCAATGCCAAAAAGTGGAAAGCCTTTATGTGCCCATCCCTCCAGCTCATCTGGTTCCGAGACGTTCCACGCAGACGATTGCAGTAGAAGCACCCGATGTGGGAAAGCTCATTCAAGACATCCAGCAGAATATCCACAAGCCTTTCGGTGTCGAATTTCTCGTGGAACGCAGTCATGGTTCCAGACGTAGCCTTGAAACACGTTTTCAACACGTGCTCGGTTGTTCGCCCTATACCATCATCACGCGTCTTCGCATCGACCATGCAAAAGAGCTACTGCGTTCTTCGGACGCTCCAAAACTCACTTACATCGCACGAACTTCCGGCTTCACCGACCTCCGCCATTTTCGAATCACCTTCCAACGCATCACCGGCCAATCCCCCTCTGCCTTCAGGAAAGCCTGCTTGTAACTTCGGTGAATATCCAATCATCAACACGGAATGATCAATAACCATCGGAAATACGGTAGCTTCCTTGGATATTGGATATTCCTTGTTGGCTATTGGATATTCGATGCTAAAAAGTAACTCGTTTATTCTCCGGGCCTCACTGCCAACTGCCACTGTAACGCACCGGGAAAGGCAACAAGGATTAATGCAAAAAAGGCTTAAGTGCTGCTCCGAGACGGGATGTTCTTTCAACCAAGTCGTCTTGGATTTTTCCCCACATATATTGATTATAACCTGTTGCGGCTACAGCGGTACGAGAAATCACGCTTTGTTTAATGCGCGTGGGATCAAAGTCCCATATCAAACTTTCCCCAAAGGCCTGTTCAATCGCTTCCTTATGTGAGAACAGTTTCTCAAATCTCTCTTTATTCTCTGCTGAGTGAACGGCTGAATTATCTTTGTCGACACAATAAAATTCTAACCAGGCTTGCTGCGCGTTCAATCCCCATCCTGTATGAGTCAGTGTGGGCTGACCGATTTCCAGTCGGTTAGTCCTCATACTAATCGGTCTGTCTGGATTATATATAAAACACTGTGCATTTTTTGCTTTTTCCGCTAACTGATTAAAAAATATTTCTCGTTCAATCGACTTTTTCATGATATCTCCTTTTGTTTATAAGCTTGCTTCTCAGTCCAGCCGCTGCTGGATCATGGTGAGCCGCATAGAAAAATTGCCATTCGTGTGTTGGTGTATTTCGTGGTAAAAAACTTGGCGTTACGGCCTGCTATTTATCGGATGCCATAGCTTTCGCGGATACAGTCGCGCGGGAGCTCTTTGACAAAATTAGAGGGCTTGCAAAAGAAGACGCCCCCGTCGCGCATTTTGCGCATGCTGGGCACACAAAGATTTAACTCGTCTTTTGCGCGCGTAACCGCCACATAAAAGAGTCGGCGTTCTTCTTCGTCGTTTCCATTTTCTTCCAGCGAGCGACTCGACGGGAACATACCTTCGGAGACCCAGATGACAAAGACCACCTTCCATTCGAGGCCCTTGGACTGATGGACAGTGCTCAAGTGCAACGTAGGTTCGTTATTCGCTTCCATCTTTTCGTATTCACGATCGATGTTTGTCAGCAACGCCACTTCCTGCAAGAAGGCTGCCACCCCCCCCTTGTTCTTGCTCACCTGAAGCGCCAATTCATGAATATCCTCTTCCCTCTTTTCGGGATTCTCGTAGGCCCGATGCAGGTAAGTGGTATAAAATGCATCACAGAATCGTTCGACGGCCTCTGTGCCTTTCAGGTTGAGCCCTTCGGTATGATAAACAGCTAAGAGGCGATCAACCTCTTGCCACTGTCCGCGGGCCACCGGCTTGAGCAAAGCATTCAACTTGGCACGCATCTCGGGACTACGTGTCTCGAAACTGCCGCCCAGCTTTGTCCAAAGGACTTCGACGGTCTTTTCGCCGACCCCCGACAACATACCCATCAGACGCGTAAAAGCCAGATAGTCACGCGGATTTTCGCAGATGCGCAAAAAGGAGAGAATGTCCTTCACGTGTGCCTGTTCAAACACGCCAAGGCCTGAAGTAATCACATACGGAAGGCGCGTACGTGCAAGCGCCATCTGGAGTTCAATGGAATGAAAATGCGCGCGATAAAGGATGGCCATATCATTCAGGGAGTACCCGTCATCCAAATAGTGATGAACCATGGTAATGATGGAACGGGCTTGCTCGTCGCCATCTCGAAGCATCAAGACACGCGGCTTGCAACGCGCATTACGTGTCGAGCGTAGGGTCTTCTTAAATTCCTCGGGCGCTTTAGCCGCACAGACATTCGCGACACGCAAGATATCTGGCGTACTGCGATAGTTCTGTTCAATTTTAATGATACGGGAGTCTGGCCAGCGTTTTGAAAATTCACGGATGTTGTTGAAGTCTGCACCACGCCACGTGTAAATACATTGCATGTCGTCACCGACCGCCATGATGTTACGGTGATGCGCGGCTAGAATGTCCACCATCTGCGCCTGAAGCAGATTAGTGTCTTGATATTCGTCGACTAGGACATGCCGGAACTTCTGTTGATAATGGGTGCGAATGTCTTCTTGTTCGTTTAGCAAACGAAGCCCGTTGATTAACAGGTCGTCAAAGTCCATCATATTTTCAGCAAGTTTCCGCTCCTTATAACGCATCGCAATGCGGATGATCTCGCCTGGCTCGGCCTCAAGTGCACCTGTATAGGAGCTCAGATACTCCGCAACAGACAACATGCGATTGGCCGCAGAGCTGATAAAGGAAGCGATGATCTCCTTCTTGGGGAAATCTTTTCGGGCCAACCCCAGTTCCTTCATGCACGTATTGAGAATCGACAAGGCATCATCCTGATCGAGAATCGCAAAATCATTACGATACCCCAGACGATCAGCAAAGCTTCGTAAAAACCGATTACACACATGGTGGAAAGTTCCGCTCCAAAGACGCCCGACCGAAGGGCCTGCAACCGCTTTTGCGCGCTCAAGCATCTCCTTGGCTGCACGATTCGTAAAGGTCAGGAGCAAGAGCGATTCTGCGGGGACACCCTTCTCAATCAAGTGGGCCACACGATAGATGAGTGTGCGTGTCTTGCCTGTTCCAGCAGCAGCAAGCACAAGCAACGGACCATCTTCGGCTGTCGCCGCAGCGCATTGCTCAGGATTTAAAAGCGTTGTGTAATCAGTCATAAGAAAATGAAAAGTGGAAAGTTGAAAAAGAAAAGAAGTCGGAGATCCGCCCTCACAAGGCATCCGATATTAAGCTTTCGCCTTGCAGGAGATGACGCGCTTGTCCGTCACGATCCAATCCATACAAATATCATGCGGTTCAAGCGGAAGCGGTACGTCCAGGACTTGCCAGTCATAACAGAGCGCAATCTTTGGCGCGCTCTTGCGCGCCTGAGAAAGGATATCATCATAAATGCCAGCACCAAAACCCAGTCGTCCCCCCTGCACATCAAAAGCAAGACCGGGAATAATAAATGCATCAATATCCAAAGGCAACGTTGGCATTCGTTTACGGGGCTCACGGATTCCGAGTTTCCCTGTGATAAATTTTGATGTCGGCGTCATCAGGGTGAGCTGATATTTTCTATTGGTTTGACTCCAATAGGGAACAGCTACTTCACGGCCGGCTTCAAAGATTGCCCGAGCAATATAGCGCGTTGGAATTTCGTGAGGCGTGCTGAGATAGAGTGCAATACGCCACGCCTTCAACAGCAAACGAATATCGCTCTCGATCAGTTTCTGAGCGATCTCCTTGCCCGCCTCACGCCGTTCCTCCTTCGTGATAGCTTTCCGCTTCTCGCGCATCTCCTGCCGAATCTCATCCTTCGTTCTCATCGTTCCGCAACCTCTCTCTAAAACAGCCCCTTGACCTTGCCTGTCACGGTATCAATGTCAACATTGCGGAAGGCGGGATTCGACGCGGTTCCCGGCATCAGTTTAATATCTCCAGCCACGGGTACGACAAACCCAGCGCCTTGATACAGGAGAATGTCCCGCACGGGTAGCGTCCAGCCTTTCGGCCGGCCTAATAGCTTTGCATCATGCGAGAGACTATACTGCGTCTTGGCCATACAAACCGGCAGACGTGCAATCGCGGGATCGTTCTCATACAGGGTCAGCTTGCACTGGGCTTCAGCCGAGAAACTGACGCCCTCGCCACCATAGACTTCCTTGACAATAGCTTCAATGCGCGCAGAGATGGACTGGTCGAGTGAAGATAGGAAGGCGAATTGATTGGGCTCGTCACACGCTTCGATAACCTGCTGAGCCAATTCTACAGCCCCCTCGCCCCCCTTCAACCAGTGGCTCGCTACGGCAAAGCGTGCACCGGCAGCTTCCGCAACCCCGCGCACCAGCGCATGTTCCGCCGCCGTGTCGGTATGAAACTGGTTGAGGCAGACAACTGGTCGAATGCCACTGCGCTTCACAATATTGATATGTGCCAAGAGATTTTCACAGCCTTTTTCCAGTAGCCCTAACTCCTCCCTCTTGTAAACGGGGTCCAACGGTCGGCCAGCGAGGACAGCAGGTCCGCCACCATGTAACTTGAGTGCACGTACCGTCGCAACAATGACAACAGCATCGGGCTTCAAGCCAGAGGCACGGCACTTGATGTTCCAGAACTTTTCAAAACCGATGTCAGAGGCAAATCCGCTTTCGGTCACCAAATAGTCGGACAACATGGAGCCCAGCTTATCCGCGATGACAGAATTTTGACCAATCGCAATATTAGCAAACGGTCCTGCATGCACCAACATGGGTTGCCCTTCCAGGGTCTGCATCAATGTGGGATTGATTGCGCGCATCAACCATGCGGCCATCGCACCATCCACTTCAAGATCCTTTGTGGTCACCGGCTTGCCCGCTTTACTATACGCCACAATAATTTTACCGAGGCGTTCGCGCAGGTCAGCCAAGTCCGCAGCAATCGCCAGCACGGCCATGACTTCCGATGCCACCGTAATGTAGAACCCCGAGGACATAGTAAAGCCGTCCATCGGACCGCCACGTCCGATTTCGATATTGCGCAACGCCTGTGCACAGAAATCAATGGCCCAGCGCATCTGAATACGTTCGGGGTCAATATCAAGGCGCGTCAGCTTGCTCTGCGCCAGCCGTGCGTCATCGTAATTGCGTTCATGCTGCATACGTGCGGTCAATGCAACCATCGCAAGATTGTTGGCATTCGTAATCGCATCGATGTCGCCCGTCAAGCCTAGCGAGAGCGGGGCAAGGGGCACAACTTGCGCTAAACCGCCACCTGCAGCGGAACCTTTTATATTGAAGGTCGGTCCGCCACTGGGCTGACGTATGGCGCCGATCACACGCTTCCCCATTTTGCCCAGACCTTCGACAAGGCCCAGCGTGGTAGTGGTCTTTCCTTCGCCCAGTGGCGTCGGAGTAATGGCGGTGATGTCAATGTATTTTGCCTTGTGCGTTGTCTTGCCAAGACGCGCCATGATAGCGGCGGAATCGATTTTCGCAATGACCTTGCCATAGGGAATGAGCTCGTCATCTGTCAAACCGAGCTCCTTGGCAATATCGACAATGGGACGCAAATACGGTTCCGCAGCTTCAGCGATTTGCCAATCCGCGAGTTTCGTGGGATCGAGGGGAATCATCTGATTACCTCCTTTCGATTAAATTACGACCGATAGTTCGGTGCTTCCTTGATAATTTTCACATCATGCGGATGCGCCTCGCGCACGCCAGCGCTGCTAACTCGGTAGAGTGCGGCATCCTTCTTCATTTCCGCAATCGTGCGTGAACCACAGTACCCCAGCGTTGAACGTAACCCACCGCAGAATTGGGTCATAATTTTCTTAACCGACCCGGAGAGGGGCACGATGCCCTCAATGCCTTGTGGGACCAATTCGTCATCCGTGACATTATCTTGTCCGTAGCGTTGACGACTGCCCTTGCCTTCCTTCATGGCAGCGAGGCTCCCCATGCCACGGTAGACCACATAATGACGTCCTTCATGGATGATCTTTTCGCCCGGACTCTCGTCCGTTCCAGCAAGTATCGACCCGAGCATCACCGTGTCGGCGCCCGCCACAAGCGCCTTGGGTACATCGCCTGACAAACGAATGCCCCCGTCCGCGATAATAGGGATTGATCCTCCAAGCGCCTCTGCCGCTTTATAGACAGCCGTGATTTGCGGTATGCCGACACCGCACACCACACGCGTTGTACAAATCGAGCCTGGGCCGATGCCAACCTTAACCGCATGTGCACCCGCGTCACGCAAGGCTACCGCGCCTTCGGCGGTTGCCACATTTCCGCCAATGACATCAATATCCGGATAGTGTTTGCAAATCCAAGAAACCATGTCCAAGATACCCTTGGAGTGACCATGCGCGCTGTCCACGACGATCACATCGACCTCTTCCTCCGCCAAACGTTCGGACCGCTGATAATCCCCGGCGCTCACGGCTGCCGCCACACGCAAACGATACCGACTGTCGCGCGTATAGAGGGGCTGCACATTTTCAACCAGTTCCTGAACATCCGTGAAAGCATACAGGCCGACGAGCTGTCCTTGCTTATCCACCAACGGGAGTTTGCCAATCTTTCTTTCCATCATCATCACATACGCCTGTTCCAGCGTCGTATTCGGCGCAGCAGTTATAACTTGCGTTGTCATCACTTCCGAAACACGCTGGACGGTCTTTTTTGCAAACTTCAAATCTGTTGACGTGATAATACCGACCACACAATCCTTATCATCGAGAATAGGGAATCCGCTAAAATTGATGTTATTTTCATCGCGAAACGTGTTGATATAATCGATTGTATCCGATGCACGAAAGGCCACTGGCTTCAAAATAAGACCATTTAAATAGTGCTTCACCCGTTTGACATGTTGCGTCTGTTCCTCTGCTGGCAAATTTTTGTGGATGACACCAATACCCCCCAGCTTAGCCATGGCAATGGCCATACTGGCCTCGGTTACTGTATCCATAGCCGCGCTGACAAAAGGCATATTCAGGGAGACGCGTGTAGTCAAATGCGTTGAAAGATTTGCTTCGTCTGGCAAGAAGTCTGCATAACGCGTGACAAGTGTTACATCGTCAAAAGTGAGCCCCTCAAAGGGAATTTGCTTCATGAAAGCTGTTACGTGAGAATTGATATGCATAAAAACCTCCAATTGATCCGCTTTCCCAATATGTTATAGCTCAATTGGGGCTGTTTGGCAATGAAGAAAAGAGAGGGAAACTAAAAAAAATCAAAAAAAAACGGGCATTTCTGCCCGCTTAACTCTTTATTTCTTTTTCCTAGCCTGGGGTTCATTTTTCTTTTCATCTGTCATCTGAGCAGGCATATTCTCGTCATCTTCAAGCGCAACTGTCGGCTTTGCCTTCACCTGCACTTGATTCCACTTCAGCCAGTCCGTAAAGAGACTATTCCCGCGACGGCGAGCGATGGACATACGAATTTGCGAGCGCATCATTTCCGCAGCGAGCATGTCGCCTGGCTTACGATCCTGCACATAGATGATGAGTGATTGAACTGGAGATGCGGGGACCGCCTCTGAGATTTCGCCCTTCTTCAAGTCACGCGCACCATACGCAATCGCAAAGCCGTTGTCAAACCCAGGCTGATTCTGCATTTCATTAACCGCATACGTCATGTTGGTCGTAACCGACAGTCCCTTTTCCTTAGCAGCTACCGAGAATGTCTTGCCACTCAGCATCAACTTACGGATATCTGCACGAAGTTCCTTCGTATAGCTCTCGTAGGCTTCTGCGCGCGCCTTTTCCTGTGCACGGGCCTTTACGTCAGTCAGAACATTTTCAAACGCTGGTATGTGTGCCGGGGAACGTTGTTTCAGCTCCATCAGATAAATTTCACTCTGTCCCTTGACAATACCGAAACGGGTATCGAGCTGTTCTGAATCTAACTCAAATGCTGCGGTTGCAAAATCCGAAGATGAATCTGTCCAGTAGAGCGTTTCCGTCAAGCCAAACAACGGCGAGAACTTGATCTGCTGTTTTCGTTCCGCAGCGAAAATCGCCAGCGCATTTGTTCCAAGCTGTGTAATGCGATCAGAAAAATTAAAGGTCACGTTCGTCTCTGCGCAATAACGAGCCTCCACCATTTTGAGGATGGCTAGAATCTTTTCACGGACTTCCGCATAAGGTATAGTCTCGCTGACATTGTTGGTAGATGTACGCCGATAGGTGTCCATGTGGCTATCATAATACCCTTGAAGATCCTCTTCCGGCACAGTCACGGACGCAAGATAGTTACTGACGGGGATTGTGATATAACGAACGGAGACACGTTCCGGCAATCCCATCGATTCTTTGTTTCCATCATAATACTTCTTATAGTCTGCATCGGTCAGGCGCATTTCAACTTTGTCAAAGCGATTGCTAGCCACCGCCACCTGAACTGTGAACTTATCAGTCATCGCTGCCAGTTCATCATTCATCTCCAGCGGCGAAATCCATGAGGCCGTTTCGACCATTGCAGCTACTTTCAACATATTGAGCTGATGGCCAACCAGCAGTTCGAAGCGAGACGGAACCATGCCCTGGCCCAATAACGCCTGTCGATATTGCATCATATCAAAACCATTGGCGCCTTGAAATGCCGGCATCTCCTTCAGCGCATCCTGGATCTCCGCTTCTGTTGAAACAAATCCGTTCTTCTTAGCTGTATGAACGGCAGCAATCTGTTCCCAGACGCGATGTTCAACAACGTTTGCGGATGTATTGTTATCGCGATTGCGACCAAAACCACGAATGGCTGTGACCACGACCTCGCGCATCTCTATCGTGACTGGTTTCCCATCGATAGTCCCGGCGACCTGCGCCCCCTGAGGAGTCTTGAAACACGAATCAACCGATACAAAGGCTACAGCAATGATGACTGCAAATATGGCCCACAGAATACGTTTGTGAACGAGACGATTAAAGTGATAAATAAACACGGTAATATTCCAACTTAGTAATGGATGTTCGCGCAACCTTAGTTAATCGTATAAACACCAGGTGCGCTGCCTGGCATCCACAACTACACTTGTTCTACTTTGTTTCAGCCGGTGGTTTTTCTTCCTGTGGCTTCTGTTCCTTCACTTTCTTTCCCGCTGCAGACGGCTGTTGCTTGTCTGCAGATGATTGCCCACTCAGCGTTCCCCCTAATGTCCTCAAGGTCTTCTCTTGTTGCTCGAGAACCGTCTGATCGACAAGCTCGCCCGTCGACAGCACGTCGCGGCCGATCGCATAGACAAAACGATGCCGAGCTGTTCCGCTCGGTCCAACGACCAGGGTCGAAACAATAGTACGCCCGCCAACCGGTGCATTTTCACGCCACATTTTAATGACCGCGCGCGGCGAAAGATCATAAGAGACTGGGGTTTCCGTTCCGTTGATCAACGAAACCTTAAAGTCCCCCTTCTCGCTCACCAGACGGCTCAGCGAGCGATTGAGCGCTGTCGACACGTTGATCGTATTTGCCGCACGCAAGGCGGGGACAGAATACTGAAGACCTTCAATCACAAGTGTACCTGTAATCGTAGCTACCTGAAGCTCTTCGTTTCCGTCTTTGGTGGATAACTCAATTTCTGCACGCCCCGCAAGGCTCTTGCAAACCGCATTCGGTGTTGAGACGCTGAACATCTCCTCTGCCATATTATCCTTCATAAAGGTCAGCAGACGGCCACGGAGGAGTTTGACGGTACGCGCTTCCGGTTTTTTTTCATCTGCAGTGACGATCACTTCTGTATTATCCATCAACTGGATACCATCACTAAACGAAAAATTGACCACCACAGTACTATCAGAACCTGTACGGAAAGAAGAACCCAACGGATAAGCCTTGTTACTGACAACAGGAACAAACTTTCCCACATCTGGATTGTTGACTTCAGCGATGCCACGCGGCGCCAGCGCCCGCGCCAAAATATCAAAGCCTTTATCTTTCGACTTGCCATCAATCGCTGGCAGGGGTACTCCAGATGGTTCTGCCACAGACGCCTTTACAGCCGTCGTCGCGGAATCGGGCTTCACCTGCGTTTGAGCTTCTTGCGCAAACATGGTCAATGTCGCGAACAGGGAAACCCCGCACACCGCCTTCATATAATTAACCACTTCCATTTTTCCTCGCGTCTGGCACACGACCGGTGTGCCACTCAGGGGCTGCACGGCAAATATCTCCGAGCCACCCACGTTTTTCATTTATTTTGTTGCGCGCTTCACAGGAGCAATCGCAGGGACAGCAACTGGAGCAGTTGCTGTTTCCATTAACGAGCCCATCTTGCGCGGTTCGTACCGAGCAATAACCCCTTGCAATTGTGCAATCGCCATTTCAGTCATCGGCGCGCTGTTCTTTTCAGCCTTCACGTTCTCCAACAATTTTTTGGCTTCCGCCTTTTTACCCTGCAACGTCAGCACGCGAGCTTGCCCCATCTGTGCCTGTATCACCAGAAAATGAGTCGGCTTTTCTTTTATGAATGCACTATACGCTACTGCGGCTTCATCCAGACGGTTCAACGCCTCGAAGCAAATCGCACGCCCCATCACAGCCACTTCCGCAAAGCCATAAGGAGCTCCCTTGCTGATACAAGCATCATACGTCGCGAGTGCATCTTCATACTTGCCAATATCGTAGTAACTCTTTGCCAAACGCAAGCGTGCGGTATTGCCGACCTTCCATTGGCTATAGTTGTTGACGAGTGCTTCCAGCTCTTCCGTCGTACTCGCCTTCAGCAACTCCTTGTTGGCCGCAGCGACACTACTTTGGTAATAGTATTTGCCGCCATAAATCGAGCCCATCACGATAAGCACAATACTGACTTGGATTATGAACTGATTGCCGCTCGTCTTCCACCAATCATAGAGGGGAATGAGTTCCAATGGCAAATTAACAGGAAGCTGCGCCGCTTTACTCGCTGGCGCAACCGTTTCCGCTTTCGTATCTTGCGTCATAGACTTCCTTCTTCACTTAATGAAAAGTGGTATTATTGGCTTTTAGGAGCAGAAAAGCAAGCCTATTTTCACACCATCCAAAAACGTCTGGCTTTTTGTTTAGAATCGTCTTTGAGGTCCTGACAAAATCAAGTCCTGCAAATGATTTCCTTATTTAAGGTCTGCCAACGTTTTTTTCGCCTTGTCAACAACCCCGGGATTTTTGCTGGTCAGCAGTTTGACCGCCAGATCTTTTCTTGCCGGGGCAAGCGCTTTATCCTTACGGAAATTTCCGATCATATCCGTCGCAGACTGCTCGGCCTCACCCCGCAGCGCAGGATCATCCAGATATGTGCTCACCATCATCAGGGCATCTGCGTGACGGACTGTCCGCAGGCTACCAATAATCAGCCGCTTTTCATCTGGACGGGTAGCCAGCGCAGCAGCCGTCTTGAACATCTCGCATCTCTTGGAGGCCTTGATGTTGACGGTCTCCAGACCTGCAATGCTGATATAACCCCGCAAGGCCAAAATACGGTTATTGTCTTTGGGAGCCGTTTTCACAAGCTCGAGCAGGGTGTCAGCCGCGTTTTCATTACACCAGGCCGCGAGTGAACGTAGCGCGTTTCCCGCCAGCTCCTGATTCGTCGAATCTAGCGCTTTTTTCACGATTTCCAGCGCATGAGGAGTTCCGGCAGATGAGGCGAGAGCAATAATCGCCACTTTTCCAGCGTCCGTTGTGTTCTCATAATAGGCAGCGACCGCATCAAAGCACGTGGCCTTTTCTTTGGCCTGCGAACACACTTTACGTGCCGCGGCAATCGCGTCAGTCAGTTCCTTTTCATCCTTGATGGCGAAGGCGGCCTTGGCCATTGCACCGATGTTCTCCTCTGTCGCCAGAGAACCGAGACCAGCCCATGTCGCTTTCCGTACTGCGGCATCATTATCTGTCACGAGCTTGAACAAGGCCGGTACTGCGCTGGCACAACTTCTGGCCACCAGTGCCTTGATGGCCGGCACCTTGAGCGTGTTATCCGATAGGGATTGAATAAGCGCGTCATTGACACCAGCACCCGTCATCTTCGCGAGTGCTTCTGTGGCGTTCCCACCTATGTCCAGCAAAAGTTTCACCGTGCCCTCGTTACCAATCTTACCCAGCGCCATCAGCGCAGCATTACGCACAACCTCGTTCGTGCTTGTCACACATCCAGCGATGTTGTCCAGTGCCGCCCTATCCCCGCGTGAACCGAGAGCAATGAGCAAGCCCGCCTTCTTTGCATCCGGGAGCGTTGGCAGGACGTCAGCCATGGCTTTCGTCAACGCCGCGCTTTTCTCGCCGCAGACCAACGTCAGCACACCGCCGAGCATCTGCGCGTCATCGCCCTTAAGGAAGCCAACCATCAACACAACAGCCTTCTTCTCATCCACGGCCAACAACCCACTCAGGGCGCAGATACGTTGCGTTGACTTGCCCGCGAGGACCTGCTCGTAAAGGGCTACAGCCTGCGACCCTGTGAGGCTTCGCGCGCAGCTCAAAAGAGCATCCGTATAAACCGATGACAAACTCTCCGCCGGCTTCAGTTCGAGAAGCATACGGGAAGCAGACGTGCCACCAATCTTACCCAGCGCACGGATAGCCCCTGCGGCGACAGCCGGATCGCTGTGTGCGGCCAATTTGGCCAGCGGCTTCACAGCGTTGATATCCTGCCGTGCACCAAGACTCCCTATGATACCAGGTTTCACCTTGTCAGGCGCGCTGTCCAACGCAGCCAACAACGCGGCATCCGCTTTCGGGCTTTTCATCCGCTCCAGGACTAACCGAGCGTAATGTGAGAGCATATCGTCCTTCAGCAGGCCTGCCACAGCAGGAATACACTTTTCGGTGCCAATCTGCTGCAACATGCGGCAGGCAAACGCCTTGCCGTCCTGCGTCGCGTCCTTAGCCGACACCACCGCGATAAGCGAATCCTCGATCGAACCATGCTGATTCACCGGCGTCTTCTGCAGAAGCTGTTCCGCATCGTCCGCCGCATTTCCGTCGCCATATTTGTACTTCGCCAAGTCCTGCCAGACATCGCCGAACGACATCCCCGCTACCAGACAAACCGTCACCATTTCCATCGCTATTTTCTTAATCATAAATTCCTTTTCCGTTAAATCTGCCAAGGTCCGCGACGCGGCCGATCCACCAATCTGCTGGCTTCGGGGTCACCAATGAAGTCCTCTTTCACCGGATCCCACTTGAGTTTCCGGTTCAGGCTGTAACAGATATTACCCAAGTGGCAGACTGTCGCCGTGCGATGGGCGTACTCCACATCCTGGAACGGACGCTTCCGAGAGATCACGCAATTCACCAGATCCTTGATCGGCGAGTTGGCACCATCCTCATACCAACGCAAGCCTGGCGGAACCTTGAACTCGCGCAACGTCGTGGCCTCCCCTTTCTCGCAGATGTACTTCGGCCCACCATCGCCCACGTGCAGCTTCATGCCATTGGCGAAGACATACGTGAGATACTGGTTATCCTTACCATCGGGCGGAAGAATTTCCGTAGGCCCTGTGTGATCCAGCCCCATGCCGTGTAGCGCGGCTCCAAATTTATGCCCGCCCCAGTCAGTCATCATACCGCCGGAGTAGTCAGACCACGTCCTGAACCCCTGTCCCCCGAGCCCATAAGCCCCTCCGCAACGGAAAGCATTGTACGGCACCATCGGTGCCGGTCCCAGCCACAGATCCCAGTCAATCGTGTTCGGCGGGATCGGCTCACCCGGCAAATAACACTGCCGGGGCGGTCCGCCCGGAGTCGCGTAGACATCGAGAATATTACCAAATTTTCCGCTCCGCGCTGCGCAGGCCAGGGCACCATAGTCGCCGATGACCCGCTGACTGCCGGAGGAAAAGACGCGTCCGTATTGGCGTGCGGTATCAACCATCTTGCGACCCTCGCCGATCGTCAGGGTCAGTGGCTTCTCGCAGTAGACATCCTTGCCACTCTTCATTGCGTCGATCGAAATTTGCGCATGCCAATGATCAGGCGTAGCACACAGAATCATGTCAATGTCGCCGCGTGAAATTACTTCTCGGTAATCGACATACCCCTTACAATCCTTGTTGTTGTATCGGTTGTTCACCGTGTTCGTGATCCGCTCAAGATGCTGATTCTTGACATCGCACACGGCCACCACCTGAATCCGAGGATCACCCATAAACTGGCCGAGGTCGCCAGAGCCCTGCCCGCCCATACCGATACCAGCCATGACAATCCGCTCGCTGGCGGGTGGCCTACCGCCCGCGCCCAACGCACTTGACGTGATAATGTTCGGCAGTGCGACCGCCGCCCCCGTCGCCTTCAGAAAAGATCTTCTCGATACGTTTATCTGTTTCATCCAATCTCCCCATTTTTAAAGTGTCGCTTTGTCGTTAATCTGTTATACCTATTTTAAGGTTCACTGAAAAACAACTCCACAACAAAAAAAGAATATCGATTTTTCACCCGACTGTCCAATGGATTTCATAAAAAACATTAATTTACGTTTTCTTAACGGCTCTCCAAGATCCCGTCGCTGCCGAACCGAACAGGCCGCTAGCCTATCCGATTAAAAGGCTTAAGCACGCGTTCCAGTGCTGCGGGCCCTTGCAGATAGGAGAGAATGACGCCATAGTTGGTGATCGGCACACCCACGGTCTCCAGGTCACGCAAACGTGCTTGGAGCTTTTGCGCGCTGATCATGCAGCCGCCACAATGGATAATGAGTTTGTATTGTTCCAGCTGTTTATTGTCCTGAAATTCGCGCCCGAAGTTGTGCTCTATAACAACTCCTGGATATTTCTCTGCGAAATGCTTCGGGATCTGCACCGTTCCAATATCCTCGCCAATGCGTGAATGATTGCACGCCTCGACGATGAGCACCTTGTCACCCGATTTCAATGTCTCAAGCGCCTTCACGCCTGTAACAAACTCGCTCAGCCTACCACGGCTGAAATAGTTGATCATCACGATCGAGAAGGTGGTCAGTTCGATATCTTTCGGACACCAGTCCTTCATGATGTCCATAGCTTGCGAATCCGTGATCATCGTCTGGGGACGCTTCTGAAAATTATTCAAAAACGTATTAAACCGTTTGTACTCTTCCTCTGCCTGCTCTTTTGTTCCACGCGCTTTTCCTAAATCGAGACGGAATGAAACGGGATAGGCCCACTGCCGCGTAATATATTCCTCGACCATCGCTTGAGGACGCAGGTAACGCCCTGGCGGTGTTTCGACATCCATCGGAATAATGAGCACATAGTATTCATCTTTTTTTACAAACGGCAACAACTCCGTTTTATCCTGCTTCGGAGCATAATTCTTCAGGATAAACTCAATGAGTTCGGCGCGGACGCCGATATCATTCGCTTTGATGTGAATCTTTTTATAAAAGCGGAGCAGATCTAATGCCTTTTCAATCGATGTCGTATCACCGCTGGCAAACTGATTGTAGATAATCAAAATTTGTTTGTCTAAATCGCGCGCCTTCTCGATAATTTCCTGTTCCGTATGAAAATCCTGCGTCGCTGGATCAATGACCAGTAGCACCAAATCGCATTCTTTTAAATCATTAAATGTCTTGTGGCGTTTCTTTTCGCCGAGTTCCCCCGCTTCATCTAATCCTGCAGTATCGAATAGTTTGGCCGGACCTAAGCCGTGGATTTCCTGTAGAGCTATTTTAGTGTCGGCCGTCGTGCCCGGTGTCGGGTCGACAATCGAGGTTTCCTGTTGAGTCAGCAAATTCATCACCGAACTCTTACCCGAGTTCATCTTACCAAAAATTCCAATATGCTCTCTTTCTACTAGTACAGACATGGGTAATAATTATACGCCCCTCTTTGCAAGGTGTCAAGTGAAGCACCGAGTTTTGTTTACCAAAAAACGTATTCACGTCTTGTCCTGGCGCACTCCTTACACGTTTACTCGTTTTCTTTCAAAGTTAGACTCGACTTAGCCTGTTAGCGTAACGTATACTGAGGTTTTATAAATGAAATGTTTTATGACGAGGTTTACAAAAGGAGAGCGAATAATGGAGAACGACAATGTTGTAGTCAAAATCGGAAAGTACCGTTGGTTCATTTGCGCACTTTTGTTTTTTGCGACGACCATTAACTATCTTGATCGCCAGATCTTATCGCTGTGTAAGGAGTTTCTCGACAAAGACATGGGCTGGAGCAATCAGTTCTTCGGCTGGATCAACGCGGCGTTCCAGGCGGCCTACGGCTTGGGCCTTCTAGCCTTCGGCGTGTTCGTGGACAAGTACGGCACGAAGGTCGGATACACGGTTTCAATCATTTCATGGAGTCTCGCGGCCATCGCCTACTGGTTCGTGCGAGCACCGCTGGGGTTCCTCGGCGTGCGCATGTGGGTCGGCTTGGGCGAAGCGGGCAACTTCCCCAGCGCAATCAAGGCGACGGCGCTCTGGTTCCCAAAGTGCGAGCGCGCGTTTTCGACGAGTATCTTCAACTCCGGCTGCAATGTTGCGGGCATCATCGCGCCGGCCATCATCCCGCCCATTGCGCTGGCGTTTAACACATGGCGCGCTCCTTATGTGGCAGTGGGAATCGCTGGTTTCATCTGGCTGATCTTCTGGCTGATCTTCTATGGACTTCCGCAACAGAACAAACGGGTCAATCGAGCGGAGCTCAATTACATCTTGAGCGATCACGATGATAACACCACGCAGAAAAAAGCACCTTGGCTCAGTCTGCTAAAATACCGCGCGACGTGGTCGTTCATCACCGCAAAATTCATGACTGATCCGGTGTGGTGGTTTTTCTTGATTTGGCTGCCGGACTATTTCAAAAAAACACGCGGCCTAGATGTGAAGCATAGCTGGGTGCACTTGGTCACAATTTATGCCATCATAACCGTGCTCAGCATCTGTGGCGGCTGGATCACGGGGCACCTGATCAAAAAGGGCTGGACGGTGTCGCGTGCTCGCAAAACGGGCATGTTGGGCTTCGCGCTGTGCGTGTTGCCGATCATCATGGTGACGCACGTCGGCGATTGGACCGCAGTCGTCATGATCGGTATCGCAGGGGCGGCGCACCAAGCGTGGTCAGCAAACCTGTTCACAACGGTGTCGGACATGTTTCCTAAAAGCGACATTGCCTCGGTGATCGGCATCGGCGGTATGGCCGGTTCGCTCGGCGGTATGTTGTTCCCGCCAGCTGCCGGCGCGTTGATTGACCACTTTCAGGCGGCAGGCAACGTCACAGGGGGCTACGCGATCCTTTTCGGTTTCTGCGCTTTCGCTTATTTGGTCAGCTTCGCCATCCATCATGCGCTGGCACCGAAATTTGAGCCCTTCGCGATGAAAGAACAGAACGCCTAGAACTGCACCTTGACTGCATTACGTTCGGCGATGTCCGTGATCTCGAAGAGTGAGGCTTCTTGGAAGTTAAAGGTATTAGCGATGAGATTAGTCGGGAATGTTTCGCGCTTCGTATTGTAGACCGTCACTGCGTCATTGTAAGCCTGCCGTGCGAACGAAATCTTGTTTTCGGTCGAGGTTAACTCCTCCATGAGCATGGCCATGCTTTTGTCAGCCTTCAAGTCTGGGTAACGTTCCACCACCAGCATCATGCGACCCATACTGCCTTGCAGCGAACTTTCCGCTTTGAGGAGCCCCTGCATCGCCTCGGGATTGCTGGGATCCTTGCTCGCACTGTTAGATGCGCTGAGAGCGAGATTGCGCGCCGCAATGACCGATTCAAGGGTTTCACGCTCATGTTTCATGTAGCCCTTGGCGGTCTCGACCAGATTGGGAATCAGGTCATAACGACGCTTCAACTGCACATCAATTTGCGCAAAAGCGTTTTTGAAAAGGTTGCGGAGCAGAACAAGCCCATTGTACATACCGACCACGATGAACACGAGCACGACAGGGATCGCGAGAAAGGTAAGAAGAAAAACTGACATGACAAAACTCCTTTACGTTTAGGTTTAATGGCAGATATGGTATCGCTTTAGGATTTCAAAAGCAAGCGAGCAAAGAAAAAAGCCGCGCCCTGTTCAGGAAGCGGCTTTTTCGTATTCAATACTCAAAAGATTAAACGAGCGCCTTGCGGGCTGCTTCGATAATCTTCTTGAAGCCTTCAGGATCATGAATGGCGACTTCGGAAAGCATCTTACGATTAATTTCGATGCCCGCCTTGATGACGCCTTCCATAAAGCGGCTGTAGGTCATGCCTTCAGCGCGGACAGCCAAGTTGATACGGCTGATCCACAAGCCACGAAACTCGCGTTTGCGAAGCTTGCGATGTTCAGTTGCCAAACGCTGTGAGCGATCGACGGCCTCTGTGGCCTGACGGAACAGTTTACTGCGGGATCCGCGAAAACCTTTCGCCAAATCTAACCGCCTGCGGCGGCGCTCTCTTGAAGCAGGTCCATTAGTGACGCGCATTTTTCAATCTCCTTAGTTGCCCTGTAGCATACGAGCCGCAGTCTTTTGGAATGTTTTATCAATGGTGGTAATACCACGGAGATTGCGCTTACGTCCGCGTGACTTGTACCCATTCAAATGGGACTTGCCAGCTTGTGAACGTTTCACTTTGCCCGTGGCCGACATTTTAAGGCGCTTCGTTGCGCTCTTTTTGGTCTTCATTGTAGGCATAATATACCTCGTCTTGTTTTGAAGCCTGAACCCGCAGGGCAGTCAGCCATGAAAGCCCGTACAGGATCATTAAATCATCCTTACTCGGGATGAAAAGGAGTCATAAAATATCAAAACAGGGGTGCTAAGTCGAGCGAGAAAAGCAAAAAGGTTCATTTTTTTGCCCTTTGGCGTTTTGCTAGCAATCATAAGGAGCATGTAGTAACATTCTCATGATCCCATCATTCCAACATTCCATTATTCCAATGAAGTTATGCGTAAAGAAGCGGCACAGTTTTTAGATCTGATCGCGTATGAGCGCGGATTATCCGAGAATACGCGTGTAGCGTATGAGCGCGACCTCTCGGATTTCTTTGCCTATCTGGAGGGTGTCGCAAAGGTGACAAAGCTTGATCAGGTCACGCGGGAACATGTTACGGATTATCTGCTCTATGAAAAGTGCCAAGGCTTGGCCATTGCCACGCGTGCAAGGCGGCTTGTTGCGATTAAAGTGCTCTTCCAGCATCTCGTCGCTGAAAAACAGTTGCGCGAGGACGTCACGGAGACCATTGAGTCGTCAAAGAAGGGTCGCATACTGCCACGCACCTTGTCTGAACAAGAAGTGGCAACCTTGTTGAATTCGATTGAGGGGACAAGCGTCCAAGGCATCCGGGATCGCTGTATGCTTGAGCTTTTTTACGCATCTGGGTTGCGCGTCTCGGAAGTGGTAAATTTACGGGTCTCCGATATCCGAATGGACGAGACACTCGTCCGCTGCATCGGGAAAGGAAACAAACAGCGCTTTGTCCCGCTCGGCAGTGAAGCATGTGGCTGGCTAAACAAGTACCTGTCTGAAGCACGTCCAGCCTTGTGTAAACGCGATGTAACGCAGTCAGGGCTCTTCCTGACACGGCTTGGCAAGCCGTTTACCCGTCAGGGCATTTTTGATCTGCTGATGAAGCGCGCGCAGGCTGCCGGGTTGACTAAGGATATTTCACCGCATGTGTTGCGCCACTGCTTTGCCACACACCTGCTGGCACATGGCACCCAGATCCGTGCGATCCAAGAGATGCTCGGCCATGCAGACATCGCCACCACGCAAGTCTATACACACGTCGATGATGGCGAGGTTGTCAACGTCCACGCTCGTTTTCATCCGCGAGCCAAAAGGGCGTGAGCCCCCTCACCAGACGATTTCGCGAGACTCAAAAATGGGACCATCGCGGCAGACACGGCCAGTCCACTCGGTGCCATCCTCTTTACGAAGCTTTTGGATACACGCCAGGCAGGCGCCCACGCCGCAGACCATGTGTTTGTCAAGCGAGAGCCAGCCCTTCATATTATGTTCGATGGCGCGCTGGCCTACAGCTTTGAGCATGCCGTCCGGCCCGCAGGCGAAAAGGTCGAAGGCGAGGTTCTTGAACTTGAGCTGCTTGATTTCACGGTCAAGTGGCTGCGTAACCAATCCGGATTCACCTTGCGTACCATCTTGCGTGGTGACGTAAACAGTCCAACCCAAATGTTGCAACAATTCACGGGCGAGGATATCGTCTGCGGTTCGCCCGCCGATGAAGGCCGTGCCCGTCCTCGGTAGTTTTTCCGCAAGAAAGCAGAGCGGTGCAACGCCAAAACCGCCACCAACCAAGAGTGGCACACCTTTCAAAGTCAGGGGAAATCCCTTACCAAGGGGACCAATTACGGATAAGACGTCGCCCGTCTTGAGTGCATTAAGTTTTTCAGTTCCACGGCCAACGGTCTTATAAAGAATTTTCAACTTCCCATCTGTAGCTCCAAAAATACTGAAGGGTCTACGCAGAGCCGTGTTTTCAAGCGAGGGGATACGAATGTGCACGAATTGTCCAGGTTGCGCAACAGCGGCGATCTCCTTGGCGTCAAGGGTGAGCGTCCAATATCCCGCTTTCAGGGGGGCATGGTGAATAATTTTGCACGTGAGGTCTTTCATAATTTAGGGGTGGAGTCAGGGTTCAGGGTTCGGGGTTCAGGGGAAGCAGGTCGGAGGTCAGAGGTCGAAGGGCTGCGGACTGAGGAGACGGTATTGGTGTTGTTTGTATCAGAAGGAGGCGAGGCCATCAGGGTTTGGGCTTCAATGAAATCGAGGCGCGAACGGACGCGTTTGATTTCCGCCTGAACCATGGACGCGGCATCCATTTGTCCGCTGACCGTCAGGTTTTTTTGGTGTTTCTGGAGAGCCATCACATATTTTTCAGAAGCATCGATAATCTGTTTAGCCTTGCTTCGGCGAAGCGTGTCACGAAGCTGATAGTATTTTCGTTGGATATCCCAAAGTCCCTGTACTTGTGAAACAAAATGGCGAGGCTGAATGAGCCGCTCAGTTTCAAAACGAAACATCTCTTCGCGAACAGTTTCCCAGCCACTATAATTGCCAGCGCGTTGGAAACCGTCCATGAGGGCGGTTAGTTCCTCGGTATATCTTTCTGGCCATTGGCCAGCGGCTTGCAAGGCGCTATTTTCGATCTCTGTCAACGTCCTTTCAAATTGTTCGCGTTGCTGGGTGAGATTTTCTCCTTGGGTCTCATTCCCAACAGGCAGGAAGGTGGTTTGCCCTTTTTCAGTATCGATGGTCACTGTGGCGGGTTGTAGTTCTGCCTCCACTTCTGAATATTGAGGCAAGGCGCGAACACGCCGAATTTCTATATTGATTGCGGAGGCGATCTCCATTTTACCATTGAGCATGTAATTGCGCTGAAGGTCTGTCAGCTCGCTGATGTACTTTTTACACAGGGTCATGATGCGACGATTGTGGAGGTTACGGTGCTCATCGGAAAGCTGACGGTATTTGCTTTTAAGCAGCTTCAGATCCGTAATCTCTTCCGCTGCTTCGTTTTGAGGCTCGTCTATTTTGTTACTCTCTTCAAATTGCTTACGTTCCTCTTGGGCATTGGTCCACCCATCAAAATCACCTGCGGTGCGTCTGCGTTCCATCAGCACATCAAGTTCGTGTATGTATTCCTGGGACCAGGCCCGTGAGGCAATCATTTGATCAGCTACGAGTGAGTCGAGCTGTCGCACATACTCGTTTTTCTTCTGTTCAAACGCGACGAATTCAATGCTTTGCGCAACAGCAGCGTAATGAGGGTTGTCTTCCGTCGAAGCAATCGCGGACGTTAAGCAGTCACGAATCGTGGCATTTCCTCCCAACCAATTGTGTGCGTAATGTTGAAGAGGCCGGGAAAGAAGGCTGCGTTCATAGAACCAGATACCCAGACGCGCAATATGGTACGGAGCGGTTTTGGAGGTGTCCTTGAAATAGCGTGCAAACAACGGCAGCACAGCAAGGTAGAGAAGGAATACTGCGAAAATGATGGTGGCACCCGTATGGATTCGCTTATGAATCCGATGGCGCTTGATGCGTTTCCCAATATGGATGAACGCTTCATTGTTGGCGGCCCCTGGTGTTTTCCTGAGTTCGGCATAAAGGCGAGAGGCCGTAGCCCAGTCATAGTGCTGGACCGTTTGATTAATGCGTTCAACATCGCGCTGAAGAATCTGTTCGGGCAAGCTTTGCTCTTCCGCTAAAAAAGCATACTGCTCTTCCGAAAGCTCCCGATACTGCTTGATGAAGAGGGCAGCTCGCTCGAAATTTTCTGCGCGGATTTCCATGGGGATCTGCTCTTTAAGCTGATTACGCCTGCGGATGTTCTTGTCGGCTTGTTCGCGCAGTGTGCCTATTTCATTGAGGAGCTGGCGGCCTGTTGGACCTGCGGGTTCGAATCCGTGGATGCGCCCAGCATAAAGGTTGGCACGTTCGAAGCGGTGCTGTTCGGCAGCCTCGTGCATCTTTTGTAAGATCGTCTTGAGGGTTTCGTAAGCGCGCGTATCAGCCCCACAATTGCCACAGTATTGGACACCAACAAAGGAGTCGACTCCGCACTCAGGACAAGCTTCACTTCCATCCCAGCCACATTCGGCGCAATACTTCAGGGTCAAGGGATTGACCGCATCACACCATTTGCAACGCCAGGTTGTCTTCACCGTGGGCATTTCTATTTTTGTGCGTTCACGGGCTTGCGTGAGCGCATCGATAAAGGCCTGAGCAGACTGCCAGCGTTGCTCCTTGTCAGTCGCTAATGCCTTGAGCGTAGCCTCCCGGATTTGCGCAGGAATGTCTTGTTCACGAAAGTAACGGGGATTTTGCCCTGTCAATAAAAAGTAGAGTAATCCACCCAGACCATACACGTCTGCGCGTTCATCGGATTGACGTGCATCTGTTTCTTGTTCAGGTGCGCCATAGCCGAGAGAGAGTAGTTTCTCGCCAGGGACAGTGAGATCTTCTTCCCCTTTGTGCATCAGACGCGCCAACCCAAAATCAACAATCTTGGGTTCATTTGTTTTGTCGAGCAAGATATTGCTGGGCTTGAGATCACGATGAATGACACCGCTGGAATGTGCATAAGAAACAGCCTTGCCGACTTTCGAGACGAGGGTGATTGCATCATCCAACGTGTACTGCCCATGCTTGGAGACGTATTGGTCGAGCGTCAGAGGGGCATTGGGCTTATTTAATCCTCCATCCATGTTCTCTTTCTGGATTTCCGGATCATCGGGTCCTGCGATGTATTCCATCACGATATAGGGACCGTCATCATCCTCCCCGAGCGCATAGATATGAATAATATGAACATGACTCAGCGCTGCAACGGAGCGGGCCTCACACAGAAAACGTTGACGTAGAGCAGGTATTGATTGTGCCTGGATGTTCAGACGCTTTATGGCGACAAAACGGTTCAGGCGTTTGTCTCTGGCCAGATAAACGACACCCATGCCGCCATCGCCAATTTTACTGTAAATAGCATAGTTGTCAAAAAGACGGTCGGAATGCGGAATAGACGTGTCGTCATCGGCGTTTTGAGGGGGCGATGGATTCTGCCCGTGGAGTATCGACGCGGGAGCAATCCGCTCGGTGGGCGGAACGTGAATACGGACGGTCGCGTCTTCCAGTTTCTTTTTCATAATGAGCTACCTGCTGTTCAATTGTCGATAGGCTTCATACGCCGTTATGGAGACCGCGTTCGCGAGATTGATACTACGGGCTTGTGCGCCAGGCATTGGAATTTTGAAAAGTTGTTCATGATACCGTTCATAAAAAGACTCAGGGAGTCCAGAACTTTCATTGCCAAATACCAGAGCGTCGTTTGCGTTGAACGAACAGGTATAGAGCGACTGTGCGCCACGCGTACTCAGGAAGAAAAGATGGGCAGGCTTCACGGTTTCAATAAAAGCATCCCACGTGTCATGAATCGCCAAATGCACGTACTGCCAGTAATCCATCCCGGCACGCTTGAGGTGATGCGCATCCAGATGAAATCCGAGGGGACGGATCAGATGTAAGGCACAGTCAATCCCGACACAGACGCGTCCAATGGCACCCGTATTATGGGGGATCTCGGGCCGGACTAAAACAATGTGAATCGGCAGCATGGTGTATAAGAGGTAATAAACGTACAAAAAGTGTGTAGACAGTATAACAAAACCCATGCGTGTGGACGTAATCTTTTTTTGTTTTTTTTACATAAGGAGGGGAACGGTGTTTGACAGGGAGGGGCAAACTGGGGTACACTCTTACCCTTTACGACCTGTTCTTTTTAATTTTATATCGGAAGGAAGTGCCACGGTGAGTGTTGTACAAGCTTTATTGGATTTGCAGGAAATCGATGGGCGTATCCGCTCCTTACAACAGGAATCGAAAGATATTCCTCAGCGTAAAAGCCAAGAGGCTGCGCGTTTGAATGGCGCGCGTAGTGTCCTTGAGCAAGCTAAGAACGAATTGAAGGCTGCTCAATTAAAGGTGGCTAACCTTGAAGGGGATGTCAAATTACTACGGGATAAGATCCTGGAACTGAAGAAACATCAAGCGCAATTAAAGACCAACAAGGAATTCCAGGCTTACAACCTTGAAATTGCAAAGATTGAAAAGGATATCGATGTTTGCGAAGCCCAATTGATTGGTAACATGGATCATGTTATTCCGTGCAAGACCGCAGTGGGCGACAAAGAGGCTAAATTAAAAGAAGAACAAGTGGTTGTAGATGCCTATTGCGCTGAACTGGATGAACGACTGGCAGAAGTCCAGGCCGAACTAGTTGCCTTGCAAAAGGCGCGTGCGGATGCAACACAGCTCGTGCAACCTCGCGAAATGTTCATTTATGATCGACTGCTGACCAAGCGGTGGCCGGTAGTCGTCCCGCTTCAGGAAGATGGTGTGTGCAAAGGGTGTAATCTGCAGCAACCGCCATCAATCACACAATCAGTCCGTCGGAACCTAGGCTTGGTTGCCTGCCAGATGTGCGGACGTATTCTTTATCGGTAATTTAGGGGGTAGGTTTAAGTACCTGCCCTTATGTTTTGCGGACAGTGGAAGGACGTGACCGATCGCTCCTGCCTTGTGCAGGGGAGGAAAGTCCGGACTCCGCAGGGCGAGAGATCCGATCGTGAAGGTCGGAGGGATGTTGCTAGAACGACATCAACGGAAAGCGCCACAGAAAACAAACCGTTCCGCGCAAGCGGAATAAGGGTGAAAAGGCGGTGTAAGAGACCACCGGGCGGTTGTGAAAGCACCGTCGCAAGGCAAGCCCTCTCTGGAGCAAGATCAAATAGGGGATTCGAGACGCGGCTCGCGTCGTTTCAGCCTTTCGGGGCTGAATAGGGTCTCGGGTAGATTGCTTAGATGAATGATCGGAGCCACGTTTACGTGGTGAACAGAATCCGGCTTATTCGCTCCTTCCGCTGTCCGCATTCTTCTTATAAAACCAGGAATAATGGAATGGTGGAATCTTGGAATACGGGGATGGTGAAAATCGTATAGCGCAGTGACGCGCACATCCAATTCGACTATCAGTCTATCGGATCGACACAGTCTAGCCCTTCAGGAACATCATTCCAACATTCCCATATTCCATCATTCCAGTTGAAATTACCCACCATCTTACAGCGCGTTGCTGAAAATCAAGGTGCCGGTATCCTTGCCTGCCATAATTTCCGACAGGACGTTTGCGTTACGACCGCCAGCGATGACCACTCCGCAGCCTGTCTTGGTTGCAATCTGCGCGGCATTGAGCTTCGAGTCCATGCCACCCTTGGAGAGATTGCCGCCCTTTTCAGAACTGACAAACTTTAAGACGTCCGACACTTTGTCCACATAAGGAATGCGTTTGTTCTTTGAGTCCAAAACGCCATCCACCGTGCTGAGGATGATAAGCAGGTCTGCCCGAACAAGCTTGACAACCAATGCAGCGAGATAATCATTGTCGCCCAGAGAGAGGTCGGCCTTAATTTCTTCATCCGCGACCACGTCATTTTCATTGATGATCGGAATCACCTTGCTGGTCAACATGTGCTCCATGGTACGCTTCGCATTTGCATAGCGAACGCGATGCTGGAAGTCAGCGTGGGTCAGTAAGACTTGTCCAATGATGATCTTCTGAGCAGAGAACAACGCTTCGTAGTTTGCCATGAGGCGCGCTTGGCCTACAGCGGCGCACATTTGCAAATCAGCAACAGCCTTTGGGCGTTCCTTGAGTCCGAGCGCATCCACGCCTGCTCCAATCGCGCCGGAAGAGACCACGAGGATCTCATAGCCCTTACGATGCAGTTCGGAAAGCTGCTTCACGAGGCTCTTCAAGGGGCGCATATCAGGATGCCCGCTATCTTCTGCAATGACGCGGGTCCCGATTTTAACTACAATACGGCGCGCCTCTGGAAGCAGCGCGCGAAAACGTTGCTCAATGTTCATCTGATTTTACACACCCAACTGGAAACGAACAAAACGCTTAATGGTCACGGTGTCACCCGTTGCCTTTGCGCAAGCGTTGACGATGTCCGTAATGGACAGCTTCGGCTCCTTGACGAAGGCCTGATGGACCAAGCAGATGTCCGAGTAGAACTTCTGGATCTTGCCCTTCAGGATGTTCTCAATAATATTCGCCGGCTTTTTCTGTTCCGCGAGTTGATTGCGGTAAATGTCCTTTTCAGCCTCGACAACGTCTGCAGGGACCTCTTCTGACACCAGATAACGAGGTGCCGCGGCAGCGATCTGGAGGGCCAAGTCATGCACCAGCTCGACGAAAGTCGCGTGAGAGGCTGTCTCTGCCTTGCCGCAAGCGACCTCGACGATTACGCCGACCTTGCCGCCCATGTGGATATAGGACTCGATCTTACCTGTGCCACTGAGTTCATAACGTGCCGTCCGGCGGACCTTGACGTTCTCGCCAGTCTGCGAGATGATAGTCAATAGCTCGTTCCTCATGCTGTCACCAATGTCTTCGCCCTTTTCCATCACCTTTTGGGCGACAGCGGCAACGAAGTTCTTGAAATTATCGGTCTTTGCAACGAAGTCGGTCTCCGTGTTGACTTCCGCCAGGGCAATGGTGTTGCCATCTGCCGCGATGACCGCCTTGATGATGCCTTCCTTGGATTCCTTGTCCGCGCGCTTGACCTGAATAGCCAGCCCCTTTTCACGAAGAATCTTGATTGCAGCATCCATGTCGCCATTTGTTTCGATGAGTGCCTTCTTACAGTCCATCATGCCCGCGTTCGTACGCTGACGCAAATCATTAATAGTTGCAACTGTGACTTCTGCCATAAAAAAAGTTCCTTACCGTATCTGTGTTTGATGTTCGATTGTCACGTGCTGTGGCGCCTGTGTTATGCGAAAAAAATTTCCGAAAACCACAAAAACCAAAACAGCACGGAGCTCACATAATGTTACTCAGCGGCCGGGGCTTCAGCGGCCGGGGCTTCTACAGCAGTGACTGCTGCCGGGGAAGCTTCTACGGGAACGACCTCGACTGCGGCTGCTTTGGCGATAGTGGCGTCTTTCGCTGCCTTTGCAGCTTTCTTACGGGTTTCCATCAATTTGGTCTTCGCCTTTTTGCCGGCGTCTTCATCGCCCTCTTTGTCACGGCGAACCTTAGTACGGGTGGTCTTGTCTTGGGCATCCACCTGAACCTGTTCTGCATCACGCTGGCGTTGACGTTCCGCTGCAACGTGCTGATACTCTTCGTTAGCTTCCTTGATCACCTTAGCAAATGCATCAGCAATAAGTTTGATGCCACGAACAGCGTCGTCATTGCCTGGAATGACGTGTTCGATAGGATCTGGATCGGCGTTCGTGTCGACAATCGCCACGATGGGAATGTCCAAACGGGTAGCTTCTGCGATCGCGTTTTGTTCACGGCAGATATCGACGACGAACATGGCGCCGGGCTTGCTGTCCATGTCTGCAACGCCGCCCAAGTTCTTCTGCAGTTTTTCGAGTTCGCGACGAAGACTGGAAGCTTCTTTTTTGTGAACAGAGAGCACGCCGTTGTTGTTACGACCCATAGCTTCAATCTGACGCATGCGCTTCACACTGCGACGAATGGTCTGGTTGTTGGTGAGCGTCCCGCCGAGCCACCGCTCCGTCATGAAATTCTGACCGCAAGCTTCTGCTGCCGCCTTGACGACTTCCTGTGCTTGCTTTTTGGTTGCCACAAAGAGAACCCTTTTGCCACTTAATGCGACATCACGCAAGAAGGCTGCGGCTTCGTCGATGAGGGTGATGGTCTGTGTGAGATCAATGATGTGGATCCCATTACGCTTATCAAAGATATAGCGCTTCATCTTGGGGTTCCAACGTTTGGTTTGATGTCCGAAGTGCAGACCCGCATCCAGCAAGTCCTGAAGAGTGAGCCCCGTAAGGCTCGAAGAAGGCATTTCCATGTATGATCCTTAAACGATAACATGCCACAGCGCCAAGGCGACTGAACATGTCTGGTTAATCCGCTTTGACGAAACAGCGCCTGATGCCGCCTCGTCTTCGCTTCCGCACGGGTAAAGTCACTCGACAATTCGTACGATTAGGGGATTTAAAATATCAAAAACGGGTCTGATGAAGCAAGCTCGATTTTATAAAATCTATTTTTTCTGAACGGGTTGCGTAACGTCGGAGGCTTTGGTAAATTTAAAACCATGAGGAATTTTTAATGTTTAACCGTTCTATCCGTCTCCGAAGTTTCCTATCGGGTTTGTCGATAAAGAAGGCCTGTCCGTGTCCACGGCCAGGCGCGTTTAATATTTTAAAATATATGGGTCCCGGACTGTTGGTCACGGTCGGGTTTATCGATCCCGGAAATTGGGCGTCCAACCTAGCGGCAGGGGCAACGTTTGGTTATTCACTGTTATGGATGGTGACATTGTCAACCATCATGCTAATTGTCTTGCAGCATAATGCCGCTCACCTTGGGATTGCTACGGGGCTTTGCCTGTCAGAGGCGACCACACGTTATGTGAAAAAACCGTATTCAATCGCTCTTCTGCTGTCGGTGATGGGCGCATCCATTTCCACCTCGCTGGCTGAAATATTAGGTGCGAGCATCGCCTTGAATATGCTCTTTCAAATTCCCTTACGCGCCGGCGCCGTGTTGGTGACACTTTTCACGCTCATCATGTTGTTGTCCAATACCTATCGCGTGATTGAAAAAGGGATTATCGCGCTGGTCTCCATTATTGGACTCTCGTTCTTGTATGAGTTGTCGTTGATACATATCGATTGGAATCAGTCGTTGTTCGGTGCGGTTATTCCGGCATTTCCGCAAAACTCCATGCTGATTATTATGAGTGTATTGGGTGCGGTTGTGATGCCGCATAACTTTTTTCTTCACTCGGAAATCATTCAGTCCAGGCAATGGAATCTACAGGATGAAAAGGTGATCGAACGCCAGTTGAAATATGAGTTCATGGATACGTTCGTCTCCATGCTTGCAGGGTGGGCGATCAATAGCGCCATGATTCTCTTGGCCGCTGCGACATTTTTTAAGACGGGTACCGTAGTTACTGAATTGAATCAGGCACAACAGTTGCTAGCGCCCTTATTGGGCAGCAACGCCTCTGTAGTGTTTGCCATTGCCTTGCTGTTGTCCGGGGCCTCCTCGTGCATGACCTCCGGCATGGCCGCAGGAAGTATTTACGCGGGAATCTTCAACGAACCCTATAACATCACTGACCGACACACACGAACCGGCATCATGATCTCGCTGATCTGTGCGGCAGTCCTGATCTTTTTGATTACGAATCCATTAAAAGCGCTTATTATTTCACAGATGATATTGAGTCTGCAGTTGCCCTTTACAATCTTTTTGCAAATCTATTTGACCTCCTCAAAGAAGGTCATGGGAAAATATAAAAACGGCCCTTGGCTGAAGGCACTCCTCCTGTCCATCGGCGCGACCGTGACAGCATTGAATATCGGACTCTTCATCTCGCTGTTTACGGGCTAGCATGTTTTCTGAAATGCTGACTCTGTTTTTCTCACAGAGTCCTCCGCCACCGCGACTACTTCTTCAGACGCGCGCTATTCAACAATGACCCGGAAGCCCGTGTGGTAGACGGGTTGCCACGTGTTGAACCCGAGGCGGTAACTGGAGGTTGAGCGGAAGGGGCGGTCGTGCCATGAACCGCCACGGACCACCTTTTTATCGGCGCCACCGCTGTTGCGACCGTCATCCGCTTTGTAGGGGTAGCGCTTGTAATCTGACCGTGTCCACTCTGCCGCGTTACCGTGCATGTCGAAGAGCCCCCAGGGGTTGGGTTTGAAATGGCCAACCTTTGCGAGGTGGAGGGTTTCATCGTTGGAACGCGGGTCTTTGAGTTCGAAGTCAACGTCTGGACCCGGGTTGGCGATGGGCTGAGGATTGACGCCACTGACTGCCATCTTCTTAACAGTGATATCAGCCAAGTTGGCCTCCATTGAAAAATCCGTGTTCAAGTCGCCAAAGGAAAGTGGCGTGGTGGTGCCGGCACGACAAGCCCACTCCCATTGCGCTTCTGTTGGAAGCGTCACTTTTTTGCCGGTCGTTTTGGATAGCCATGCGCAGAACTCCACAGCCTTTGCCCAGGATACGCGGATCACAGGGAAATCCATATCATTCATGTAGTACCCTCGGTGCACCTGATCCTTGTAGTGCATGTCATAGACGCCATTAAGGTAGTTGGGGTCAAACTGCCGATATTGCTTGAGGGTGACCTCGGTAGCACCCATCAAGAAAGGTTTTTCAATTTTCACACGGCAGACGGGCTGCTCCACAGGCGTTTCGCTGTTGCTGCCCATGGAAAACTCACCGGAGGGAATGCCGACGAGTTTCATTTTGACGTCATGGCCCAGATCAAGCTCAATCGCTTCTGAGCGATGCTTGTCCACTGTTGACGCTTCCGCTTGAACGCATTTCTGTTCAAGGGGTTTGGGCATAACCATCTCATTCGTCTTCGCGTAAGGATTCACAATAACCTCGGGATCGTAGCTGACGCCCGCGTACTTCAGGCGAAGCTCTTTGCGACGGTCGAGCACTTCGGTGTTCGCGCCCGCCTCTGTCCAGGTCCCGTGGTACGGCGCATTAAGGTCGGCCCAGGTAATCAGATGAGCCAGAGCGTCTTTGTCGAGCTGAACATTGTGGTGACCCTTATCCAGCATCTGGAAGAGTTCGCTGGTATCCGCATGAAACTCAAGCGTTGTCAGCAGATGATAGTCGCCCTCTGGCCCATTACGACGCACGTACGGATGCAGCAGGGTGTGGGATTCGCGATGGGTTGTGAAATTGGGAATGCCACACGCAGCAAAAGTCTTTCCCGTGTTCGGGCCTGTTCCGATAATGCGATCAGATGGGGCATAGCGCCCGGCTGGCGGTTTGCCGTCGTGACAACCGACACAGTATTTATCCAGTACCGGCTGAACTTCACGCTGGTAGCTGAACCCGCGGGTGGGACCGTAGAAAGGCTTGAGGCTCTCGGGCTCTCTGTTCATCGCGCTGAAGCGCTTAACCGGCGGCGTCATGTTTGCATTTTCGTGACAACCAATACAGGTGAGCTTTTCGCCTGGCATCGCCACGGTCCAGCTCCGCATAAGTTGTAACGCTTTGCCTTCTGAATCAAGAGGCTGCATGGCAAAGGGGGTGTTGGCAGGGACCGTGAAGCTGGCAGATCCATCCGATTCGACCGTGGCGATTCCAAGCACCTGCTTGGCATCCCATCCAGCCTCCATGCCCATGGAATAATGTCCGCCTTTATGACGAGGACCGTATTCGTAACGGTAGACGCGTAGGTTCTTGACTGTTCCGCGCGGGACATCGCGCAAGCCTGGGCCAAAGTAGATGTCGTTAATCAAGACGGTTGCTTCTTTACTAGCCAGATTCACACGACTGGGAGTCACTTCTGGTTTTACTGTTTTACGCAAGGGAATAGGCTCGAAGTAATTGCCTGCTTTATCTCCCTTTTTGATGCAGATGACATTGTCGTAGATGTCCAACAGGTAGACCTCACCATTCCCTGTGGTTGCGAGAACAAATTTATCCGTGATCGGGAAAGGATCATAATACATCGTACCGTACGCGCCACTCAGTCCGTCAATCACGAGTGGATGCACCGGTTTACCGCGCCCAGTCAGAAACTGGATAGCTCCGTCCGCTTCATGCGTTCCTTTTGAGACATCAAAGATGCAGAGTGGACCACCCTTGGGGTTACTGTGATGACCGGCGATGGTAGAAACAAACATGCTGGGTTGACCAGGCAATTGACGGGCGAAGAACATGCTATTCGGCCAGTAGGAATTGCTCCCGTAAAAGGCCTTCTGATCCGTACCATCCGCATTCATCGTCATCATAATCCGACTAAAATAATGTGCCGAATCTGTGTATTCCCAACGGGTATATAAAATTCGACCATTCTCCATCACCGTTGGATACCAATTGCCATCCTGGTCAAAGGTGAGGCGACGGGCCTGCGTGCCATCCTTTTTGATGCGAAACAGATTGGCCACATAGTCGCCTCCACCCACGCAGGGAACCCCTTCGTAGGCAGCCGTCGAAGCATAGATGATAGTATCGGTGTCCGGCAGATAGCATGCATCAAAACAGTCAATATCACTATCCGTGCACGGCGAGACCTGTTTGGGCTCGCCATGTGTCTGTCCGGACTTAGGATCAATTTCCAGTTCAAATACACCATAGCCCTTACCACGTCCAGTGCTTTTAGTCAGCTTGCTCTGATCAATAAAGGACGTGAAAAGAAGTTTGTCTCCATCAAAATACAGATCCACATCGCCAACGAATTTGCAGCTCTTCGGCTTGTAAACCGTCTCCGTTTCGCCGCCGCCTTTGATCGGCATAACTACAAGCGCATCATCATAGTTTGGAACAACACACTTCTCCTCAAACTTTTTACAGATATCCAGATACTCAGGATATTTTGAAGCAGTATCCTTCAGAGCCTTCTCTGCTGCAAGGAAAGCAACATGCTCGGGCATGGCGGCCTCCATGGCCGTCCGCTTCGCTCCATCCCTCTCTTTTCTATACGCCTCTGAACTATGGAGTGCTTTTGAAGCCTCAGTATCAGACTTTTCAGCAGTATTTCTCGCAGAGAGCAATCCTGACAGCAACTTATCCTTGGACCGCAGGCTGTTGATCACCTCTTCAATATCCTTCCACGTTACTGTTCTTGTTTCGCTGTCGCAGGAGGCGCGGGTCTGCCAGTTGGACGAGTAACGCTTACCATTACGGGAGGCCCGAACCATCAGAAGTTTTTCAAAATTAATGGCTGGGTTCTCCAGCAGGAGCGCCTCGCGCTTCAGGGTATTCAAGTCTTCGCCTGCATCTAAGCGCTTGAGAAAGTCGGCGCCTTTCGGATATTTTCTGCCGTAGGTCTTCATCAGGTCTTTGATGGCGAGACGCAGAGAGTCTGCGGTTCCCTCTCCTGTGGCCTTGAACCCTAGGCTGCGATCCGTCAGCGGTCCGTTCAGAACGCCCCCATTCTGCTCTGCGCTTGGAACCTGAGACGCTTTTGCGCGGGCCTCCACGAATCCTGCGCTGACCATAAAAGCCAAAGTCGTTGTGAAGGCTAAAATACGAGTTCCTGCTTTAGAAACATTAAACATCATGATCTCTCCCCTACTTTCATTGCTAATAATTAAGGTGTAAAGCATATCAGTTTTGGGAAAAACCATCAATATCCGATTCACTTGACTCTGAAACAGCTTGTTGCTATTATGTCGATCGTTTGAAAAAAGTATGGTCTATATTGGCACGTTTTCTCGTTATTACCTTCGTGGTGCTCTGGTCTTTAACGACCACGCATGAGGGGGCATTGCATCGTGATCACGGGATGTGTGAACATGGTGACGACGGCACAACTCATTCGGAATGCAGTTGCATCTGCGCCTGTCATGCAGCTGTGGAACCTCTTTTTAATCCAGATTTTTGCCCACCCGAATGTACCGCCTTTGTCGTTTTCGAATATGTGATCCTGCTGGGAACGGCTGTGCCCGCCGACATCTTCCGACCTCCGCTCGCAAACAGTTAAAGAAGCTGTCCCGTGTCTGTTAAAGACGCGGGGAAAACGTGCGCATTATATATTTTTACCTTGTTGGAAGGTTGTCTCATTATGAATTATCACTACCCTTTATTGGCACGTATGTGCCCGTATGTCATTATTCTGTATGCTTTTGCACTCCAGGCAGAAGAGCCTAGCGCGTCCCGTACTGTGACGCTTGCTGAGTGTCTACGTCGCGTCGCTGAACAAAGCCTGGATCTCAAATCTGGAACGTATAAAACCGAAGCCGCCTCCCGTCGTGCCAAACAGGCGGGTCGACCCCTGAACCCACGCCTGGAACTGGAGCTCGAAAACGTCGCAGGCTCTGGCGCTATTGAAGGGTTCGATTCGGCGGAGACCACCGTGGCGATTTCGCAAGAGTTTGAGCTGGGAGGCAAGCGTCGGCAGCGGACGGCTGTGGCTGAGGCGGAGACGGCTGTGAGCCGCGCGGAGCAGGAGGTACGGTTGCAGGCACTGTTGTTTGACACGCGCCGCGCCGTACTAGCCGTTCAGGTCGCTCAGGAAAAGACCCGTCTCGCTGAAGAGACGCTTGCGTTAATTCGGGAGACCGAGAACGTGGCGATCACCCGCGAAGCAGCAGGCAAGGCTGCGGCCCTGGAGACGGATCGCGCCCGTGCTGATACCGCGAAAGCTCAGATCGAGTTAGAAGCGCGAAAGGCTGAACAGCGGAATGCCGTCCGGGACTTAGCTCTGTTATGGGGCGAGACGGAACCGTCGTTTGATACGGTTGCCGGATCATTCGATGTCGAAGTTTCCGCGTTGCCGTCCTTGGATACGCTCCTGGTGCGTGCGGCATCGAACCCCGAGCTGCTGGCCGCCGCCGCACAGATGCGCGCCACCGAAGCGCGGATCGGCGTAGAACGTGCAGCACGAATACCGAACATGGCTTTGAGTGCTGGCGTGCGACGCTTCGAGGAGAGTAGTGATTTCGGATTTGTCGTGGGTGCTGGCATTGAGTTGCCCTTTTATACGAGCAACCGCGATGGCGTGCGGGCGGCCAAGGCCGATGCAGAGGCTGTGCGGTTGGAGGCGCGTGCAGCTCGGCTCCGAAGCGAAGGACGTATCCGCCAGCTCTATGCGCGATTGGACACGCTTGCTGCAAAGAATGTCCGCCTGAAAACGACGGTCATTCCAATAGCCGAGCGCACACTAAGTCTTGTACGGGAGGCTCACAAACTAGGTAAGGCCGGATATCTCGACGTGCTCGAGGCTCGCCGTACTTTGGTGGATGCTAGAGCCCAGATCATCGAAGCCGTGACCGATTACCACAGCCTGAGCATTGAACTCCACCATCTCACAAACACGCGTTCAGAAAACCTCTAATCTCTTTTTAAGGAAATCCCCTCATGAAAAAAAATACGATTGTTTCTCTCTTTGCTGCGACAATACTGGCTACCCCGTTGCTGGCGCAGGAGGATGGCCACGAACACCCCGCGCCGAAGGCTCGTACGCTCGAAGAACTCTTTACTGTCAAGTGTGAATGCAAAGTTTTGCAATATACCTGTGATAAGTGCCGCTATGAATTAGGTCTCGTCAAAATGGATCCGTCGCTCATCCGTTCTGGCGAAAAAGCAGGCGGTCTCTTTAAGATCGAACCTGTTGCGAAGCACGTTGCACAAACGTTACTGTTGTTGAACGGTGAGATCGCACTTAATGGTGCGGCTTTGACGCACGTATCGCCACGTATTCCTGGAACGATTCGTACAATCCAGGCTGCATTGGGCAAACGGGTTGAAAAAG
>SESA01000250.1_pt1 | contig 37786 bp, 79 predicted proteins | sample 3171451 | NCBI WGS metagenome assembly SESA01 (sample SAMN06051862, study PRJNA518727) | freshwater metagenome | biome: subpolar coniferous forest; feature: holomictic lake; material: water; isolation source: holomictic Lake 227, 8 m depth | place: Canada: near Kenora, Ontario | collected...
ATTTGGTCGATATCATGTGGGAGATGGAGGACGTTCCGTCCCTAATCACTCCCGAAATTGCTTCCAAGGTTTCAACGGAATTGAACGCCAGATCGCTTCAGTGCGCTGGCAAGCAAGCCAGTGGAATCGTCCGTGGAACACGAAAGAAAGCTAAGAAAAGGCTCTGGAAGTACAACGAATTCATGAAGGATGGTGAATTCAAGAAAGCAAGGAAGTTGATGGCATACATCAACAAACATCCAATCGGCAAGCCGACTATTGACCAGATCAATCCGCAACTCGACTCCCGTTTCGTTGATATAGTTTTGGGAGGTGAAACCTCATTCGATGGCTGGATTACATTCTCCTCTATCGGATTTAAAGAGAAAATTTGTATTCCTTTCAAGCTTACAAAGCATATCCAAAGGCTTATCGCCCAAGGATTTAAGATGAAGAAGTCAGTCTGCCTTAACAGTGAGTCGATCACGCTTTGCTTCGAGAAGGAAGAGGAGATCCCGATTGTGGCCGAAGGGACAACAATCGGCGTTGATATCGGAATCAAATCCCTGTATTCAGTTTCTGACGGGAGGCAATCAACTGAGGATATTCACGGTCACACGCTTGACACAATCCAGAAGACGATGGTTTTGAAGAAGTACGGAAGCAAGAACTTCGGACGGTGCCAGCGGCACCGTATCAACCACACGAATATGATTTTGAACCAGCTCAACCTGAACGGAGTTCGTACGTTGAAGCTGGAAAACATTAAGAATCTCAGAAGGAACAAGAGAACAAGTAAATATCTCGCACGATGGACGTATGCTGACATTTACCGTAAGTTTGAGGACATGTGCAGACAATCTGGTGTCCAGATTGTGTACATCGATCAGACGTATACGAGTCAGCGGTGCTCATCCTGCGGATGGACCCGTAAGGGGAACAGACACGGAGTAAGTTTCAAGTGCAAAGCTTGCGGTTTCACCGCAAATGCGGATTTGAACGCCTCGGTGAATATTTCCCTTGATCTGCCTCCCATCGGGAAGCAGAAACGGTTACAACGTCCAAATAGAAAAGGATTCTATTGGGACGTTGTGAGGAGGGAGCCTATAGTCCCCACTGTCACAGAAGCAGAATTATCGTTGGAAGAAATTTCAATATAATTTGTAACTATCGTTTCCCAAGCTTGTCCATGTTTTCTGCCAGAGTACGTTCCCGGGTGATTCCGAAAATCTGCCTGACACCTTCCATGTAAAACTCAAGATCACCCAGCTCCTCGATGACGTTCTTCAGGTCGGCAGGTTTGCGATAAATGGTGATCTTCTTGATGGCATCCGCAAGTTCCCCTGCCTCACCACAAATCCCTATCGCCATGTGTTGTAAATCGACATCCTTGGCAGTGAGTTCAGACAGGATCACCTCACCTGACTTACGGAGACCTGACACCATTGCTTTAAAATCACCTTCTGTATTCATTTGTTTTCCTTTTCGTTGTTGAATAAGGGCATAGTATCACAGAGCAGTTCGATAAGTCAAGTGAAAAAGAATAAAAATAATTGACGATTGTATTTGACAGGACGGCAACGATATGTTAAGGTGTTGTCATTCAAAAGACCAAAAGGAGAAACACAAATGAAGTTACCGTTAAACAAGGCAATCCAGTGGGTGAAGCGAGAGGGTGAAAAGAGGCACGATTGGAAGCACATGAAACTTGGTGGTTTTCGTGGAGAAGCAATCAAGGTTGTCGTCACCCTTAACGTCATGGATGGCTTCAAAAGCATTAACACAAAAGGATATGAGTTCAAGGAGTGCGTTTATGACCTTCAGGATGGTGATAGGGACTCTTACAGTGCCGACCTGATTGAGGACAAGTTAGGGAACCAGCTCATTTACCTTATGGGTTCTGGCTGGGCAAACTGCGGGTGGTTCTTTTGGGAGGAGGAGTTTGATGAGGAGACCTACCAGCCACACCAACAGGCAGGGCACTATCTGGTGATTTCAGGGACAGGGGCAACTAAGAATTTCCTTGATCGTTGCAAGAAAAACAACGTTCCAATGTATGAGGATTGTATTTATAGCCCGACAGAGGAATTAAGGACTGTTGAATGAAAGGAGAGTTTTATGGCAAAATCATGGAGATCGATGACGAAAGTACAGAGGGATGCTTCTCTTTTTCACATGAAGAAGTGCCTTGAAGCAAAACAACGAGGAACAAGGATGCCAATGAAGCCAATTTTCATCCGCAAAGGAGTCGGGCATGGTACAGGAATCGAAACATCCAATAACCACATCCAAACTGATTTAGAGAAACCATTTGACGAGTTCATTAAAGAGATTGAATCACTAAGGGACTTGTCTTACTGCTACTGAAAGGGATGACATTATGAACCTATTCGACATGAAGGTTCCAATCGACAAACAATCCATATCGGTGAAGGGACTCAAAAGCCACACCATAAGGGGCTACGTTGACCAGCACCCGATATATGGGCCTGACAGGAACTGGAGCACCACCGTCCAAGCAGGTGATACTGTAGAGTGCGTGAGCTGGGGCCTTGGAAGTGGAAGACTCAAGATGGGGGATCGTTTCACGTTGGTATGGAACGAGGAAGAGGATGAATTGATTATGGACGGTGAAAGAGGAACGCTGGACGGATATCAAACGTGGAACACGATGCCTTTCTTCGCCAAGGTTCGATGAAAATAACCACCAATTTCATTTGACAATGCCCACCCAATGTGCTAACCTATCTTCATTCAAACAACGAATAGGAGAAACAATATGAGCAAGAACAAGTCGAAGATCAATCGGAGAGCCTACATTACAGTAGATGGGAACAAAATGAGTCTTTATACCTATACATGGTTTCCAAACAAGTTCAAGGTCAATCAGGACATCCTTTGGCTGATTACTAATATCATCAAGTCATACAAAACCTTATGCTGTTTCCACGGGACTGTCAAAAAGTACCTACACGCAGGTAAAAATGGTGGTCTTATCCCTGATGTTGGAAGTGCTGTATCATTCTCCACCAGTGATATTCTCGGGTCAGTAGGGTTCTGCAAAACATTGAATTACGAGGCCCAATTTCCACAACCCCTTAATTTGCAACTGTCCTCAAGCTCTTTCTTTGAGGACATGACAAAACGAGCAGGATGCAATCAGTTCTCCGTATATGATGTGAATGCAGGTAAATTCCTAATTCAATACAATGATGCTGGTTTGGAACTTGTTTAAAAAAGGAGTTAATTATGACAATCGAAGAACAAAAGAAACTCATTGAAAGAGTCATCGATCTTGAGGGAGCTATCAAATGGCTTGTAAATGAACGGCTTGCAAAATTCTCTGATGAACAGTATGGCAAGGGACAGATGAAAAAGCTTATTTCTCCTGAAAAGTGCTTCGGAAGTGAACAGATTGAACAGTTTTGGAACGAAAAGGAGTAATAAGGTGAAGAAACCAAAAGTAAAGAAGCCTCTGGATGTGGAGGTTCAGATGATTTGGAGCAGTCCTTTCCCTGATGCCCTCAAAAAGTTCCGTTTCACTGTTTTCTTCGACAATAGTGGGCCTATCGGAAAGGGGATGGCTGTCGGGTGCCACGAGAAGGCCTTTTACTCGTCACGCAGTACAGCAATCCGTGGGGCAAAAAGGTTCTGTAAGTCACTTGGATTCGACTGCAAGATAACCCATTGAAAGGAACCAATATGAAAACACCATGCCCAAACGACACTAATGGTGATGGCGACTGTGGGAATCCAATGTGCCCTGACTGTGGCTCCTATCCAAGAATCCACAAGGACGACCTGAAAGAACTCCAAAAAAAGGCCCAACGATATGACATCCTTAAAAACACCCCACGGGCACTGTTGGTAGCCTTCTTTGATAGGAATCTTGGTCGAAAGCAGTCTTTTGATGATCTTGTTGATAGTATTGGAGATAGGCACAAGGAAGTTGTTCCACCTGTTCAAAAGGAGCCCATCATGGAAGTTGCACCCGTCAATGAGGCCGAACTGTTCTCCCACCCTTACGATCAGGTAATTTGCAACTCCCCGTCAGAAAGAGATACAGTCCTCGAATATGCACAGATTTTAGGCAAGAAGGTTTCAGGATGGATGTTTCATTGGAGTAAATTCCCTATCAACTTCTTCCTTGAGGGACCTATTGTCGGATGGATTGATAGGCAGGACGCTATCGGTAGGAAGATCACCTTTAAGGAGTTCTGTGAGTGGAAGAAACAACAGGAGGAGCTATGACAGAAAACGAAATCAACAAGACTATTGCCATTCATTGTGGTTGGACGTTCAGGGAGGACACATACGGGAAACAACGACTTATGTGCCCTGCAGGTCATAAATGCCCACCCTATGATGGGGATGGATTTGAGGCTCAGTATTGTGAAACACCGAACTACTGCCACGACCTGAACGCTATCAATGAGGCAGAAATGACATTATCAGATCAACAAAAAAGGTCATTTATACGACTTCTTCACCATTCTACTGGTGATATGGTTCAGGCTGACTGGCAACTACTACATTCGTCTGCATTTGAAAGAGCCCAAACTTTCGTAAAAGTCATAAAAGGATAAACATGTTAGAAAATGCCAAACAGAGAGAAGAACAGTTCCGAAAAGAACTCAATGAACTCCTCGTACGTCATGGGGCTGAACTTGTAGTGGATGCGAAAGAAGATAAGTGGGGGCAATCAACTCCATATATTGAGGTTCGGATGGTTGCTGTATGGAATGGGTGCAAACTGTTAAAGGATTTTACAGAATTTGAATTATGAGTAAAAGGGGGAAACAAGTTGAACAACCAATATGAGTCAATGATCGGTCAGCTAGTTTCCAAAAGTAAAGGCTCCCGCCATTCCAAGCCCTTTAAGTCGGTACTGAAAGTCAACACCGTAAAGTCAATCACCACCCACCCAGTACTGAACCTGCCAGCCTTCACCTTTTATGAGGACTCGTCGGTGGTGGAGTGTCGTAGGTGCTTTTTGGTGTAGGGCTGGGGAGAGAGGTGATTGGTGGTGGGGATCTTTTGGGGGTGAGGTGTCTTTGGGGTGAGTGTTTTGGAGGATGGACTTTGTAGGTGGATAGAGGGAATAGAGGCACGATCCTGCACAGGTTCCTATGAACAGAAGAGGTGGGTAGGTAGTAACAAAAATGTCGCATACTTACAAAATTGTATGATTGATTTTGTAAGTTGTTCGATGATAAAGAGTTATAAAGTTGACGGATTTTTACAAAAAAAATCTTTAACCCACCACCAAAAACTTTTTTGAAGATTTAGGTCATGAAATCACTTAAAATAGAGCTTAGAGAGCAGTCCTGTTTTGTTCCCAATAAACTATCCAAGAGTTTCCTACGTTCAGCGTTTTTGGTTAACAGGTCTTTAAGATCTTTGACTGTTTCAAGTCTTTTCTTTTCCTTTTTCTCTTTTTGACTTCTTAACATCTCTTCTTTGTATTCTTTTGTTTTTCTAAATTCGAGCTGTTTTATCCATTCCTTGTCAACCCATCCTTTCGCCAAATTGTACCCAAAAAATGGATTCAAACAATCAAATTCATCAATGAAGTAGGTTTCCAGAGTTCTCAATCCATATTTGTCAAAGGCTTCTGCAATAGGAACCATCGTGAAATTATGCCAACCATCTTTTTTGATGGCCTCATATATTCTCGGTTGTTTTTCGCATCTTAAAGCTTTGTATGCCGCTCTTCTTTTCTTGAATTTAGTTGTTCTTCCAACATAGTACCTTCCATCTAAAACGTTTCTTATAAGGTAAACTACTCCGTAAACAACCCATTGATTCTTGACAGGCTCTTTGTTGTTCATTCCTTCCCTCCTACATTACTCCCTCCTTCCAGCTTAACGAACAAAGCCGCTATTGCGTTACGGCATACGGCAGAGATGTTGATGCAGTGCTTATCCCGCAGGATCTGAATTTGATTGTGAGTTTCGTCATCAATCTTAAGTGCTATGCGTGAGTTCCATTCTTGTGATTCTGTCTTCATAATATGCTCCTTGTTACAAATACATTAAATTATCGAAACTTCACAAACATCCAAAAAAGTCCCTTGACATTCCACAACCAATCTGATAATCTTCTCTCATTCAATAACAACAAAAGGAGAAACAACATGACATTCATAATCGACAATCTTCCAAAACAGACACAAAAGGAAAAATTAATCACTGGGGTTGAGTTCCTATGCGACGGGGAGTTGTACAAAGTAGTTCAATTTTCCAGCAATTTTGACTACGTTATCAAGCACGATGGAAGTTCAATGGTTGTATGCCCAGCGGTTAATATGACTTCTGGCAGGGTAGTTATATTCAAGGAAGTTGACCTGAAAAACATTACATTGGTGCATCAGGTGAAAGACGCAACCTACGAAACAATTTAAAGGAGTCTCAATATGATATGCAAAAACTGTAAAGGAACTGGAAGTGGAGGACTGGTCAACGGGATACCAACCTGTTGCACCACCTGTTATGGGTCTGGTAAGGTGATTTCCAAGGAACTTCAAAAGGAGCGTGGACTGAACGTGCCTTTTAATATCAACTGTCGTGTGGAGGTTGAACTGACTGATTATGGTGTGATGATCCTTGAAAAGCACTACCATGATTTGGGGATTAATGAGTTCAAATTTGATGGCAAGGACAGTAAGTACCGCACCGAAATGTGGCACCTGATGCAAACATTTGGTGCCTGTCTGTGGATGGGGAACAGAAACATTCCTTTCGTCAGGAACGAGTTTATGATTGTGGGGGAGTAAAAAGATGAATGATGAAGCAAACGATATGGGGAAAAGCCTTGGCCTAAAATCTCAATTCTGGGGAGGCATTCAGAGTGGGTTTTCAGCGCAGGTCGAAGAAGATTTATACTCCTATCTTGACAAACTGATCAAGTATACAAAGAGGGACATGACTGGGGAGCAAAAACAGAAAATTCTAAAAGAGGCAAAGGAAGTTATCTGTTGGAAGTTAATGACAAACAAGAGATCCCTTCGTGGATTTTGCTTTCGAGGATTTCTTTTGGAAGGAGTCAGAGGATGCGTGAAAGTTGAACCTCTTGCTCTATTCGTTGAAGACAACATTCTTTATGCATTGTCGTATATTTATGGCCCAGTAAAGTTCAGCTATCGATTGAATTATGAGTCATTCACTATGATTTATAACATTATTGAAGATGAAGGGATTGCCATAGCTCCAAGTCGTGAGGTCATGCTGTATATTAAGGAGAAACAGGGAGAAAACAACCCATGAAAATCCTCCTCATTGCCGACCTACATCTTGGGTTCTTCAAAAATCCATTAAACATCGTCAAAAGGATCAATCAGTTCAAGGCCAAAAATGGAATTGATATCACACTGAGCATGGGTGATTTGTCACAGGGCACGTGGTTCTGGAAAAGGGAGGAACCATCAGTAAAGGCCTTCCTGAACGACCCCAATCTATACTACGTACTTGGGAATCACGACCTTTGGGAGGAGGGCGGTGAAAGTGGAACTCCTGATGAACCACCTGTCAACTTCCAGAAGATGATTGACCTGACAGCCCCCTACCCAGCCCACCAACTTGAAAAGTCCATGAGGGAGGACTCTACCACCTTCTATCGGATTGGAGACACACTTGTTTTGGGGTCGATGGGATTTCCTTGTTTCGAGCACGACTTATATGTAACCAGCAAACACTTTTTCGACAGACAGACACCTACAAACGACTCTTTTCATATGGATCTTCGTAAAGGATGGCTACATTATACTACTCCTATGCTGGATGCCTTCGAGAATCGCATCAGGAACGCACTGGACGCATCGGGAGGAGTAACTACTGTATTGGTATGCACTCACTATCCAATCCTTGATGGCCAGTCTGTGCTCAAATGCAATGAATTGGCAGACCCTTATTATTTTGGGCATCTTTTTGGTCAGTTGATTATAAAACAAGCCCAAGAACACCCTGACAAGCAGTTCTATTGTTTTTGTGGGCACTCCCATAGCCACTGTCGGGGGGAGATCAATCAGTTGGAGGATAATGTCCATGTGCTGGGGGTCAGGACCGACTACGAAAAGCTGACAATGAAGATGATCGAAATAGTTGACGGGCAGGTGGTGAAAAATAAAAGGAACTGATAGCACCTTTTCATTTGACAATCCACCACCAATGTGCTAACCTACCATCATTCAAACAACAAAAAGGAGCCACATGCAAGAAGAACCAAAAATCAATGTCTGGATCACCAAGTACGCCTTAACAGAGGGGATTTATGGAACGATGGCAACTGTCTGTCTGAATGTCAACACGACAGGCAACATGATAGCAGTAAAATCCACTAACCGTATTGTAGAACAGTACTTCCATGGCAAGGGCAAGCAATGGACTGATAGTTTTGAGGAGGCTGTTAAGTTTGCAGAGAAAATGAGGGAGAAGAAGATTGCTTCCCTCCGTAAGCAGATCAACAAGCTGGAAAAGCTGGATTTCAACAGGATGAAGTGAACAGGAACACAACATGGACTATCGCAAGAAAGAACGTTTTCAGGCAGAGAAACTGACAGAGGAACTTGCCATTGATTGCTTCCTCAACAAAAAACAAACACCACTTGGGTTCAATATTGGAGGATCTTTCCATCCAGAAACAAAGAAGGTGTTCTCGGCAGACATTTTCGTCCCTACTTTCGGAGGAGGACGTTGGGCTTACCTTGGCGACTGGATTGTTGTTAGTAATAATGGTGAGAAAGAGGTATACAGCAACGACCGATTCAATGAGGCTTTTGAGGAAGCACCAACCCAAGAAACCAACACTGAGAAGGGCGAGATCATTAAGCTCCTACAGAATGAGCTTGCACGGACAGTCGCTTATAAGGATGCTGACATAAAAAGGCTGGAAGTGGAGTTGTTGGATGTATTGCTGGAACTTTCTAAAAAATGCACCTATATGAATTCAACGGATGCTTGCAAAATCTGTGTCGCAACCAATTGTGATCTTCTTATCCGAATAAAGGAACTCCAATCAAAAATGAAGATTAACCAAAATTCCATTTGACAATCCACAGCCAATCTGATAATCTTATCTCATTCAAACAACGAATAGGAGAAACAAAATGAATACAACAATTGAACTGATCCAAAAGTATGCCAATGAGCGTATTGCAGAGTCAGACAAGGTGATTGCTGAATGTGATAAGAAATGGAAGGAACGCCTTACATCACAGTGGCTTGAAAGTTATGCCCTTGAACTTGTGTTCCATGAGGAGCTTAAAAGACTTTGGAATGGTGTCGTCATGTTCACAAATGAGGTGGAGGAAAACAACCTTGAGGCCTTGATGTCACATGAATGCCTGACTGATTACCTTCGTCAATGGAAAGATAACATAATTGGTGAGATCATTGCTGATCGTGGGTCCCGTTGCACCAACCACATGTCAAACCTCATCAGGGAACAATGGGTAAATGCCAAAAAGGAGTTTGTTGGTCATGGATTCTTACGAGGTGGCGCACTGTCTGAACTGATCGTATTGTTGAAAAAGGAAGCAAAAGGAGAATAGCTATGTGGTTGATGAAAGCAGATGATGCAGAGAGAATGACAAATAAGGCTCGTTGGGAAAAGTTGGGAGATGTAAACGAGGACGAAAAGCAACACGTTGGAGCCCTTATTGAAGAATCGGCAAGACTGTGAGAGGATTCAGTATCATTGGAATATATTTCTCTTGCGCTTGAACATCTTCTTCTTTGTTATGGGTATTCAATTGAAAAAGAGTTGGCCCACAAACCAAACCACTTCAACAAATTCACAATCAAATGGTGAAAAGGAGCCACAATGAATTCAGAATCCCAACAGGCAGTCCCTATTTTTGTCCATGATGAAGGAATGCGAAAGTTGATATCATACAGGTTCGGTGCCTGTGCTGGCTGTGAATGGCACCCTAATGTCTGTGATTATTGTGTGAGAAGCCATGCACCAGATTTTGACGTGCCACCAATAAAGGAGAACCAATGAAAAAAAACCGAATACGTGAGGGACAGTTTCACTTCGTCATGCAGGGAACACCAATCATTGAATCCGTAAAGGATTTCATCTTCAAGGCAAAAACCAATGGGAACAAGGTATGGTTGGTTCCACCTGAAAGTGAATTGGATGAACAGATTTGGTCAGTTGTTGGAGAGAAAAAGTCGGTCCGTATGGTAAAGGAGGCTTTTAATGAGTTCTGCAAGTTCTATCAGCACCCACTGTCAACCTCCTTTTTACTGATGCTTAAGGAGGAATGATGCCACCAACCCAACACTGCGAAATCAGTATCCTCGACTGGAAGAATGGGAAACTAGTCACTGTTCCCACCAAAACAGAACCAGTCATGTTTTACGGTGGTCATGGCGACTCCAATGGTCCCGTTAAGTGGGAACCTCACCAACGAGGACAATCAATAGTTTACTTCCCCTCACGTCTGGTGCCCAAATGTTCTGCCTCTTTTGATTGGGAGCCCGAGGAGTGGGGTGCCAAGGAGAATATCGTTTATGTTTCCCCTCTGTTGGCCGTAAAGGTTAAGCACTTTCTGAAGGATCACCTGTGAGAAAAGTTGCGGATACTGTCTTCTTCAGTTGCGGATAGTTGCGGATTGGTGCTGTGAGGAGATGTGCTTCGGGGTCAATCGCAACCAATGAGTAATAGGAGCAATGAGTAATGTGCGATGAGGAAACGGAGACCACCTGCGGAGGCTCCTTTTTGTTTGGGGTTTGTATGATAAGGATTGACAGGTGGGAGCTTTTAAATAGCCAGTTGAAGTTGCTCTGCCTGTGAGAAGGCGAGGGTGGACGGGGTGATTGATGATAATGTTTCTTCTTGTTCTATTGCTTTTTTCATGTTCTCTGCTATAGTTTCTAGTTCATTTGCGCTAAAATAGTCAAGGTTATGTTCGGACTTGTTGAGTTCTTTTTTCTGTAAAGCAAATCTCTTTTTTTGAGATAAAGACATTTTCGCTTTTGTCTCATCTGAGTGCCTTCTTTTCTTGCCAGCTTCAGATATTTTTTTCTTACCTTCTTCTGGCATCTTCCATCCTTCACGACAATGCCTCATCCGTTCGAGCGTCTCTTCTGAAACTATTTTACCCTTGTGGGCTTTTCCTATTTTAGCCTTTGTCTCTTCAGTATGCTTTTCCCCTTTATTTATTTCTGAAAGTTTCTTTTTAGTCTCTTCTGACATAGTTCCACCATCTCCACCTTCTGTAAGATTATACCCCTTATCAGTTCCGTAGCAGTCATAAAACTTAATATAATATCTTTCTAGTAGATTAAGTGTTTCTAAGTCGTCAACTTTTTCGATTATTTTATGAGTGAACTTTTTCCACCCAGTGTCAACAAGCGCATTATAAAGTTTATACTGGTTTTTACAATGATGGCATTTATACTCACCCATCCTTCTTTTATAGTCGTTAGTTTTCCCTACATATACTTTTCCGTTAGTTGAGTTTGTTAGTAGGTATATGACTCCGAATGGCTTGTTTACGTCACAGATGGTTTTATTACTCATTTACTTGACCTCCTTTTGTGTTCCTTCCAGTTTGTTATTCCATTCAACAATAGCGGAACGGCATATCGCTGAAATGTTCACTTTGTGTTTATCCCTCAAATTGTTTACAATCTTCAGGATCTCGTTGTCGATTTGAAGTGTGACTCTTGGCATGGTGGACTCTTCTCGTTTTTTCATGTTATTTCTAATCCTTTCATGCACATAGGAAATAATATCGAAAAAGATCCAACACAAAATAAATCGTAAAGTATTTTCATTTGTCAGAGAGAAGAATGTTGACAAAACAATGAAGCTTTGATACTTTATCCATAACAAAGGAGCATTTGCAATGGAAATCGAAGAAGAGAACAGCCTTAGCGTTTTATGGAAAATCTGTGTCCAATCCCTAAATGATCGGAAACTTGGTGGCAAAAAGGATTATGCAGACAGATTGATACTTGAATTCAGGGATTTGAAGAAGTGGACTATTTTCCTACGGGAAGATAAGGCTGGACAGTTGCTTCAGGCAAGAGTCCTACGGGAACACAACTCAACAAATCCTTGTAACAGTTTGGTTCTCTGGCTCAGTGGGTTGGCAAGCGAATGTGATATTAGTCGTCCATTTATCACCAAAACCGAGGGTAAAAGTGATTTTCCGGACATAGATACAGATGTTGAACCGTCATTAAGACCAAAGATTAAGAAGTTCCTTTCTGATAAATTTGGACAGGAACGGTTTTTTATTGTAGGGACAGTTGGGTCGTACAAAACCAGAAGTGTTATTCAGGATGTTGCCCGTGCCTCTGGGTTATCTGTTCAAGAGGCAACCGAGATCACAAAAAACCTGCCAATGGAAATAGAAGGGGAAGACGAGGAAGATCACAGCATTGAAAAAATGTCTTTTGATGAAATCATGTTGAAGGTTCCAGAACTCAACAAATACTTTTCAGAACATGAAGATCTGAGATTTCACTGTGAGGCACTACGGGGTCAGGCACGACAGGTTGGTTCTCATGCTGGGGGGGTGGTGGTTAGTGATCGGCCAATTGATGGATTTATTCCCGTGTTTAAGGATAAGGATGGATCAATAGTATCCTGCTGGTCGGAGGCGGGGAGCATCCAAGAGTTGAGTTACCTCGGACTTGCGAAAATTGACATTTTGGGGTCTGCAAATTTAACAATAATTTCTGACTGTATTGATTTTGTGAAGCAGACCAGAGGAATTACAATAAAAAAAGAGGATATACCAATAAATGACCGAGAGAGCATTACTCTTGGGACAAAGGATCTAGTAGGGATTTTTCAGTTAGAATCGCCATACACAAAAAAAATAGCTGACCTTATGGGAATTGACAGCATAAGTTCGATTTCTGCCCTGACTAGTTTGATCCGCCCCGGGCCCAAAAATGTCGGACTGGATGTTGAATACGCTTCTCGAAAGAAGGGCAAACCTTACGAAAAGACTCCACTTGTTGACGAAATACTAAAAGATAGTTTTGGAATCATCGTATATCAAGAGGCCATCAGCGCGATTGCACAGAGAATAAGTGGCTTCACCGCACTGGAAGGTAATGCACTTCGCAAGGTGTGTTCAAAAAAGCAGGGTCATTTAATTGAAAAATACAGGGTGAAATTTATTGAAGGAGCACAGGAAAAAGTTGTATCAAAGGGTATTTTAACTGAAAAACAGGTTGCTGATCTCTTCAACACAATCGAGAGTATGGCTTCGTATGCTTTTAATAAATGTCTTGCTAAAAACACTCCTGTTGAAACGCAAGAGGGAATGGTATATATAGACATGTTACGTATTGGAGATTTTGTTTCAATTCCCGATCAAGAAGAATGGTCCAAGGTTCTTGAAGTCATCAATAATGGTGTGAGGACTATGTTCAAGTATAAAATTGGAAAGAGAGAAATAATATGCACACCTGACCACAAGCTTCGCGTGAATGGTGTCGGAATGGTTCCTGTTTCAGATTGTATAAAGAACGGCTATCGTGTGAAGACTATTGACGGGGGATTCACAGTCGAACAAGTAAAAGGATTTTCTATCACTGAGGAGTCTTACGACATACGGATCGATCACCCTACTCATTGTTATTATGCCAATGGAATCGCAGTCAGCAACTCACACGCTTTTTGCTATTCATCCCTGACAACGACGGAAATTTTTCTCAAATACAAATACTTTACGGAATACATGTGTGCCCTTTTGAAGAACACAGACGCATCGGCAGTGAAAAGAGGTGTTAAAGTTTTTGAGGGCTACATAAAATATTGCGCTTCCAAGGGGGTCTCAATATTGATTCCAGATATCAATTTATCCCAAGAGCACATGACTCCAACAGTGAACTCATCCATTCGTTTTGGCCTGTCAGCAATCCGCAACGTCAGCAACGCCTCGGGAGCCATTGTACAGCACCGTCCCTATGAGTCCCTGAAGGACTTCTCTGGTAGGTGCAAATCAACCAATGAGGACGGCAAGCAAAGGAAGATCAACAAGAGGGTGATTGAGTCGCTTGTATTTGCAGGTGCCTTTGACTCATTGCACGGGGGACGGGAGGGGGCATGGAAGGCATGGTGTGATCTGGAAGGGGCACAGGCGGATCTTTTCGGGGAGGTTGTTCTGCCTGACTTCATAGCCAAGCAGGATGAAATGTTAGGGTGCAAGATACCAGAGGATTTATATGCAAAGCACTCACCTGTCGTGAAGGAGTATGGGTGTGTTTCCTTTAATTACGCACGAACCAGTGAGCAAGAGGTCAGGTTGTGTATCTTTGGAAGGCTGGCCAAGGTAAAAGACACAGTGACTAAAAACGGAAAGAAGTGCCTTGTTGTATCGGTGTCATCTGGAATGGATGATTATCAGTTCCGTGTTTTTGATAACAGCATCGATCAGTTCCAATGTAGGTATGAGATTGATGATATTTCCATTTTCCCATTGAGGAACATGGAGGCAGACTGTGAGGATAAGACGTTCAGGTTTTACGACAGTAGGCCAACTATAAACTGGAAGATCCGAAAGGGAGAGGTCCTGACAAGCTGAAAATAGTTGCTGATTTCCTTTGACATTCCACCTCCGATCTGCTAATCTCTCTTTATTCAAACAACAACAGGCGGAGAAATCAAAATGAATCAAACCAAAGGAGAAGTGGCATGTTGGGGCATTACTTTTATGAGCCTCTTTCTTGTTCCAGTCTTTTTATTCAGTGGCTGTGACAAAACAAAAATCACCAACACCATCACTGACTGGAGAGCCCAACCATATTTAATGACCTACGATGGCCACAAATTCATCGTCACAGGTGCTGGAGGTATTATTCACCATCCTGACTGTAAATGTTTAAAAAAGATCACAACCAAAAAGGAGCAACAATGAGCTGGTTCAACAATAAGCAACAACCGAGAATCATCAAGGTGGAAGATCCGACACAAGTGGAAAAGCTTTGTCGTCTCTGGGATCGTTACATTGACAACAAAACAGAAGAAAAGGAAAACCTCCGTCGATTCTGGGCATACGCAGACAGTGTTTGTAACTTCCCCAATGAAGGAAGCATGTGGATGTGGAAGAATCCGAGGTTTGAAGGGACTTTTGTGATTTTTGAGGAACGGATCTAACAAAAATGCCTACCCATAAAATAAAACTCATAATCCTCGCTGGCATTCTGCTTTTACTGGCAGGAGCCATGACAGGATGTTCGTCGATTGAGTTGAATGTGAAGTTTATTGAGGTGACAGTGAATGAAGGAGTAAAATGATCCAACCAAAACCTGACATGAAAGATGAGGCCCCTTATGACGGAATGCTGTGCCATACCTGTAATAAGGGCACATTGAAGCTATGCCAGAAGGACTGGATAAGCCCTGCAATAAAAATCAAAGACATCTTGGTGTGGCACTGTCCTGTATGTGATGAGATGATGTTCCCGAAAGAGACATCTGATTTTATTGATAGGCAGTATGATCTCATGGACAGGAGCGACATGCCAAACGAGATTGAAAACTAAAGGACCCATATGAAAAAAGTTTACCGTATTGTTTTTGTTGACAACCCTCTTGGAATTCCCCATTACGAGGTTGAATGCTCATTTAAGTTTCCTTTTGGAATCAGGTGCTGGATTGTTTGGAAATATCGTGATTCAAAATATGTTTGGAAGCCTGTTCGTTTTGATACTGATAAAGATGCTGAACATTCAATCAACTATATTATTGCAGAAAAACTTGAAACCACCAGAAAAGTAGTTAAAACCATTTGACATCCACAACCTGATATGCTATCCTACCATCATTAACAACCAAAAAGGAACCATCCAAATGAGCACCAACCAAAAAGGAACCACCATAAGCCCCCACAGCAAGAAGTACATCATTACCCGTCGCCAACCAAAAGGAGCTTTTGACCATGCGACCTTATTTATGACCCCTGATGGCAACGATGATGTGATGATTGTGAACGAGGAGATGACTGACTGGACGAACTCCTATGATCTGGCACCCCACCTATTCGACACCCGTGATGAGGCTCGACAGAACAAATACTGCCAGCAGAGGCTCAACCCACCAGAGGTCATTTGGTCGGTGTCTGTTGACAGTGAAAACAATCAGATCGTGGCCTTCATTAAAAAGCACAGTTAGGCAGGTTCTCTTATGGACTCGAATCAGAAGAAAATTGAGGCCTACCTGAACGCTCTGTCAAAAGGGCTCGATATCAATGAATTGCTGAAAGAACTCATGCACCCAGAAGATTCAAGCTGGTATATCCCCCTTCGAGAGAAAACCAACGCAGAACAGGAAATAACGAAATGAAAAAGAACCTTACAGAATGGCTCAAGTCAGGAGAGATCGAACAGGACTGCATTATCGGAAACGAGCCAGAACAACCTGAACTCCTCCCTGCTGGATGGAAGATTGACTGCATCCAACAAAATAAGCCAATCACCACTGTCGGGGATCTGATGGACCGACTGAAAAACTACTCCCGTGAGGTTCCTGTACTGATTGATGCTTATGAAGTTGGATATCAGAAAATCAAGAACGTTTATCTTCATGAGGTCAAAAAATGTAATTGCGCTGGTGGTTGCATCGGGGAATACGAGGATTCTTATATTCAGGATGACGATGGCCACCCAACAGTTCTCATTAGCAGAAATTAGACGTATAGTCCCCAGAAGGAATGAAGACCCACCAGAAAGTTCCCTAACGGGTATATTTTGGTGGGTTTGTTCTTTTCAGAAAAAAGTCCAATATTCTGTGCTTTTTCATTTGACTTGTAGGCAGAGGTGTGCTAATCTTCACTCATTCAAACAACGAAAAGGAGAACCAAAATGATAGCACTTTTTGAAAACGACGAACGAGAGAAAATGACAGGGGTTGGGGACACACTTGCCTACAAGATGGACACCTTTTTACGTGAGGTTTTTGATGAGTACCAAGACTACAAGAAACGTGACATCGAAAACATCTGCCACCAGTGTGTGACTGAGGCCTGTCTGACTGCCCTTCTTAAAATTGAATGTGACGCAATGAAAGGAAACTCAAAATGAACGAAAACAAACGCAAACCAGTTGTCAGGGAGAAGCTGTTCTGCCTAGCTGTCGGAAACCTAGCAAGAAACAACAAAAATGATATCAGGCCAGTCATTGTCACATCAGTAGGGCACAAGTACTTCAAATGCCAAGAAGAAGGAAAAGATCGTTCTTTCGAGATCCAATACCACATCGACACTTGGCTTGAAAAAGCTGATGGGTGTGTTGACCACAAGTTGTACGAGTCGATGCAAGAATGGCTGGATGAAACAGAAAAGGGAAAGCTGGACAGTAAATTTTGCGAGTCATTCAAATATTACCGATCCAACTTCACCCTTGAGCAACTACGGGCAGTCGATAAAATCTTATTCCCAAAAGCACCAACAGAAGGAGCCGAATGCACAAATCCTGCCTGAACTGCCTTCACCATGGGGTTCCTGTTTCATTGACGACACCACAAAAAAGACCCTGTGGTGAGTGCATACAATCAGGTGGCTTCTCACAGTGGAAGCTGACTGATAGTGGCCTGAAAGAAGGAGAGATTCATGATCCGAAGGACAAACTGGGGAAGAAATGAAAGGAGCATTATGTTGAACGAACTGCCACGTCTTTTGACTATCGATGAGTTGGGAAAGTTGCCGACCCATCGAATCCTTGCCTACAAGAAAAAGTATTTCAGGGATATTGGTGGGAACTACGCCAGAGAAATCAAAGAACTACTGAACAAAAGAGAGCATGTACAAAGGAAGGTGAAGAAATGAGCAACCACAAAGAAGGATGCAAGATGAATGGACTTGACATGATTGTTTCGTCAGAGGATTCAATGGGGAACAACGAATCCCTTCAAATCACTGAAACAGGAATAATTCAGAAGGATGATTACTCCACCCAACCTTTTAAAATAAAATTCAACTTCTGCCCTGTCTGCGGAGTAGAAATCACACAAGAGGACCCAAAATGCTCTGCCTAACAAAAACCTACCATATTGACACGGCACCAGAACGAGTCCGAATTCATGATGTGTTCAGTAAGGAACCAAAAAACCTTGCCAAACTGATTGAACTGATGGATGCAATTGATGAGGGTGACTGGCTACAGTGTTATGATCTGTTAAACTCTGACTGGTGGAGGGGCCGTGACGAAAGGGCAGAATGCAGTCGGTTGGAATTCATTGGGGAAGTCAACACCACCATCCCCAACCAGTTTTCTGGGTTTTATTCCTACCTTGACATGCTTTACGATATCTTCGAGTGTGGTCCAACGAAATGTGAGGTAGTCCCATGAAAAGCACCATGCAACCAAACTCACGGGGATTCATGCTGATTGGTGGATTTCCAAAGGATAGCACCGTCAACTTCATTGAAATCCCTTCTTTTGGTGAGTCCATCTTCCACTACAAGGATGGAACCACTGAGGCAACCAAGACATACAACATTGACATCTGTGAACGTTTTGTGACTCAGGGAAGATGGGAGGAGATTAAGAATGAAACTGTATAAGCTGTTTCGATGCAGAAGCAAAAAGAACCTGAAGCCTATCATGATTGACGAACTCAAGAAGGTGGAGAACTATTATGATGCCCTTGTGAAGTCTGACCCCGGCTCTGGAAAGACATGGCATTATGATATTTTACCAGCGGAGAAGGATGAAGTGATTTGGAGGAAGCATAACAATCAAGGACAATGGACGAACTACAACTCCTCCAATCCACCAAAAGTGAAGAATGGGAGCCGATCATGAAAACCAAGGTGGGACATGGGTACTGGCTCAACGGATGAAGGTTGTCAGGGTGCTCGAAAAATAGTTGATCTTTTCATTTGACTTCTGAGGCCCAACCTGATAAGCTCTCTTTATTCAAACAACGAAAAAGGATAATCAATGCACTACTTTTCGGAAGAAATAAGAGAATCAGTATGGGAGCAATTGGTGACACAAAAGCCAAAGCCACCCATGCTCACAGTTCCCCGTCTGAAAAAGCTGAAAGTACAGGTGTGGGACAACGAGGACTTCTGGTCTGACATCCTTGACAGGCATGGGCTCCGTCACGAGAAACTTGATGATCTTGAAAAGGACGTGAAGGAACATGCCATTGGGAACTTCTGGGGGATGTTGTGTCAGATGCAAACGATTGGAAGGGTATAGGAGTGTTATGAACGAAGAAACTATTTGTGAGGAGCCTGACTACAATTCAGCAGGATTGAGAAAGGGTGATGTTCGTGATGCCATTGAGTTCTGCATCGAAAAGATCAAGGACAAAAATAGAATGACCCATCATGATTCCGCCACCATCCAGTCCTGTTGCGACTCCTTCAAGGCCACTATGTACAAGAAACTTAATTTGAACTAAAATTCATTTGACAATCCGACCACAACCTGATAAGATTCACTCATTCAAACAACAAAAAGGTAAAACATGAAAGTTGAACAGGACGTTTTGACAGTATTGAGCAGAGCCACAACAGAAGGAAACTCACTATTTCTTCAGGAACAGCTCGATAGAAATATGTACGTGAAGGTGAACAAGGTGCTGGATGCGTGTGGTGTAAAATGGAACAAAAAGGCAAAGGCCCATGTTTTCGATACTGATGCAAGCGAACGCATTGATCAGATCATTCTTACAGGCGAGGTCGAAATCCCAAAGGATGAGTTCAATTACTTCCCAACTCCAAAGCCTGTTGTTGGCCGTCTGATTGAACTTGCAGAGATCCGTAAGGGAATGACTGTCCTTGAGCCTTCCGCTGGTCAGGGAGCCATTGCAGAGGCCTGTGTGAAGGCAGGGGCTCTTGTTGCTGTAGTGGAAATGATGAAGCCCAATTATGATGTCCTTGTGAAGAGCGACCTTTACACCTCACTGTACAATCAGGACTTTTTAACTATGACATGTTCACCAGCTTCCCGTTATGACCGAATCGTAATGAACCCTCCGTTCCTTAAACAGAACGACATTAAGCACGTCACCCACGCAATGAAGTTCCTGAAGCCCAATGGTATCCTTGTGTCTGTCATGGCTTCATCTGTGACCTTCCGCGATAACAAACTGACAACCGACTTCCGTACAATGGTGCAGGAAAACGACGGTACTATTGAGGAACTTCCAGCAGGTGCTTTTAAGAGTTCAGGAACCATGGTTAATACTGTCATTGTGAAGATGCAGAAAAAGGTATGATTTCATTTGACAATCCACCACCAGTATGATAATCTGTATTTATTCAAACGACGAAAAGGAGAATTATGAAGGGCAAAAAACTGAAACCAGAAGATCGCAAACCAATGAACCTATTCCAACGCATTCGGGCAGTTCTGTCAGGTCGTAGGCCCTTCTGGGTGCTTGACATTAAGAAGGTGACATTTTCCCCGTCCCGTCAGGCATGCGAGAAGGCATTCAAAGGTCATGAAAAGTATATCACACAGTTCGGATTCTGGTCAAAGGTTTATGTGGTTATGACAGGGAAAGTATAAGACCAACTGTTATGGAACAAAATCGTACAAACTCCTGAAAGCATTGGACAAGGCACAAGAAAAAGCAAAGTACAATGATCTTAGTGATGGCCAGATCCTTTTTGGGTGTGTTGCTAAGGTGGATCAAACACTAGCCTCCAAACTGTCATATACTTTCTTCGATCCGTCAAAGCACAAAATCAACGATGGAAGAACGGAAACATCAAAGTGTGAAGTTTTTATCGCAGAGGTTTTACGCACTTGGCTTTTAAGAGGAGAATAATGACCACGCAAGAGACCAACACCGATCATGCCTCAGCCATTCAATCAATTGGGGATATAGTTTATCTGTGGCCCAGTAAAAAAGGAACGTCATACGGAACAAGCAGAAAGTCTGACAACATCTGTATGTATTGTGGAAGAGGTGGGGCAAGGTCTTTTTCAGGAAATGGTCAAAGGTCTCACAAAAACTGCCTCCCAAAGAACAAAGGAAAATAACAATGAGTTTAACAGCATCAGTTGAAAAGAGGTATTCAAGAGGTTCATGCCTAGCTTGCCGACATGAAGAAGACGAAGAGACAGTGATTGAGATTTCACTTGGCACTGTTCTGGTACGGGTCTGTCCATCCTGTGCTGTTGAGTTAAGGAATCGATTGACAAGTTGTATTAAAGAAGTGAGAGGAACCAACTAATGAGCATTAAAACAAAACAACTTTGTACTCTTGAGGATTTTAAGTCAGTGAAGGAAGGTGACTGGCTTGCCGTTGAATGGAAGCTGGACTCTTACATTGGAAACAAGCGCACACGGTTTGCGGTTTATCAGGTGATCGAGGTAAAAGAACGACTGGCAGAAATCATCCTTCAGAGAAAGAACAATGTTTATTTCAACTACTTGCTATTTTTGGACTTGATGGAAGGTTGCAGTAACGCAAAAAGAGTGACATTGATTTCGTCAAATCAGAATTGAACAACAACAAAAACACCTAAAAGAAAGAGGAAAATAAAATTGGCTACGCACATATCCGAAACACGATTTCCGATCCGAGAATCCTTATTTTTAAGGAGTGCTTGGCAATGGAAAAAATTCATGGTTGCGTCAAAAAGGGGACTAAAGTTCTTCTATCAAACCATACAGAAAAACCAGTTGAAAAAATGGAAAAAGGTGACGAGGTTTTCGCATTCGACGAAACTCAGGGTAAATTTATACCTGCAAAAGTAAAAGACGTTATAATACAAGAATCTGATGCAAGATTAGGGTGGATGGAAGTTACTATGGGGAACGGTAGGGTCATCATCTGTACGGTTGATCATCCATTCTTGACTACTAATAGGGGCTGGGTAGTTGCAGAAGAGCTTACTATGAATGATGATCTGGTTGAGTTTGTTTAGTTTTCGATAATGTGACTACTGATAGAGAAGTATGGCAATTCCGCTGTACGTCAAACTTATCAAGGAGTCAACAGTGAAAACGTTAAATGAGGAAGAGATGGTGAAAATGTACAAAGATAACAAACCAATAACAGAAATTGCAGAATTTTTTGGTGTTTGTACCGTAAGTATAACAAGAAGAATAAAAAAACTTGGCATTAAAAGAGAAATTCTTACAAAGTTTGAAGATATTTCTGGGCAAAGATTTGGCAGATTGGTGGCTATTAGACCAGTCCGTAAAGATCGATTTGGCAAGTATATTTGGAAGGTAAGATGTGATTGTGGGAAAGAAAAAGACATAAACTCGTCAGGAATAAAAGCTGGAATTGTCGTTTCTTGTGGATGTTACCGAATGGAGAAAAACTTTAAAGGATGTGGAGACCTTTCTCAATCCTATTGGCATAAGGTTGAAAAAGCGGCCCATCAAAGAGGATATGAGTTTACTATAACACTGAAGGAAGCTTGGGATATTTTCATCCAACAAGACAAGAAGTGTGCTCTGAGTGGTGTTCCTTTGTTAATGTTTACGAATAACGACAAGTATTATTTACAAACAGCTTCCCTTGATCGAATTGATTCTACAAAGGGTTATGTATCGGGTAATATTCAATGGGTTCACAAGAGGGTTAACTTCCTCAAAAGAGATTATGACGAAAAAGAATTATTGTTTTGGTGCAATGAAATCAGTAAAAGTTCTTCTTGGAAACTAGGAGATTTTGTGTTTAGTTCAGTAGAAAGGGAAAGGAGACCATTAAATGAGAATACTCAAGTTGTCGAAGCTTAAGGGCCAATTCACACGATATGATCTGTCGATTGAAGGGGTTCACAATTTCGTTGCAGAAGGGGCTGTTGTCCATAACACTTCAACCCACATCTCTTGGAACCACAACAATCAAACAGTAAAGTTCTTCTCAGGAGGAGCATCACACGAGGCTTTCAAGAGCCTATTTGATGAAGAGTCACTAAAAGCAAAGTTCCAAGAGCAATTTCCTGACAAGTCAGTGATTGTTTATGGTGAGGGCTATGGTGGAAAGGAACAGGGAATGAGTAAAACCTATGGACCTAATTTATGCTTCACTGCCTTCGATATACAGGTTGACGACTGGTGGCTTGAAACTACCAATGCCCATCAGGTGGCAACTAGCCTTGGATTGGAATTCGTTCCTTATCGTGTAATTCCTGCAACAGTGGAGGCCCTTAATGCAGAACGAGACTTACCATCGGAGGTTGCTGTCCGTCGTGGATGCGGAAACAACAAGGATAAGTTTGGATTCTGCCCACCAATTCGTGAAGGTATTGTTGTCCGTCCTGTCATGCGCTGTTACTTCGAGGGAGCAGAACGTATTGTATCCAAACACAAGCGCATTGAGTTCTCAGAGCGTAAGAGTGACGTACAACTTGGTGACGAAGTCAAAATGAAGGCACTGGCTGATGCAGAGGCCATCGCAACAGAGTGGGTGACTCCAATGCGTTTAAGTCATGTGCTGGACAAACTTGGCAACCCAAGCGATATAAGCAAGGTTCCTGACGTTATCAAGGCCATGATCGAGGATGTTTACCGTGAGGGTGCTGGTGAGATCGTCGAGAGCAAAGATGCAAACAAGGCAATTGGCAAGAAGACCGTGTTTTTCTACAAGAAGCACATAACTGCACCAGAGTTCCAAACAGAGGAGGCCCAATGACGACACTTTTTACAGACAAGATTGAGGGAGGATGTACTTTTAAGGAGTTTGCAATCGCTTGTATTGGGAACTTCTTCCGAGATCCTGAACTGAACGAGGACGGTACTGTTAAGGATTTTGTAGTTGACACCCATCATTTAGAAGGACTTGAAGAGGCAAAGAAGAATCTGGCCATTGCAAAAGCCATGACTATTTTAGAAGCCACCGAACAGGCTCAAAAACAGTTTGATGAAGAGCAGGAACGACTTGAAAAGGTGTTGGCTGAAAAGGGGAACCTATCAGTAAAATATCTTACTCTTCTTCAACAGGTGGGAGCTTATATTCCTCCGTCAAAAGATCATGATAATTTCAAGAATTACATGATTGGCCAAATTCAAATAGGAGTTGAACAAGGACTGTGTTTGGAAAGACACGCAGAACGACTTGCTGAAATGGTAAAGCCACAGACAGGCGAGGAGTACAAGACCATGATGATTGATATTTATGCTGACGAAGCCGAATATCATTCCAAACAATATGAAGAAGAAAAGAAATTGGTGGAGGCAAGTAACAGGTGGCTGAAACTTGCGTACGATAGCCTGAAAGGAGTTTAACCATGATGCCAAAACTTGAAGAATTATTAAAAGTACACGCCTCTCTATTGGAGGACAACCCATACTGCTATTTTGAGTTGGCCTATTTTAAAACAACTGGCTGGATGGCGTGGATCTGCACTGACAGGTGGGATGATAACTCAAAACGAAAGATCATCGCAAGAGGCTCAGGAGCCACACCAGAAGATGCCTGTGAAGATGCAGTGAAATCAATTGAATATTTCAGTGTTGCAAAACAGTGAATTATTTCATTTGACAATCCGTCACCGATGTGCTAATCTTCTTTTATTCAAACGGAGAAAAGCGATTATGGAAGCAAGACAAAAGAGAACAATAGGAGTTTGCGACATAGGAACGCATAAACGCATGGTGGAACTTCTTGCTCTCCATGGTATTGCTGAAAACTATGATGTGGTTGTTCTAAAAAATCAGGAGGTGGAACGGGAGGAACTACTTCAAAGCCTTATAAAAGAGCACAAGTTCATTCAGTATATTCCTAAAAAAGAATCATCTACCAACCCAGAACCATTTTACAGGAAGTTCGAGAAAAAGTCAGGAAGGAAAAACAAATGAGCTATACAACAAAAGGATTCAGCACCAACAGATTGAGCAAACAGGCAAACAACCCTATTGAGGTGGTGTTCGCAAAGAAGTGGAAGAAGGAGAACAGTTGGGATACGTACAGCCCAACAGTGTCATACCTCATTCCAGATTGCACCAAAAGGGACTCACAGGTAGCCGCCACTATCGTTCAATGGTTGGGCAGTCCTGTTGGTCAGGGATTTCTCTGCGATGTCATCAGTGAGTCTCCTGAGCTTCAACGGTCTATTATGGATCGGTGCAGTGTGAAACTAACAAAAAAGGACTAAAAACAATGCAAAAACATGAACTAGCGAACCTCCTCAATGGACGTGAATACAGACATGAAATGACAGAAGTAGAAGCCAAACAAGCCAAGGAAGACGGGCTGGTTGTTATTTACGGTTATTCAGATGACAACGTTGAACTGAGAGGTGCGTGGAATGACGAAATCGGAGCATGGGACGGAACCACATTCAAGATCAACAAGGAAGGCCCTATCAAGAATGACTGTGATGATGACCGTTGCCCCTACTTCAAGCAACTACTGAAAGAGGCCCATTTCTATATCGATGCAAAATGGGACATCGGGGAGTATTCGTGGTTTATCGAGTCAAACTATCCCTTTTCTCCTTTTGAAATTATGGAGGATGGTGAAAACTATTGTCGAGGCATCGTTATTGACATCAAGGATTTCCAAACAGTGACAGAATAATGGAAGGAGCCAGCCAATGAGTGAACAAGTAAGGGCTTATTACTATTCGAACCCTACAGCACGAAAAGACCATGAATGCTGTGAGTGTGAGGGAACCATCTTAAGAGGGGAACGTTATCACAAGCACTGGGGTGTCTGGGATATCGAGATTATGGCGTTCAAAAGGTGCAAGACCTGTGAGGAAATTGCAAATGAACTTGAACAGGAACGGTTAGAAAAGTGGCCTGATGCTGACCCTATCTGTTTCGGGGAGTTGATGGATCATGTTGTAGAGGCATCACCTGTCCTTCTCACTCGCTTCATCGGGAATGGCATCAGCAGGGGCCAAACGTTCCCTCAATGGATGCTTGATAAGACAACCCCACCAGCATTCGCATTTTAAAAGGAGCAAAATGAAAATTGAAGAACTTGTTTTAGGCCGTAAGTACAACATCTCATTCACAAAGGAACAGTACCCCGGACATGAAGACTACCAATATTACGAAGGGGTTGGCGAATTTGTTGGGATTGATACTTATGGTGATGAAGAAGATGCAGATACAACACTATGGTTCAAGCTCCCTGACAGTATAGAGGCAGACAAATGTGGGTTTGACATCTGGAATGTTGTTTCGGAAGTAAAAGATCAACCCAAAGAAGAATATGAATTTCCTGATGATATTTGGATCTGGATTGGGTATGACAATCCATTCATCGGGACACGGAAGGAATTTCAGGAGACGTTCAACATGTTCCCTTCCAATGACAACATTGTTAACTACTGTATTCAGAATAACGTGGAACTCAAAATCACACCAAAGGAGCCTAAATGAAAAGTACAAAACTTCAAATCCTCCAACACAGCCTTGGCCTTGATCAGTACGGGTGTGGGCCCTCCTATAGGAACCACTTCTGTGCTGGCGGTGATGACATCCTTGTTTGTGAGGAACTTGTACAGGAAGGGCTTATGGAACGGTTTGGTGTGAATTTTGTGAAAGAAACCCAATATCGAGTCACAAAGGCAGGGAAAGAATATATCCATGAGAACAGCCCAAAGCCACCAAAACTTACAAGATCACAGAAGAGGTATCGTGAGTTCCTGCGAAGCGACTGTTCCATGTCGTTTGGAAGATGGCTGAAGGAGATTCATTAACTTAAAAGGGAAGAAAACAGATTGATTTTATTTGACAATTCACCAAGAGCGTGGTAATCTGTATTTATTCAAACAACGAAAAAGGAGAAACAAATGAGAATGAACTGCAATCTGATTTATGTTTTAAGGCACCAATACTTCATCGACATGGTGAAGTACTGCAACAAGTTTGGGGGGGGACCTTTCTGGGTGGACAATTTTGGGTGGATGGACTCTTTCTGCATGGATCTCGTTTTTGGTACAGGTTTGGGTGTTTTGTTTGGGTTAACAATCGAAGACGGAACTCGTGCTGTAGTGCTGATCATCATAACAAGTATCTTCTATTCAATTTTTACAATAACACTCCGTAACCTAAAAAGGAAGTACTAACCAATGAACGACCTTATACCATGCCCATTCTGTGGAAGTGAACCAAAAGTATACCCATTTGGAACCTATATTGACATTTGCTGTTGTGTTTCAATGTCATTCCCCAAAAGTGATTTTCTGACATTCGCTGAAACAGCAACATGGAACCAACAGAAGTGCCTTTATGACGAGGAGGCAGAAAAGAAGGTTTACGAAGAAACCAAAAAGCTGTGGAATACCCGAGTACCTGTGAAGGAGACAATATTATGACTTTAGCCCCTTGCCCTCAATGTGGTTCAACTGAGGTTCTTCTCTGTAGTGGCAAAGGAGACTTCTGGGGAATGTGTTGGATCTGTTCTACTGAAGGCCCTTTTCGAGAAACAGAAGAAGAAGCGGCCAAGGAATGGAATACCCGAACTCCATGGCTTCCAATCGACACCTGTCCAAAGGATGGATCAAAGTTTCTTGTATTGAGTTCACACGGGGAGGACTACCATTCCTTGTACTACTGCAAATGGGAGGATGGAAAAATTCTACGACTTGACGATGAATGTGGTTGGATGGAGTTCCTTGCAGGTCAATTCTGGATTCAACTGCCTCCGACAAAGGAGACAAAATGAAATTACCTACTATCGTGGAGTCCCCAGTAAAATCATGGACGGTTTGTAGGCAGACTATTAATGTCAATGCTGTCAGGCCATCAGGTGAAACAGTATCAATCCCTGTTAGAGTCTTTGCCTCACAAAACAAAAACGGAGAGGTTTTCCTTGATGGTGAAACATGTGCATATCTAGATCAGGTGAAGGCCAACGCAATGGGTCTTATTGATTGCAAGAGATGTGACAAGCAAGAAAAATGTGATTGCAAAATGCTGAACGAATGTATTAAAAAAGCTAGTTCAACAAAAATGGGAGTGAGAACATGAGCAGTAAAAAAGATTTCGCTATGGAATTAAAGAAAATAGCTCGTTCAAAAGCTGGATGGGTCAGCACCATGGAACAGAAAGAGGAAGAACTGAAAGCCCGTATGCTGTCTCATGGAATCAAACTTACAACCAAACAATGTGAATCCCTAATTAAATATGACAAGGGAGTACGGAAATGGAACAGGGACATCGCATCAGGTGAGGTCTATACATACCGTGGTGGATTTTACAGGAAGAACCACATAAAGCATACGTGTACACCAACAGCATCGATTCTGGACGGTGTACGTGTGGCTATTGATGATCTGAGCAGGAAGATAAATGCTCCAATACAGATATCCAATGAAACAGAAAATGGTAATGGGATTATTGTATTCTCAAACAAGAATAACAGTTGGGTTAGTGTATTGGAGGCAAAATGAACAGATATGATGATGACGACTTGGAATTTTATGACCCAAGTCAAAATTCAGCCAAACTTCAGGCAGAAGCAAAGAACCGTAATCTGTCCTACCAATTGGACAAAAAACGTGAAACATTCGCCATGATAGGAACAAACAAGGCAAAACGGAGACTGAACAAACTATCAGAATCCAATCCGTTGGCCCATGCAGTCAGACTTTCCCTTGAAATTGAGGATGTGAATATTGTCGCCAAAAGACAGAGAGGACAGTACAGAGACAAGTATTACGAAAAGAAGGAGTTTTTGATTCTCAAACTTATCAATCTGTTCCTTGCAAATGGTTGGACTTGCGGATATCAGGACTCAGACAATCATTCTGCCAGTTCCGTTATTTATTTTGAAGTTCCTGAGTGCGAACAGATTTCATGGCATTCAAACCTTTCAAAAAGTAAGATCAAATGTGGCAAATATGAAAAGGAGTGGGACGGAAAGCAGAACGCTACACTTGAAAAGCTTGAAAAAGTCACCATTAAGATCCTAACTGAAAACAAGATGTATAATCCGAATGAACTCCCAAGAGAAAAAGGGATCAACTTCATCAACCAGAAATGTGATTATTCCTGTGGGGTGGCATGTGCGGCAATGGTTGCAGGTGTTTCTTTTGAAGAAGCATTGGAAGTTGCAAAAGAAACATGTGATTTCAAAAAGGGAATTGAAGAAAAGGACATGGATTATATTCTTGTAAAACTTGGGTGCATTATTGACCGTCGTTTGTATGCTGAAATATCAAAACAGATCCCCCATGTTGTTCTTGTTCCTTCATTGAATATTCGTGGAGGAAACCATTATGTTGTGATCCATTTTAGCGATGGTGTTTTTGAAATAAACGATCCGCAGTGGAGACGTGATGGATGTCGTTACTATGCAAGGACCGTGAAAGACCCAGACGGAGTTCAACTAAAAGGATATTCGTCTGTTGTCAGAATCTACAGCAACAAGAAACAATCGTTCATTGAGGATTACAAATGAAAAGGCTTGGACTAAAGAAGATTCGATTCCCCAGTAAGATTGATTGGCATCTTGTTGGATTGAAGAACTGGTGGGAAACAATCGATGCAAAGAACGGGAAAACAAGAGACAAACGTGAAGTCAGCAAAGAGATTGAAGAAATTGTGAATTCAACAACCAAATAAGGACCCTCATGACACTCGAAGAAATAAAATGCAACTGCGATATGGCAGAACTCAATGGAGGCCTCAATCCAACAGAGATTTCCTTGGCAACATTATCCGAGTGGGCAAGGTTGGTTCCCAACAATGAGCCCTTACCAACAGAATGTTTTGACATCATTTCCGTATTGAACATGATGGAGCAGTGGTGGAAAGAACAAAATCAGGAACCTACCATTGAAGAACAGATGACTGCCTGTCTTGATGAAAGATTCAGCAAACTGAAACACTCAAAAGATGCCATCAAGTCCTGTGCCTACTGTGGAGAAAATGACGGATGTGACCTATTTAAAAAGAAACACTCGTCTCACAACCACTAAACTCACTGCCTCCACGGGCAAAAAATGCTGTACCATGGCTTCTTAACAGGAGGGACCACAACCGCCTCTGCCACCTTACTGACTCCCCACGTCTCAACTATCGGATATGCAAAAGATATCAATGCAACACCATCCCCCGACCATGAACCACCCCATGAGTTCAGGGTATTCCAATAGTTACCTGTCCACCCGTATATCGTCATCTCATGGTATCCCCTGAAACCAACATCCCCAACATATTCAACCTTGTCATCAATAGGTTTTTCAAGGGATGCATAAACAGGGAACATACCAGTTACAGGACCATAATTCATAAGACAGTTCTTAATGTCGTCAACTGTATTTAAACGGAAGAAATTGGACACTTTATTCTGTTTGGCGACCTGTAAAAGATTTGGAAGGTTGGAGTTTACCAGATTAATAGCTTCTGGGACCTCTACATTGAACGGAAATATGTCCTTTGGTACGTTCCCTATATCCTTTAATGTTTTCAACGCTTCTCTTGGGAACATTCCTTCTCCCTGATAATACTCCTTTGGACGATAACCATATACAAAACCAGTGGCAAAATGACGATCTCCCTGCTTACCTTTTGGATTGAGAACTGACTCACAAAGGTATGAACAGGAATGGGCAACACAGTTACCTGACAATAGCGTTTGTCCATTCCTTTTTGTAATAAGGGTATGATAGGTTGGAACTTCTGCACAATAAACATATCCGTCGTAAGGAACTAAAGAGTAATTGCTAGTTGTAGAAGAACTCCTATTGAATTTCCATTGACTAATAACATAACCAATGTGTTTTGCAATTATTATTCTTCCATCCTTCATTTTACATTCTTTTCCACGATTATCATTTTCATACAATCTAGCATTATACCCACTCATCAACATTAACCTTTGTAATTGATCAGCCATAACAGGCGAAGAGGTGCTATATCTAACACCTCCTTCTTTCATGAAATGACCATCTCCCATCGCAAAAGCATATAAGAATTTCCTTATTAGAGACTCGTCAAGGTCAAAAATGAAATCTGGAACATACTTGTTATAAGATTTGACACGATAAAGCCCCAATTCGTTAAGCTTCATCCAAACTCTTTTATTGTGTATTACATAGCGGTCCTTATAAGAACTTGCGTTTATCCCAATCCGTTTTAATAAATCCTCAATGTAATCTCTTTCCCTTTTTTTTACACCAGCAATTTGAATCCTATAATGGTGCAATATGTTACACATTGTTCCCTCAGCCAAATATATTCCAATAAATTCAACCCAATCAGAAAGCTCTATTTCTTTATGTTCCAATGTGTTCCCGTTAGAAACCAACTCTTCTCCCAATATTATTTTTCCTTTTATATTGTCATTTTTTTGATGAAAATCAGCTCTATAGCCAACCCACCAAGGCATTTCACTAGCTTTTACTCTGTGATAATCTTCTGTTAATTTCCCTATTTTTTGAACATATTTTCTAACAACCATCTCGTGGTTTGGAGTCACCATATAGTCCAAGGATTGATGTTTAACATGGACCATTCCCCCTGCATATCGTTCTTTGATTATATTAGTAGGATTTTCCCATATCAAATTGCCATCATCTGGGTTTACAGAAGCCAATTTATCTTCGTAGGTAATGTCCTTGAAAAACTTCCACCCTTGTCTTGTTAGAACCTCAGTTTGTGCGTCATGGCAGGAACTCACACTTTCCTGGTTCTCAACAGGCGGTGTCGGAAGACTAAAAGAGAACGGGAAGGTAGTCGCTTTTGCAGGGGCTATTGTATAATCTCGTGAATCTTTTTTGGAAGGTATTGCATGTCGATACTTCAACAGTTTCTTCCCAAACAAATAGGCAATGAAAGTGAAAGAACCGAACACAATTGCCCTTTTCAGGATTGTTTTTAGAGAGATGGAATCAAGAGTAGGTTTATTCATGAAAAATGACTCCAATATCGAAAAACAGAAAAATCGATATTTAGTACCATTTGATAATGAGATTGATTGTATCAAATATTGCCAGAATAGCTGAAATTGTCCTCCGACAGGCAGGAGATGACTCCTATCAGTATATTCACGATCCAGACCACAGGAACCGCCCTCACGGGACGTTCTGGCCAACTGATAAGGGATGGAGTAATGACCCAAAGGATGATCCGAAGGTAAAACAGAGCCAGAAGACAAAACCGCAAAATGCCCAAACAATATGGAGAAATCCTCATGTTGATGCAGAATTAGAAGAGTCTTACAATAGGGCCTTGGAATCAAACGACATGTACCACGCCCAAAGCATTGTTGATGAACTTGCTAAAAGGAGCGGATATGACATTGTGGACATGTATCACGGGACCACGCATGACTTTACGGAGTTCAACACAAGAAACGCAAATGTTGAGAATGATCTTGGCAAAGGTTTCTATTTTACCAACTCCTCTGATGACGCTGGTTCTAACTACGTAGGGATTGGTCCTGATTTGACATCAAGAGTAGAACAATTCGTTGACAGGAATGAGAACGATGAAGACCTTTTGGATTTGTTCGAAAGACGGAAGAAAGAAGGTAAAATCAAAAAAGATGCCGACTTCCGAAAATTCCTTACATCAGTTGCTAAAAAGCATCTTGTTGGCAAGAAAAAAAGGTTGATGAATGTTGCACTCTCCCTTAAAAATCCTGCCGTTCTCGAAAAGAATGGTGGAACTTTTTTGGACTACAACAGCGGATATAATGAGGAATCAGAGGAATACGAGGACGAACCATCTGGAACACTTGTTGATTTCATAAATGCTATTAATATGATCGGAAGCGGGATGGCTGACTATAGTGCAGAGGACGAGGTAAATGGAGTTCTTGAAGAATTCATGGGAGGGGATGATATTCCACTGAGTGAAGTAATTGAAAAACTCAAAAAAAGTGAATCTTTTTCTATTTCTATGTACGAAAACGGAGAAATGTCAAGTGGTGAAATTATTCGTCAGGCTCTTCAACAGATAGGATTTGATGGTATTGTTGATCGGACAGTCAATGATAAGTTCGGAGATGCTAGAAAATTTGGCAGAGCAATGGATGGTGTGAATGCTGACACAGAGCACGTAATAATGTTCAATCCAAACCAGATCAAATCACAAGATCCATTCACCATGGTAGATCCTAAAAAAGGGAAAAGTCATGGAAACATCATTCCTCTATCCCAACGTTTCAATCTGCAGTCCAAAGATATCAGATATTAACGGAATGAGAATCTGCCAAAATATAGTTAGAATAGCTGAAATTGTCCTCCGACAGGCAGGGGATGATTATCAGTATATTCATGACCCAGACCACAGGAACCGCCCTCACGGGACGTTCTGGCCTACTGATAAGGGCTGGAGCAACGACCCGAAGGATGATCCGAAGAACAAACAGACGACATCAAAACAGGCTCCAACAGAAACTACCCCCGAACAGATAGAAGAGAATAACTACCAAACTCTTTCACGTGAATTCGATAAGACAAAAGATCCTGCCATTGAAGCCAAACTAAAATCTGCCATCAGTGCCTATTCCTATAAAAATGAAAAATGGATTCCACATTCTCATATCGTGAAGAACTTTTTTGGCAACAGGACGGAAGTGATCAAAAACCCATCACCGAACGAAATGAAGGAAATAAGAGATAGCCAAGAGACATACAAGGATGTTGCTGTCATCATTTCTGTCAGTGGAAACATCTATGCATTCCAACGAGAGAACAACCTACACGACGACATTGCCAAGCGGCTTCCAATAAAGGAGTTCACGGCAATCACACTGAGTCCCGGTTATGCCGAGGTTTCACCAACAACCACTCAAAGAATGAGAGAGACGACAGAACCACTTGAAATGACCATGGAGGCCTTCCCCTACCTGACTCCTGACAAAATTAAGTCATCGGAATACGGGGTAACTGATTGGAGTAGGCAAAAAAAATATTCCCCGCTAATTAAAGTCGGGGATTATGTGCCGTCACTTAAATCTCGTTTCAGCTACGACTAAAAGGGCATGGGTTCATCGTCATCCTGAACCAAATTAGCCTGTCCGCCTCCCTCATAGAACTCTTTTACCTGTTCTTCATCTGTCTTAATCATCCAGACCTGAAGATCCACGTAATATTTATCCTTGTAGCAGTTCCCCTTTACGTTGAAGCTGACAGTGACACGGAACCCCTTGTGGAGGCCTGACAGGAGTTTGCACTTATCCTTGACGGCTGTGAACTTGATGTCTTGTGGAAAGTCACCATCAATTGTCAGCACCATTTCCTGTTTTGAAAATCCACTGGGGAATGTCTGGATGTCAAAAATTTCCTTGATGGTTCCTGATAGTTGGAATTTGTTATCTGTTTCGCTCACTTTGTTTCTCCTTCTTTGTTGTTAAGTTCTTCCATCAATTTTTCAGCTTCTTCAGTTTTCATCTTCTGGAACTCTTCTGACTCCGTGAATTCAAGCACACGCATCTCATTCTTGAAGGCCTCAGTCTTTTCAGCACCATCAAAAAGTTCCTTGAATGAAATCTGTTTCACCACGCCTCTCTGATCCAACATCATGGAACGTTCAATTTCCTGATTGATCAGATGACGTGGCTTTGGACCAAACATCAAAGGATTGGAATTTGCCCTTGCAGTCGCCTTTTCCAATAAGCAAATCAGATCATAGTGCTTTCCTTGTGGGTTGGGCTTGATGGAGGACACCACAAAACTCTTGACATCCGTGAAATAACGTCGTGCCCGTGCATCCATATATTCGATATCTTTTTGAAGAGAGAAAGCGACCTCGCAATCCTTTTCTTCAAAGGCCATCTTTTTTGCCCGTTCAAGAGCAATATTTAATCCATCGTTCTTGCTGAAAACGTCCTTCTTAACCCTACACAGACTGCCAGTGACCACCACAGTTCCGATCTCAGGGAACTTCACGGCAATCACACACCCAACCATCCGACCACGGTGCCTGACATACTTGACAATCAGGTTCTTCGGATCGGTTGATTCCTTTTCCATACGCTCACGTTCTGTCGTATACCCAACCAGTTCTTCACTCATTTCACTTTCCCTTTCTCAGTTTCTAAATCTACAATCAATTCGTTCACCCGTTTCGTCACACACCTTATACAGCCACAGTCTTTTTCAAGACAACCCTGATGAAAAGGATCAATGACGTAGGCCATTGTCAGTGCGTTCAATTCCTTTAAGGCTCTTTCTTCCAGTGATGTCATTTTTCAACCTTTCGGATAACAAAAAAACAATCTGAAACCTTAACCATATAATCAAGTTGAACCCAAGTCATACTTTCTGGATCAAGAGCATAATCCTCTTTTCTAACCCAGCCAACTTTTCTTGCCCGTTCATATCCATCAGGAATTTTCAGTTCTGCTTTCATGTCACTCTCCTAAATATTTCCATTTCGGGCATTCCTGAAACCAACCCCACATCTGAAGTCGGACTTTTTCATATTGCTCGTTGCTCCCATCCTCTTTCCCACTGTCACCAAAATGAGGGCAACGAAAGCAAAGACAAGAAAAATCCATTTTTTCTTCAAGCAATGGACAGGAATGGCAACTTTCAATCTCTTTGACTAACTCTCTTTTCATGTGGCTCCTTTTCGTCGTTGGAATGAATACAGGTTATCACACTGGTGGTGGATTGTCAAATGATTTCCTTCCACTTTGGACAGTTTTCGAACCAACCTTCCAACTGGGCTTCCACCTTTTCATCACCCTTGCAAGTTCCATCCCCTTTGTTGCTCTCTCCGAAATGAGGACAGTTGTAATAGGTCCAGCCATATTCGCCAAGTTTCAAAAGGAATGGACAATCTTGACATTTTTTGATTTCCTTTGTGATCTCGCGTATCATTTCACTCTCCTCACATGTTGCCTTGTTGGGTCTTTTTCACTATCGGACAGCCAGACTGATGGTGCCGCCTCCCGTAGGTCTTTTTTGATGTAAACGTTCATTCCAGTAGGGCGAACAACGTCAAGAGCCCGAATCAAGAAGCCCGTCCAGTCGATCTCCTTTTCTTTCGGGTTATGGTTCAGCTTCCCGATTTTGTAGTTTTCGACACATTGGAGGATAGCACATTCCTTCATCGCCCGTAGTGACTCGTCAGGATCAAACACAGGCTCAAAACTGGCAAATGTACGGATTCCCTCCCCACGCAAGGCCATCAATGTGACAATAGTTGCAAAAACAATTGAAAATTATTCCAATCGTTCTCATTTTATGGATAAATCCAAAGGTGTACTACACACCTGTATCGGGTAATGAAATTCCCCGATTACTTTCTTAAGGATATTTAATGCTCCGTTCAGGTCAGCATTTATCAAACGTCCGTTGGACGTTTTGAACAATCCCCTCTTAATTCTGCTACCAAGATAGACATCATGTTTCCCGACAACTTCGTTGTCCATAAAGCTACATTTTGACGTGTAACTCTCCTCGTGTTCCACGACAGTTATCCCATGAAGCCTAGCTTTGTAGCTAATCATCTGGAATAATTTGCTATGTGGAATCTGAACGAAGTTCTGATTGTTTTTCTTGCCAATATTAGTGTCTTGTTTCCATTCCTTGTTGTGGCCTATGGCCACAATGGATACATTGTTGGAAACTAATTGATTCACTACGGCTTTCGATGCCCTGTGAAGGTAATCCTTTACCCTGTTGTTTCTCTTATTCGTGATTGCTTTTATTCTCTTGCTTGTCTTCTTTCCTCCTTTTAATTTACTCTTATAATGAGCAACTCTCTTGTTGTAGTGTTGGTTAATCGCTTTCAGCGGCCTTCCGTTGACACGGAAGCCCTTTGCGTTGTTTAATCCGACTGTGACAAGGTTATTGACTCCGGGATCGATTCCAGCGAAGCTGTCACTCTCAACCTTCGGTTTGCACGGAACCTTGTAAATTACGATAGCCTGAAATCCGTTAGGATGAGGGACAATCCTAAATTCTACGATGTTTTTCTGCTGAGTTTTGATAAAAATATTGGTTTTTGACGGGTGAATGATCCCGTCAGTCAGCGATTTCTTTGAAATCGCCTGTTTGGTGTATCTGACAGTTTAACATAACTATTCTCGTGTATTGTCGTTTATTGTCTTTTGAAACAACAACAAACTCTGTTTTCGTTATCAATTGATTGCAGTCAATGTATCATGTTTTGGGTTTCTTGTCAAATGATAACGAAAAATAAATGAAGATTTATTTTGCTCCGACGATTTTTCGATATTGTTTTTCATTTGCGTGAAGAGTTAATTATTGAGTAAATTATCATCTGTTTTCTTTGTTTTACTTTTATTCGATATTTAATTCTGTTTGTGAGAGTTCTGATTTAGATTAAGAAAAGGAGAGTGAATTTTGAAATTGACTGCATGGTGTAAAAAGAATGGAATTGCCTATATTACTGGCTTCAGGTGGTTTCACGCTGGGAAAATCGAAGGTGCGTACCAAATGGATACAGGAACGATTCTCGTTCCTGACACGAATCCGACACCGACAAACAATAGCTTCACGGCAATTTATTGCCGTGTCTCCAACAATTCGCGTAGAAAAGAACTGGAGTACCAAGTTGAAAGATGTTTGACCTTTGCAACAGCAAAGGGATTAACTGTCGATGGGATATTCAAAGAAGTTGGCTCTGGAATGAATGATAATCGTAAAAGACTTTGGGATATGTTGGATAAAAATCCTACAACAATCATTGTTGAAAACAAAGATAGGCTAACCAGATTCGGGTTTGAATACCTTAAAAGATTATTGAATGGCAAATGTGAAATTATCGTAATGACACCAAACGTCAATGACGAAACCGATCTGATTAAAGATCTGGTTTCGGTTATAACATCATTTTGTTGTAGACTTTACGGAATGAGGAGAGGTTATAACAAAGCAAAAAAGATTAAGGAAGAAATTGAGAAGCTAAATGATCAGAACGTCCAGCCATAGCCTCCAGTTCACCAACACTGGTAAACAGGAAGACCTTATTGCATTCCGTGA
>SESA01000252.1_pt1 | contig 37759 bp, 35 predicted proteins | sample 3171451 | NCBI WGS metagenome assembly SESA01 (sample SAMN06051862, study PRJNA518727) | freshwater metagenome | biome: subpolar coniferous forest; feature: holomictic lake; material: water; isolation source: holomictic Lake 227, 8 m depth | place: Canada: near Kenora, Ontario | collected...
GCCAACCACATCGGCGCCAAGGATTCTCAGCATTCTGTATTCGGCACGGGTTTCAAGGCATGGGCCGGAAAGGGCTACATAGACGCCGCGCTGAAGCTTGATTCTCTGGTTTAGCGCCACCTCTTCGGCAAGTTCAAGAAGGCGGGGCGAGTATGGTGCGCAAAGATCCGGAAAACGTGAGCCGATTTCAGGGTCGTTCGGTCCGATGAGCGGGTTGCCGCCAAGCAGGTTGATGTGGTCGTCGATCAGCATGATATCGCCTTTTCTGAATGAAGGGTTCAGACCGCCGCAGGCGTTGGTGATACCAAGGGTTTTAACGCCGAGATGTTTCATCACTCTTACTGGAAAGACAATCTGGTGCATGGAGTAGCCTTCGTAAAAATGGAAACGCCCCTGCATTGCCACAACATTTTTTCCTGCAAGTGTACCGAAAATCAGTTTTCCGTGGTGAGTTTCAACCGTGGAAACAGGGAAGTTTGGAATATCGCGGTAGTCCAGTGAAAACTCGATATCAATCTCCTTGACAAGAGCGCCGAGGCCTGTTCCAAGCACAATTCCAACCGGATAATCGGCGGATGTTTTTTTTCTGATAAAGGCGACCGCTTCCTGGATTTTTGCCTGCTGTGAGATCATGATAGGATTGTTTTACAGGTTAATGGACATAGATTATAAAAAGTATGTTAAGCTCGGCTGCACTTTTTTCAGCGCCATCCGAAGATTGCCGTTCCGACACGGATCATGGTTGCACCCTCCTCAATGGCCTCCTCAAAATCACCGCTCATGCCCATGGAGAGTTCGGTAAGCTTCCGGGGTTCCGGCGCGATTTCTCTCAATGCTTCAAGCAGTTTGCGCAGTTGGCGGAACTCTATCTGTGCCAGGGCAGTGTCCGGTGAGGCGATGGTCATGAGACCTCGCAGGGTAATGTTCGGGAGATGAAAAAGAGTTTCAGCCGCCCCAAGCAGCTCTCCTGGTTGCATCCCGTACTTGGAAGCTTCACCTGAAGTATTGACCTCGAGAAGGTAATCTACCAGGAGGTTGTTCTGGACTGCCCGTTTAGACAGCTCTTCGGCAGTGGAAAGCTTGTCGATACCATGCACAAGACTGACCTTTCCGATAATCGAGCGAATTTTGTTTGACTGAAGATGGCCGATGAAATGCCACTCGATCGGGCAATTTACCAGCAACGAGTCTTCGTATTTGTCGAGGAACTCCTGGACGTAACTCTCCCCGAATTCGATCTGGCCAGCATCGAAAGCTTCCCTGACAAGAGATGCCGGTTTTGTCTTCGATACAGCGATCAAACGCACCTCTTCAGGCTTGCGGCCTGCTTTGATGCAGGCCGCGTTTATCTGTTCGCGTATTTCCTCAAGGTTGGAGGCAATGCTTTCCATTGGTTTGCCCTCAAGACTTGGCTACAGGTACAATTGTCTCAATGATGACCGGGGCAAGCGGGTTGTCGTTGGGATCGGTCTTGACAGCGGCGATTTTTTCCACTACATCCATACCGGTTTCAACAGCGCCGAAGACAGTGTACTGCCCGTCAAGAAAGCCGTTGTCGCCATGATTGATGTAGAACTGGCTTCCTGAAGAGGCTTTCTGAGGGTTGTTGTCCCTTGCTGCTGCGAGCGTTCCTTTTTTGTTGGGATGGCGGATTTCAGAGGGGATACGAACAGAGGGTCCACCGGTGCCATGCAGCGCACGTTTCTCTTCATGACGTGATAAAGGATCTCCGGTCTGGATCATGAACCCTTCGATAACCCGGTGAAAGCGGATGCCGTCGTAATAGTTTTCCCCGACAAGTTTGACGAAGTTGTCGCGGTGTAGCGGGGTGTCGTCGTAAAGGCTGATGGTAATGTCACCAAGGCTTGTCTTGATAATGAATTGTTCGGGCATGGCAAAAAGGTGTTTGGTTCGATGATATTGATCCTAAAGTTGTCCGGAAATCTGCCAGAGTGCTCTCTGTGCCATTGCAGCTCCCGTTGAACCGGGATAGTCGGCAATGATTTTCGTATAAAGCTCCGAGGCCTTTTTAAGTTGTTTCAATTGCTGGAAACAGTCAGCAGCATGAGCGAGATACTGGGATTTGAGCACGCTGTTTTCAGCCTTTTTCGATGCTTCCTGGTAGCTTTCCGCAGCCTGGGCAAACTGGTTTTTATTGCTGTAACAGGCCCCGGTACCTGCAAGAGCTGCGGCAGCAAGGTCATTGTTTCCCGTCGATACTGTTTTGAACACCTGCAGGGCAGAATCATATTCGCTGACTGAGTAATACGCATTTGCAAGCAGCAGGGCTGCCATATTACCGCTCGGACTACCACGGTGTTCATCGGCAATTTTTTTCAGTCCGGCAATCTGACCCTTGCCATTGATGGCAGCCTTGTAGTCACCCTGATCAAAAAGTGGCGCTACCCTTGAGAGTTGAAGCGCAGCTTCCTGTTCACTTGATTGTTGCTGGCGCATCCAGAAGAAGGTTCCGGCACCGAGGCAAACAATCAGCACAAGTGCGCCGATAATTGCGTTTTTATATTTAATGGCAATGAAAAGAAGATTGTCGGCAGTCGAACTCTTGGCTTCACCCTGAAGCGGGAGGTTTTTTTGTATGTCGCTCATAGCTTGTATCTCTGGTTGGTGCAATGGTTACGGGTGAGCGGGGAGTTATTCTCTGCCCTGCACTCCGGCCCCCAACCTAAGCAAGTTTGTATGAATTTCAAAATATTTGCACGGAGGTTGCCCCCAATAACACCCTGCGCTTTATGAAGCTGGTAATCTAAACAATTCAGCGCTATTATGCGCAATGGCTTTCGCTGCACTCTCAAGCGAAATCTCCCGGATACTTGCTATTGCCGCAGTAACGAAACGTACCCAGGAAGGCTCATTTCGTTTTCCCCGGAACGGCACAGGAGCAAGGTAGGGGGCATCGGTTTCCGTAAGGAGATCATCAAGCGAAACCGCTCTGACAACTTCCGGCAGTCGCGAATTTTTGAAGGTAACCGTGCCGGGAATGGAGAGGCGGAATCCTTTCCGGATACACTCTTCAGCAATAGAGGTGTCACCTGAAAAGCAGTGCATTACGCCGCGCATGGAGGAGTGCTTCTCTTCGGAAAGTATATGCAGCATATCCTCCCAGGCATCACGGCAATGAATCACGACCGGCATGTCGAGGTCGAGGGCAAGCCTCAGCATCTCACGGAAGGCATCCTGCTGGGCTTTGGGGTTATAGTCGGGATAGTGATAGTCAAGTCCGATCTCTCCAATGCCGACAACTTTCGGAGAGCGGGCAAGAACGGCCAGCTCCTCAAAAACGCTCTCTTCGACACGCTCTGAGGCTTCATGGGGGTGAAGACCGACATTGGCATAGATGAAATCGACATTGCCTGCAAGTTCAATGGCTTTTCTGCTTGTCGTAACATTGGTGCCAGGATCGATGAGCAGAGTGACCCGCTCTTCGGTCATGCGTTCGATAACCTCTTTTCGGTCATGGTCGAACTCCGGAAACGAGAGGTGGCAGTGTGTATCAACAAACATTCTCTTCACTTGTCGGGCTCCCTTCCGGAAAGAGCTTGTTATGAAAGATAATCAGCAGGCAGGCTCCAATGGTAATGGCTGAGTCCGCAACATTGAAAATCGGCCAGAGTGAGAGCCAGGTGCCAAAAACACGCCCGTTATAGAGGTCGAAATAGATGAAATCAACAACCCTGCCAATGCTTATCCGGTCAATCATATTTCCTGTTCCTCCACCGACAATGAGGGCAAAGGGGAGAAGAAAGAGTGGAGAACGGTTTTTTGAGCGGACAACGTAGACAATAACGATTGTCGTAATAAGTGCCGTCAGGAGGAGAAGCACTACTGGAGGCGCAAATTCAAGGCCAAAGGCGACCCCTTTGTTTTCAGCGTATGTAAGCGAAAGCAGCTTCGGGATTATGGTGATACTTTGAGCACCATCCCTCAGGAAGGTTATGGCAAGCTTTTTTGTCAACTGATCGGTGGTGATGACAAAGAGGACAAGAGTAAAAAACCATTTCATGAGTTCGGCAAATAAGGGATGTTTGTTGTTTGCAGGTAAAGTGTTACTGCTTGGCCTGTTGTTCAATTTCTTGCATGACCGCCTGCTTTACGGCAGTTACAGGCATTTTCATGCCGGTCCAGAGAAAAAAAGAGCGTTCAGCCTGACCGATCAGCATCTCTATGCCTGATATGGTTGTGGCTCCCGCAAGTCGGGCAGCCTGCAGCAGCGGGGTATCGAGAGGGTTGTAGACCATGTCGTAGACAATCTGGTCACGGTGAAGCAACGCAAGCTCAGGCGGAATGATCGTGTTGCCGGCGCCATTGTCACGCCCTCTGGTGCCGATTGGAGTAGCATTGACGATAAGCTGGCACTCACGGGTTTTTTCCGGATCGTCAGAACGCATGATGGTGATTGGCAACTTTTGCTCATAGCCGCTCTCTTCAAGCAATGTTTCCGCCTTTTTCGGATCACGAACAAAGAGGAGAATCTCTTTTGGATCAAAAAATTCACTGAACGTCTCTATTGCTGCCAATGCTGCACCGCCAGCTCCGAAAAGAGCGACGGTTCTGCCTTTTATGCTCTCTCTGTAAGGCAGAAGAGGAGCGGCAAAACCGGCAATGTCAGTGTTGTGTCCCGTCAGCTTTCCGTTGTTATTGACGATAGTGTTGACTGCCTGTATGGCAGCAGCTTCCCGTGATAGTTCGTCAAGAAAGGGAACGACCTCTTTTTTGTAGGGTATGGTTACATTGAAGCCTGCAATACCAAGAGCTTTTGCCCCGCGAAAGGCGTCAGCCAAGAGATTGCTCTCTGCAATGTTGAAAACGGTATAGTAGTAGGGCAGTGAGAGCAGCTTACACGCCGTATTATGAATGAGCGGAGAGTATGAATAATCCACTGCACGACCGAGAAGACCGAGAATTTTTATTGCTTTCGTCATGCAGTGTTGCGCTTTCTCTCCGTGATCATGAAATACCAAGCATTCTCCTGATGGAATCCTGCTGGTAAAGTTCAGGAAAAGTGCTCTGAAACAGTTCTTTCTTGTCAGGATCGATCTTGAATGCCTTGCTCAGAGCCTTCAGTGTGCTGAGTTTGTCGCCCATGGCGAAATAGGCAGCGGCAATTTCAAAATGTGCATCGGCTGAAAGTGGCTGCAGTCTCAGTGATTGATGCAGTGCATCAATGGAAGCATTGATAAGTCCAGCCTCCCGGAGAACTATGGCAAAATCAACCCATATCTGCGGGTTTTCCGCATCGAGCGTTACGATTTCGCGGTAGGTCGCTATCGAGTTGTCAAGATGGTTGAGATTATACTCTATCTCAGCCTTGAGCAGAAGAAACTCGATACTGTCAGGTGTTGTTTTCAAAGCCTGCTCTGTTGCCGTAAATGCCTCTTCATACTCTTCAAGCGCCTCATGGCAGCAGGCAAGAGCGAACCATGCATCGGCAAAATCACTGCTGACCTCGATGCAACGGCGGTAGCACTCTATCGCTTCGCTGTAATCCTCAAGCTCTTCATAAGCTATTCCGAGATTATAGAGCGCATTGATATCATCAGGTTCATACTCAAGGGTTTTCTGGTAGCTTTCAGCAGCCTCCTCGATACGTCCGGTGATGGCAAGGACATTGGCCCGGTTATACCATGCCGAACTGAAATCTTCCGAAATAGCCAGGGCCATGTCGTAACTGTCAAGCGCTTCATCATAGCGCTTCATTTTGCTCAATACAAGGCCATTGTTGTACCATGCATTGATATTGTAGGGATCCTGATCGAGTGTTTTGCGGTAGCATGAGGTACTCTCCTCAAGGTTGCCCATGATGTCCTTGCAATAGGCCAGTTCATACCAGGCATCCGAAAAATCAGGGTCAAGTTCAAGAGAACGGTTGAAATCCGATTCAGCTTCAGTGAAGCGTTCAAGTCGCTGCAGGATAATACCCCGGTAATAATGGTACTCCTTTTCAATGGATGAGTCGATCATCATCTCTTCAAGCTCTTCAAGAGCCTCATCGAGCTTGCCGGTGTTGAACCAGGCAAGTGCAAGGTTCAGCGTCATTTCTCCGTCTGCCGGACTGAGTACCACCGCTCTCTGAAACGCATTGAGCGCCTCTTCAAAAGAGCCGTTCAGGGTCAGGCAGTTACCAAGATGGAACCATGTTTCAGTGTTATAGGGTGCGATCTCTTCAAGACGACGGGCAACAGCAAGCGCTTCAAGCAGAAACCCCTCTTCATTATATTGCGTGATCCTGTCAAGAAGCTCTTCCGAATCGAACATGGAATCAAGTCCATCAAGATCGGGCAGTTCTTTGCCTGAAGGCCGCATAGGGTTATGACGATTATCGTCGAAGAAGTCAGGCAAGTTCATAAGCAATCGTAAAGAGTTTCACCATTCGTCGTTCAGATCATGATTAAATATAACAGAATTTTATTAAGAAAAACATAGTGAGGGGTTGCCAGGGGTGAGAATGGGGAGATTCATGGCCTGTAAAAGCGGTAGATGGTTGCGGCTGTTTTAGCTCCTGTTATTGTTTTAAGTTCTTCAATACTTGCATTTGCAACACCTTCTGCAGAGCCGAACCGCTCAAGCAGCCGGAACGCGGTTTTCTCTCCGATTCCTGCAATTGTGGTAAGTTCTGTCTGCAACGTGCGTTTGCTTCTCAGTTGACGGTGATAGGTAACGGCAAATCGGTGTGCTTCATCGCGCAGTTGCTGGAGCAGTTTCAGTGCAGGGGAGGTTTTGGGCAGATTGAACGGATCTTTTGCCTGCGGGGTAAAGATTTCCTCGATGCGTTTAGCAAGACCGATAACCGGGATCGATATGCCGAGAGCGCTGAGCGTCTGAAAAGCGATATTGACCTGCCCCTTTCCACCGTCTACAACAATAAGGTCAGGCATGGGAAGCTCTTCGGAAAGCGAGCCTCCGTAACGACGCCGGATCACCTCTTCCATGGCGGCATAGTCATCCGAGCCCTCGAAGCTGCTGAGTTTAAACTTTCTGTATTCGGATTTTTTTGGTTTTCCCTGTATAAAACAGACCATTGAACTCACATAGTCGCTGCCCTGAAAATGAGAATTGTCAAAACACTCGATCCGTTGCGGCATTTTCGACAGATGCAGCAACTCCCTGAGCGCTGATAGGCCGTAGTGCTCACGGGCAGCCTCGCCCCTTTTCTGTTTCTGGATCAGGTACTCCTCCAGATGGTGTCGGGCATTCTGTCGGCACATCTCTACGATATGAGCTTTGTCGCCGATTTGCGGCACCAGAAAGCGGATGCTTTTTTTCTCCTGTTTGCCCTCTTTTTGTTTTTCCGCAATAAGTGCTCTCAAACTATCCTCTTCATCAATGCCAAGCGCTTCCTGAAGCAGAACTTCATCAGGAATGAGTTCGAGGGTTTCCAGATAGTATTTTTCAAGCACTCGTGCCTGAAGTTCGGCATCGGTTTCACCAGCGGTATTGTTCATATAGATGTGTTGCGAACCGAGCAGTTTTCCCTCACGGATTTTGAAGACAACACCACAGGCGTCATCTTCTCCTGCGGCAACGGTAAAAACATCCCTGTCGAGAGCGTCGTCTGCCACCACTTTCTGCCGCTCTGCATAGCGTTTAAGGCTGTCGAGCTGCGCCTTTATTTCAGCCGCCTGTTCGAACTTCATCTCTGCAGCCAGGTTGTGCATTGTGTCTGTAAGGGAGCGTATCGTGCTTGAGGTCTTTCCTTTAAGCAGGCGGGTAATCTCTCCGATCATAAGGAGATACTCACTTTCTTTCTGCAGCCCTTCACAAGGGCCCTTGCATTTATGGATATGGTAATCGAGGCAGACCTTGAACTTTTTTGCCGCAATATTTTCCTCACTCAGGCGGTGTTTGCAACTCCTGAGCGGAAAAATCGAACCGACAAGATCGAGAATCGAACGGAGCTGACGTGCTTCCGTGTAGGGACCGAACCAGGTGGAACCGTCCCTTCTGATCTGACGGGTAAAGAAAATTCGGGGAAACGGTTCATTGGTAATGACCAGATACGGGTATGTCTTATCGTCCTTCAGGTTCACATTGTAGCGCGGCTTCAGCTCCTTGATCAGGTTGTTCTCGAGAATGAGCGCTTCAACTTCCGAAGAGGTGATAATGACTTCGAAATCATCGATATGAGTGACCAGTACCAGCGTTTTGCCAAATAGTTGCTGGCGGTTTCTGAAATAGGAGCGTACCCGGTTACGCAGGTTTTTAGCCTTGCCGACATAGATAACCCGCCCTTTGTCGTTTCTGAACTGATAGACGCCCGGGGAAGAGGGCAGGGTGGCGAGCTTTTCCAAAAGAGCATTCTTTATACCGGATGGAGCTTCGGGTTCCTGATTATCGGGGATCATGGGAGTCTGGTTCTGTGCATCGCTGAGAAACGCTTTACCTGAAAAAAGGAAAAGCCGCAAGTAAGTTGCGGCTTTTCCTTCAAAAAAAGAACATGTCTGATCTAATGCGACCTATGCAATGACATCATATTCACCTTTCAGAGCAAACACCCCGAAGGTAATAAGGCTGAAGGCGATAATCGGCATAAGCACGACAATCACGATAGACCAGAAAATATAGTTCTCTTCGCTGGGTTTTGCGGCGATCTCTTTCATGGCCTGCATGATCACCAGAGGGATGATACCAACTCCCATGGCTGCCCAGAGAAGCCCGAAAATCTTTTTTATTGCTGACATAATTGGTTGATTTAAATGGTTCTTGATTACTCGACGTCCAGGTTGTTGGTCTTGTTTGATATGTACAGCGAACCGATCACGAAGCTTACGCTGGCAATCAGAATCGGGTACCAGAGACCTGCAAGTGGATCGGCTGGTGGAAGTCCCGGTCCTGGACGGGTTGCTTCAACAAGACGGGTTGAAATAAGCGGAACCAGACCACCGAAAACACCGTTGCCGATATGGTATGGCAGCGACATCGAGGTGTAACGGATACGGGTCGGGAAAATCTCAACCAGGAATGCGGCAATAGGACCGTAAACCATTGTAACAAAAATCACCTGGATCAGGACAAGTCCAATCATTTTTATGGACAAATCCTTGGAAAGAGTTACTTCCTTCTTGGTTTCCGGCTTCATCTTGTCTTTTGGAAGTGCGGCCTTGAGGGCTGGATCAGCAGGGAACTTTTTCTTGACAGTTTCCTTGAAAGAGGTTCCATCAGTAAAAGCTTTGGTGGTGATCGTTGTAATCAGCGAATCAGCTCCTTTTACTGCACTCTTGACCTCAACTTTTTTCTGCTCGACAATCTCGGTTTTCAGCTTGAGATCGGCTTCGTTGTACATGACGGTGTAGATCGGTCTGTAGGCAATAACTGCGATGAGCATACCAGCCATCATGATGTACTTGCGTCCGATTTTGTCGGAAAGTGCGCCAAAGAGAATAAAGAAAGGTGTTCCGATAAGCAGTGCAACCGAAATGATCATGTTGCTCTGTACAAACTCGATGTTACAGGCGTTCTGAAGGAAAGAGAGTGCATAGAACTGACCGGTGTACCAGACAACACCCTGACCAGCGGTTGCTCCAAGAAGAGCGATAAGCACCATTTTCAGGTTGTCTTTCTCTTTGAAACTCTCGGCCAGCGGGTTGGCTGAGGTTTTGCCTTCCTTTTTCATCTTCACAAAGAGCGGTGATTCCGACATCTTCATGCGGATAAAGACGGAAACTGCAACGAGGAGTGCAGACAGGATAAACGGAATACGCCATCCCCAATCGGTGAAAGTTTCAACACCGAGTGACTGACGGACAACAAGAATCACACCGAGTGCAAGAAAGAGACCGAGGGTTGCAGTTGTCTGGATAAAGCTGGTCCAGAAACCTCGTTTGCCGGCAGGAGAGTGTTCGGCAACGTAGGTCGCCGCACCACCATACTCACCTCCAAGAGCGAGACCCTGCAGAAGCCGTAAAATAAAGACGATGGCTGGCGCAAAAAATCCTATCGTTTTATAGCCGGGAACAAGACCGATGGCAAACGTGGAACCGCCCATGATGACCAGGGTAACAAGAAAGGTGTACTTACGACCGATAAGGTCACCGAGGCGTCCAAAGAAAAGCGCACCGAAAGGCCTGATAACAAAACCTGCAGCAAAGGTTGCAAGAGTTGCCAGCAATGCGGCTGTCGGATTGTCTTTGGGGAAGAACTGCTCGGAAATAATTTTGGCAAGAGTACCAAAGATATAAAAGTCATACCACTCGATGAGTGTTCCGACCGAAGAAGCAGCGATAACTCTCCTGGTGCTGCTCACCTCTTCGGGTTGGGAAACATTTGTGACATGTTGTGCCATAAAAGTTTGCTTTGATTGTTAAAAAAAATGGATCAAACTGTTGTTGCCGCCAGATACTTAATTGATAAACTCGTGTTCGTTTTCCTTTACGACAAGAACCGGGCATGGGGCACGGCGAACGATGTGCTCAGCGACGCTTCCGAGGATCATACGCTTCAGGCCACGGCGACCATGAGAGCCCATGATAATGATATCAGCTTCCTGTCGTTTGGCATAGTCGAGAATGCACTCTTCGGGAAATCCTTCGTAGATGACATAATCGGCCACGATACCGGCCATCTGTTCTTCCTCGATCAGGTCGGCAAGTTTTTGTTCTGATTCAGCGCGTTCCTTTTCAAGACCGTGCGAATAGGTGATTGTCGGGTCATTCTCGATAACGCCGACCAGAAAGACCTCTCCGTTGGAAAGTCTCGCAAACTCGTTGGCGTATTTTAGCGCCTTGCGCGACAAACCAGAGAAATCAACCGGGCAGATGATTTTTTTAATGGTAATCATAGTACCGCTGTTGTGTTTTAGTTATTGAAATAAAACGTTTTAATGTGACTGATAGCAACAGGAAAAAGTCAAACAGGTTACTACTCAAACTGCACGGGTGCAGGGAGAGAACCATTGAATTCAACGCAAGAACCGTATTACTCTATGCAAACGGAAGCAGAAGTTTTGCCATTGTTTACAGGGCAAAAACATCCACCTGTCATCTTTCTGTCGAAAAAAAATGTAAGACTAAAAAGTCAAGAATCGTGAAAAATCCCCGGTGTAACAATTGTGACTCACAGGAACAAGACGTCTTGAAAACGGTAATGGGCGAAGAACGGCAAGAAAAAAAAAGCCGCAGTTGCCTGCGGCCTTATAACGAACATAGAGCGATTTAGAAAGTTACAGTCGCATAGAGTTCTGTGCGAAGCTGGTTGTTTCTGGTTGTGATATCACCGGCAGCAGCTCCTGATCCGCTTGCACGGTAGCGCAGGGTCGGTGTCAGACTGAATGAGCCTGTTGCTGATTCCTGAACCTTGATCTGGTACTGTGCCCATACAAACAGGTTGTTGTACTTGAGATCAGTAGCAGGTGTTTTGTCGGTGGTGTGGTTGTAGTCAACCCATGCAGTTACAGGACCTGACTCACCTTTTGCTCTCAGGAGGTAGCCGTTGTAGTCAACATTAGCAGCAGCACCGCCAGTTATTGCGCCTTTGCTGTCTTTGCAAACAGTGTAGAAACCGCTGAGGCCGATTTTTGACTTGCTCACAGGGATTGTTGCGTTTGCGCCGAAGGTGTTCGGTGAAACCTTTGAATATCTTGCGCCCTGCAAATCAGTCAGGGAAATGATTGCCTGTGGCTCAACTGTTACATCACCAACGTTGGTTTTGTAGGAAAGGTGAAGTGCATAACCATCATTGAGCAGACCGTCGCCGACAAGTGCAGAGTTCTCTGTAGTAGAGTTGTTGTCGAAAACAACAAGTGTGCCGTTCAGTTCACCGCCACCGATCTTTGTGCCATAGTTGAGGCCGAAGACACGGTCGAAGTTCCAGGTTGCTACCGGGATATCAACAGCATAGATACCACCAAGAGCTGGGCCGCCTGTAGGAATCGGATAAAGGGTAATGTCAAAAATAGGGTTGTTGACACTGTTGAGCGGAATACGACCGATACTGTAGTGGCAATTTTCGAGAGCGCGTCCAAAGTAGAAGTTAGAGAGCTCTAACGCATATTTGTCAGTGTTGCCAGAAGCAACAGTCTGCCATGAACCAGCAACCTCTTCATTTGAAACCAATGCCTTGAAGAAGTAGCCACTTCCGAGATCAGCCGAAGTTTTCAGACGAAGACGGTACTGGAACTTCAGGTCATCGCTGTTTGTTGTTTTGACACCCGAAGCTTCGGAATTATTGAATTCTCCTCTGAGTCGAACACCAGCGTCTCCGCCGATTTTCAATTCAGCAGAAGCGGGTGATGCGTATGACAAGACTGCAAACATTGCAGCAAGCGATAGCATTTTTTTCATGTGTTTTCTCCGTTAGGTTGTGTGTGTGTTACCAGGAATAAAAAATGTTTCTGGCCTGAACTGAAAGGCACAGAACGGCCTTAAAAAGAACCCTTTTTGTTGTGATATCCTTAAATGTAATAAAAATACCACGAAACCAACAAGTGTGATTTTTTTTGTGCCGCTTTTTTTTGTGTTATCGTTATATGGCTCTATAATAAGAGTTTCGGGGAAATCCTGCAAATTATTTTATTTTTCGCCACCAGTTGAATGGTTTGAGATATAAAATTAAATAAAATAATAGTTTAAAAGGATTTTTGTTGTGCTGTATTTTGGTTGTGTTTTGCTTTGCCGTAGGTGCCGGAAACGCGTTTGATGCGGATAAGATCTTCGAAAAAGATAGCACCAATAAATTTTATGAGGTTTTTTCTTTTTTCAATCATCCAGGAATTGCTCCATGTCACAGGTCAGGCTCAGGGTCAGCGCGTTATGTATCAGGGATGCTCAAGTGCTGCTTGTCGAACATAAAAGTTTTGCTCCGGAAGATCCCGCTCTGCCCGTGAGTTACTGGATTCTGCCTGGTGGAGTTGTTGAACGGGGCGAAACACTTGACGAAGCCGTGAAAAGGGAGATGATGGAAGAGACAGGTCTGAAGTGCTCTGTTGGCCCGCTCCTTTTTGTCAAGGAGCTGCTCTATCCTTTTCCCGGCGTGATTGAGCAGGGCAGCATTCATCACTCGGTTTCGCTTGGTTTTTGTTGCAGTGTAACCGGGGGAGAGATGATAAACGGCAAAGACCCGGAATATCCGGATGATCAGCAGGTGATTCTTCGCGTGAGCTGGATTCCGCTTGCCGAACTTGACGCTCATGATCTCTATCCTCCTTTCCTTGCCGACTATATTCTGGCTCAACCGGCAGAGGGGCTTCCGGATGCAGTGCCGGAGTTTTTCAGCGCATTGCAGTAGGAGAGCATGGACTTGGTGGACGAAGTGGACGTAATGGACAGGGTGGACGAAGAGTTTTTTTATTGTCCACAACGTCCATGCAGTCCACCAAGTCCATTCTTTTCTTCGTCCACTCTCTTTTCCTCTTCCTCAAAGATCCACGATCACCCCGAGTGTGCTGTAGCTTTCCGGGCGGTAGAAGTACATGCCGTGGCGGCTCATGCCGGTATAGTAGTTGCAGGCTAAACGGACATTTTCAAGACCTATCGCTTTGAGCCTCATGCCTGCCTGCAGGTTCCATGTTCCCCTGTATCCCTTTGTTTCATGAAGGGATGTTTCCCATTTCGGCAGAAGTTTGAAGTCTGCGGCAACATAGCTTTGGCCAGGTGTGGAGAGTTCAGCGCCTGCCTGGAAAGAGTGGGGATTGATACCATCCGGAATTGAGTGGTAGAGGTACTGGTAACTGCCGTAGACGCGGTGGCCCGGCGAGTTCAGCGCAAAAACGAGATTCACAAATTCGCGGCTGTAGACGAAGGGAATGGTGAACGGGCAGTCGCCCTGTATCCATTGGTGTGCAACAGCGTCATAGTGACCATCTTCAAAGTGGGCAGAGATGTGACTGATGCGAAGCCTTGCATTGAATTCGTCAAAGGGGAGAGCTTCGTTTTTTATTGGTTTTTTCCAACTCGCATTGATGCCGAAGAGGTAATCGATTGTGTCTACCGGAAACTTGAAATTTTCGCTGCGGTGGAGGAGAGAGTATGTGCCGAAATCGACACCAACTGCAAACTTTTTGCTGTCGCTCTGGTAGAGATCTGCCGAAGAGCCGATATCGAGCTGCAGATAGCGATCACCAAGCCAGGGCATGACGGCAATTCTCGGTTCAGTCGGATCGGCCAGGAGAGGAGAGAAGAGCTTATTGAAGGTCGGTTTAAGCAGCGATTCTGCCGTGGCTTGTTTAAACGAGAGCAGCAAAAGCGCAATCAGAATGAAAACTGTTCTGTAGCGAAGGGAGGAGTGTTTCATGGCCTGAAGTTGAAGCGTTGGATTTGATAGTCAGGGTAAAGTTTTTGTGGCAAGAAGGGTTTTCAGCACAGCCATTCGAATTGCGACACCGTTGGTTACCTGTTCAAGCAGCATGCTTTTCGAATATCCGGGAGGTTGTATGCGATCGGCCACATGGTTTGAAATTTCGATCTCACGGTTTATTGGACCCGGATGCAGCACAAGAAGATGTTTCTGTATTCTTTCCAGCCTCTCATCGCTCAGGCCGTAGTGGACAGAATATTCCTCGAGGGAGGGCAGGTAACCTCCGGTAGCTCGTTCAAGCTGCAGGCGAAGCACGATTGCTGTATCTGCCCAGGCAATGGCCTGGTCGAGATCGGTAAACAGGGAAACCCCAAGTTTGGCAGCATCAGGTGGCATAAGGGTTACCGGGCAGCAAAGAGCAACCTTCGCACCAGCAGTAATGAGACCGTAAATGTTGGAGCGGGCGACCCTGCTGTGCAGAACGTCGCCAATAATGACCACCTTGAGCCCTTCGATACTGCCGAAATATTCCCGAAGCGTAAACATGTCGAGCAGCGCCTGTGTAGGGTGCTCATGCGATCCGTCACCTGCGTTGATGACGTTTTTGGAGGTAATTCCCGTGATGAGATCTGCCGCACCAGAAGATGGGTGGCGCAGCACAAAGCCGTCCACCTGCATTGCTTCAAGGTTTCTTATGGTATCACTCAGTGTCTCTCCCTTGCTGACGCTGCTTGAAGATGCAGTGAAGTTAAGAGTTCCTGCGCCAAGATAACGAGCCGCTATTTCAAAAGAAAAACGGGTGCGCGTCGAGTTTTCAAAAAAAACCAGCGCAATGCGTTTATTGGAAAGAGAGGCTTCAAAAGAGGGGTTCGGGGTGATCAACTCTTTCTTGAATCCGGCTGCCATGTCGAGAAGTCCTGTAATCTCACTGGCCGGTATATTGCATAGCCCTGTAAGGTGCTTCACATCAGAGAGTTATAATTTGCTGACCAAAAAGATTTTTTTTCAAAGGTACAAAAAAATTAATCATCAAGAACTACCTTACATTTAATGTTATGAGCAGAGACAACCTGTTCTTTTTATTCATGAAGAACAACTCTATTGTTTCTGTTGTTATATATCAATGAACCACTCTTCTCCTTGTTGCCGTTATGCATGAAATGAGTATTGCGCTTTCAATTGTTGAAGCAGTCGCTACAAAAGCACAAGAGGAGGGTGCCGGAAGGATCTCTGGTATTGATTTGGTTATTGGCAAACTGGCCGGTATAGAACCGGAATCGCTGAAATTCTGTTTTTCTGCTGCCGCCAAAGGAACGCTTGCCGAAGGGGCCGTTCTGGCCATTGATGAGCCAGAGGGTGTCGGGGAGTGTGGAGAGTGCGGCAAACGGTTTCCAGTTTCCTTTTATTATGCGGAGTGTCCCGATTGCCGATCGCTGCGGGTGACCATTGTGTCGGGAGAGGAATTTTTGATTCAATCAATGACTATCGAAGAAGAGGGGATATAATAATAATGTGTGATACCTGCGGTTGTTCACCAGAGGGCGGAGCAGTGCTTCGCAAACCCGGCGATACCGGTTATCATGTTCATGTCAGTGAGAGCGGTCACGGAGAGGGGAGTCATCATCACGATCACGGCCATGACCATGAGCATACCCATCAACATGACAGCACCAGCCGGAAAGTTGTGCTTGAGCAGGATGTGCTTCATAAAAACAACCTGCTTGCCGAAAGAAACCGTGGCTTTTTTGAGGCACGCAACATCTTTGTGCTCAATTTCCTCAGCTCTCCCGGTTCCGGTAAAACTTCACTGCTTGAAAAAATCATTCCTATCCTGAAGCAGCGTACCCCGGTTGCCGTCATCGAGGGTGACCAGCAGACCACTAATGATGCCGATCGGATCCATGCTCTTGGCGTGCCGGTCATTCAGATCAATACCGGTTCTGGATGTCATCTTGACGCCCTGATGGTTAACCGGGCCATAAAGGAGCTGGAGTTGCAGGACAACTCTTTGCTCTGTATCGAAAATGTCGGTAATCTTGTCTGCCCGGCGCTTTTTGATCTCGGTGAAGCGCTGAAAGTGGTTATTATCAGTGTTACGGAAGGCGACGACAAGCCGCTGAAGTACCCGACCATCTTTCATGAGGCTGATCTCTGTATTCTCAACAAGATCGACCTTCTTCCCCATGTCGAGTTTGATGCCGCCAAATGCAGGGAGAATGCCCTGCGGGTCAATCATCATCTCGAATGGTTTGAAGTGTCGGCTAAAACCGGAGAGGGGCTTGCGGTATGGCAGGAATGGCTGGAAAAAAGACTGGCGAATCGCTGAATCCTGCAACTGAAGAGCGGAGGAGGCTTCTGGTCAACGGGATTGTGCAGGGTGTAGGATTTCGCCCCTTTGTCTATCGCCTTGCCGTTCGCTTCGCCCTGAAAGGTTTTATCCGGAATACCCCGTCCGGAGTGTTGATTGAGCTGCAGGGGCCGGCGAATGTTCTCGAAGAGTTTCGCGCTGCGCTGCAGCGTGATCATCCGCCTCTTGCAAAAATAGTGGCAATTGAGGAGAGTGTTGTGGCCTCTGTTGCAGAAGAGGGCTTTGTGATCGGAGATTCAACTTCCGGCAGCGGTATGGAGACACTCATTCCACCTGATATTGCCCTTTGTACCGATTGCCGCCGGGAGCTTTACGATCCGGCAGATCGCCGCTTTCGTTATCCCTTCATCAACTGTACCAATTGCGGCCCTCGCTATACCATTGTCGAGCGGCTTCCCTATGACCGCCCCTTTACTTCGATGCGCAGCTTTACCTTATGCCCGGAGTGTGAGAGGGAATACCACGACCCGCTTGATCGCCGTTTTCACGCCGAGCCCACTGCATGCCCGGTGTGCGGTCCGAAACTCACCCTGCTCGATGCTTGCGGCAAACCCATGCCGGGAGTTGCCGATGCTGTTGCTGAAGCCTCAGCTCTTCTTGGTAAGGGAAAAATTGTAGCTCTCAAAGGGCTTGGAGGCTTTCATCTTGCTGTCGATGCCCTGAATGACGATGCAGTAAGGCGATTGAGGGTGAGGAAAGGGCGTGAGGCAAAACCCTTTGCGGTGATGATGCGCGATATGGCGCTTGTCCGGCTTTACTGTGAGCTTTGTGACGAGGAAGCCTCAGCACTCTCTTCGCCGGAAGCTCCCATTGTGCTCCTGAAAAAGAAAAAGAGTTGCGCGCTGGCATCCTCCGTAGCTCTGGGCAATGACCGGCTTGGTGTCATGCTGCCCTACACACCACTGCACAGCCTGCTTTTTGACGAAGGCACAGATCTGCTCGTGATGACCAGTGCAAATTTCAGCGAGGAGCCAATCGTAAGTGAGAATGCCGAATCCATTCTGCGTCTCCATGGGATTGCCGATGCTTTTCTGGTGCATGATCGTCCCATTTATCTTAAATGCGATGATTCTGTCACCATTTTTCTCTCAGGAGAGCTTCGCCAGATACGACGGAGCAGGGGATATGTGCCAGCGCCGGTTTACCTTCGTGAAGAAGGTGCTACGGTGCTCGGTACCGGAGGGGAGCTGAAAAACACCGTTACGCTTCTCAAAGGCTCTCATGCCCTGATGAGCCAGCATATCGGGGACATGAAAAACTTCGAGGCTTACCGCCATTTTCAGCGAGTTGCCCTTCAGTTGCAGCATCTTTTTCAGGCCACTCCTGAACTGCTGGTGCATGACCTCCACCCCGACTACATGACCACACAGTGGGCCATGAAGCAGACCATTCCCCTGCTTGGCGTGCAGCATCATCACGCCCATCTTGCCTCATGCCTTGCCGAACGGGGAGAGGAGGGTCCCGCCATTGGTCTGTTGCTCGATGGGACGGGCTACGGAACTGATGGTACCATCTGGGGTGGTGAGCTGCTCATCGGTGACGCTTCCGGAGCGACGAGGTTTGCTTCTCTGGAGCCCATGCCGCTTCCGGGCGGCGAGAGCGCAATCATGCAGCCCTGGCGTGCGGCGGTGGGCTACCTTTCAAGAACTCTTTCCGACCTGCCGGAACTCCCCTTTATGCAAGAGAGAGCGATTGAGCCGCTGCTCGAACTGCTTGAAAAGAGGGTCAATGTAGCGGAAACATCGAGCTGTGGCCGGTTGTTCGATGCCGTTGCCGCCATGTGCAACCTTCGGGGCGAGATCAGCTACGAGGGAGAGGCGGCTATTGCGCTGATGCATGAAGCAGGAGCAACAACAGGCAGCCAGAGCTTTCGCTACGGTTTCAGGGAAGGACAAGGGCGCACGCTCATGCTGCTCTCGCCGATTATTCAGGATGTTGCGGCTGCCGTGCTGCAGGGGATGAGCAGCGGTGAAATCAGCCGTCGCTTTCACCGCACGCTGGTGTGTGCTTTTCTGGAGATTATTCAGTCAGCATCCAGAGCAACCGCTATCAGAACCGTGGTGCTGAGTGGCGGAGTGTTCCAGAACGCCCTGCTCTTTGAAACTCTGGTCAGCGAACTTGATGCTGCCGGGTACAGGGTGCTTACCCACTCCCTCGTGCCCTCAAACGACGGTGGTCTCTCTTTAGGCCAGGCGGTCATAGGACGCCAATACCTCAAAGGCACCTACAATGGTGTCCAATGATTCTTCGCTCTTTTATTTGTCCTTGAAGTCCTTGCTGTCCTTTTTGTCCCTTTCTTATTATCTTAACGATCAACTAAATCCAACTTCACCATGTGCCTTGCCATACCGGGAAAACTCCTTGAACTCTTCAACGAAAACGGCCTGAAGATGGGGACGGTTGATGTGAACGGTTCAAAAACAAGGGCATGTCTCGAATATGTGCCCGAGATTCAGGTCGGGCAGTACACCATCGTTCATGCCGGGTTTGCCCTGAAAATTATCGACGAGGAGGAAGCCGCTGAAAGCCTGAAGTTGTGGCAGGAGCTTATCGAGAGCGGGGCATTCGACATTGAGGGTGAGCTTCCTTCACCTGAACTCTCTTGAAAGCTTCATTCCAATGAAATATATCGACGAATATCGTGACCCGGCGCTTGCCCGAAATCTTCTTCAGGAGATCAGGCGGAAAGCCACCCGTCACTGGACCATCATGGAGATATGCGGAGGGCAGACCCATTCGATCCTGCGCAACGGTATTGATCAACTGCTGCCGGAGAGCATAGAGCTGGTGCATGGGCCGGGATGCCCGGTATGCGTGACGCCGCTTGAATCGATCGAGAGGGCGCTTGTCATTGCTGCAAGAAAAGAGGTGATCTTTACCAGTTTTGGCGACATGCTGCGTGTGCCCGGAAGTTCGAAAGATCTCTTTATGGTGCGCAGCGAAGGCGGGGATGTGCGTATTGTTTTTTCGCCGCTCGATGCCTTGCAGATTGCCCGTGCCAACCCCGCAAAAGAGGTGGTCTTTTTTGCCGTGGGTTTCGAGACAACCGCTCCCGCCAATGCCATGGCGGTCTGGCAGGCTGCACGGGAAGGCATTGAAAACTTCAGCGTTCTGGCCAGCCAGGTGATGGTGCCGCCAGCCATGCGAGCCATTCTCTCTTCTCCCGGCAACAGGGTTCAGGGTTTTCTTGCTGCCGGGCACGTCTGTGCCGTGATGGGCTATGAGGAGTACGAGCCTGTTGCCCGTGAGTTTCATGTGCCGATTGTGCCAACCGGATTTGAGCCGGTCGATCTGCTTGCGGGCATTCTGCAAACAGTTGAGCTGCTTGAAGAGGGGCGGGCTGGGGTGGTGAACCGTTACGGGCGCGTCGTAAGCCGCGAAGGCAACCGCCATGCGCAGGAGATTATCCGCCAGGTGTTTAAGGTGACCGATCGCCAGTGGCGCGGTATCGGACTTATTCCGCAAAGCGGTCTTGGTCTCAGGGAATCGTTTGCCCGGTTCGATGCCGTAACAAAGTTTGATGTTGCCCATATTTCTGCATCCGAGTCCCCACTATGCATGAGCGGCAGTGTGCTGCAGGGAATTTTGAAACCCGACGGATGTCCCGCTTTTGCCAGGGAGTGCACGCCTGAGCACCCGCTTGGTGCAACAATGGTCTCCTCCGAAGGGGCGTGCGCGGCCTATTACAACTATCACAGAAATATTTTCCAATGACCATAGCACCAGCTTGTCCTGCCCCGATCATGCAGCATGAAACTGTCCAGATGGCGCATGGCGCCGGAGGACGCTTGTCGCAGGCTCTCATGCAGCGCATCTTCATGCCGCACCTTCACAACGCGTTTCTCGACCTGCTCGACGACCAGGCAAAGCTTGACCTGCCAGCAGGAAGGGTTGCCTTTACCACCGACACCTATGTGGTAAGTCCGGTTTTTTTTCCCGGTGGCAATATTGGTGAGCTGGCGGTTAACGGGACAGTCAACGACCTGGCGGTGGGTGGAGCCACTCCGCTCTATCTCAGTGCAGGCTTTGTGCTCGAGGAAGGATTTTCTCTGGCTGAGCTTGAAACCATTGTCAAAAGCATGGCTGAGGCTGCCCGAAAAGCGGGAGTGATGATGGTGACCGGTGATACCAAGGTGGTTGGCAAGGGGCAGTGCGACCGGATATTTATAAATACTTCGGGGATAGGTGTTGTCCGGGAGGGAACCGCGCTCTCCTGCCGCAACCTGAAGCCGGGTGATACCATAATTCTTTCAGGTACAGTGGGTGATCATGGTATGTCCATCATGACTTCACGCGAAGGACTCTCATTTCAGTCGAGGATCACGAGCGATTCTGCTGCGCTGAACGGCATGATTGCCTCCATGCTCGATGTTGTGCCCGCAATCCACGCCATGCGTGATCCGACAAGGGGAGGGGTGGCTGCAACCCTCAACGAACTGGCGGCTTCCTCTTCAGTTGGTATCGAGATCGATGAGACAACCATTCCTGTAAAGGCGGATGTCCGGGGTGCCTGTGAGCTGCTTGGCATCGATCCGTTGCATGTGGCCAACGAAGGCAAACTTGTTGTGGTGGTTGCAGCAGTTGATGCCGGGCAGGTGCTTGATGTGATGCGTTCCTGTGAACATGGGCGGGATGCCGTCATTATTGGTTCAGTCGTTGACGATCATCCCGGTATGGTGGTGATGCGTACGGCCTTCGCCAGCCGCCGCATCATTGATCTTCCTCTCGGCGAACAACTGCCGAGGATTTGCTGAGCTTACATGTTCAGCGCCCGTTTTTCGATAGCGAGAGCTGCCTCGCGTACCACTTCCGAAAGGCTCGGGTGAGGGTGGCATGTGCGGGCGATATCTTCGGATGATGCCCTGAACTCCATGGCGAGCGCGGCTTCGGCAATCAGGTCGGAGGCGCTTGCTCCGATAATGTGTACGCCAAGGATCTCATCGGTTTTTGCGTCGGCCAGCATCTTGACAAACCCTTCGCTGTCACCAAGGCCCAGCGCCCTGCCGTTGGCGGCAAAGGGGAACTGTCCGGTTTTATAGTCGCGCCCTTCAGCGCGAAGCTGTTGTTCGGTTTTGCCAACCCAGGCGATTTCCGGGGTGGTGTAGATAACCCACGGCATACTGTTGTAGTCGAGGTGAGGTTTCTGGCCTGCGATAAGTTCGGCTACAAGAACACCCTCGTCTTCCGCCTTGTGCGCCAGCATCGGGCCGCGCACGACGTCGCCGATGGCATAAACACCGGGAGCTGATGTGGCGCAATGGTCGTTGACAGGAATGAAACCCCTCTCATCGGTCTGAAGGCCAACCGCTTCGAGGTTGAGCTTTTCGGTGTTTGGAATGCGGCCTACGGAGACAATCAGTTTATCGCATTCAAGGGTGTGTTCCGAACCCTGGTCGTCGGTATAGGCAATCGAGACGCCTTTGTCGGTTATTATGGCCTGACCGATCCTGACGCCAAGCCGGATTTGGAGTCCCTGTTTTAAAAAGAGTTTTGAAGCCTCTCTCGATACGCTCTCGTCGGCAGCTCCCAGAAACGATGGCATAACCTCGAGTACGGTCACCTCTGCGCCAAGGCGGCGCCATACCGATCCCACTTCAAGGCCAATGACCCCAGCGCCGATCACGCCGAGTTTTTTCGGAGCTTCGGTAAATTTCAGTGCCCCTTCATTATCGCAGATCGTCACGTTGTCAACCTGTATATTGGGAATGTGACGAGCTTTCGAGCCAGTGGCGATAATGACCTTTTGCGCAAGAACCTCCTCCTCTTCACCATCTTTTCCGGTGATGATGATCCGGTATCCTGCATCGGTTCTTCCAGCAAACGAGCCACGCCCTTTCAGGAGGGTGATCTTGTTTTTGCGGAAGAGGAACTGGATGCCACTGGTCATTTTGGTGACGATATCCTCCTTGCGTTTCTGCATTCGTGCAACGTCCATGCTGACATCGCTTACTGTGATACCGTGGTCTTCGAGGTGATGAGAGACCTTTTCAAAGACCTCCGAGGATGCTACAAGCGCTTTGAGCGGAATACATCCTGCGTTAAGGCAGGTACCGCCAAGTCGGGGTTCCCCTGAAGGGTCGTCATAGGCGCTGAACTCGCAGCATGCGACTGAAAAGCCGAGCTGTGCAGCGCGGATTGAAGCGATATAACCGCCGGGGCCGGCTCCGATGACAAGAATGTCAAATTGTTTGCTCATGGTGTGTGTTCTCCCTTAAATATCGAGTAAGAGACGCGCTGGATCTTCCAGTGCATCCTTGATTGCTGCAAGGCCAAGTACCGCTTCCTTTCCGTCAATGATTCTATGGTCATAAGACATTGCCAGGTAGTTCATTGGTCGTATGACGATCTGGCCGTTTTCCACAACTGGCCTTTCCTTTGTGGCGTGAATACCGAGAATGGCCGATTGGGGTGGATTGATGATCGGTGTCGAGAGCATGGAACCAAAAACACCGCCGTTGGAAATGGAGAAGGTGCCGCCGGTCAGCTCTTCGAGTGAGAGGTTGCCCAGTTTTGCCTTGGTGGAGTAGTCGGTAATTTTACGTTCGATCTCGGCAATGCTCATCTGGTCAACATTGCGCAGGATTGGCACAACAAGACCTCTTGGCGAGCTGACGGCGATTCCGATGTCGAAATAGCCGTGATAGATGACATCCTTGCCATCCACCGACGCGTTCAGAACGGGATACTTGCGAAGCGCATGTACAGTTGCCTTGACAAAAAATGACATAAATCCGAGCTTGGCGCCATGCTCTTTTTCAAAGCTCTCCTTGTAGCGGTTGCGCAAATCAATGACCGCCTGCATGTTGACTTCGTTGAAGGTCGAGAGAATGGCGTTGGTGGCCTGCGACTGCAGAAGCCGTTCAGCAATGCGAGCCCTGAGACGGGTCATGGGAACGCGCTGTTCCGGTCGATCGGTCATCAGCGGACTCTCAAGATGTGCCTCTACCGGTCTGAGTTTTGGTGCCGGAGGTGGTTTTGGTAATTCAGGTTCAGCGCCGCCAGCCATTGCCGAGAGCACGTCCCCTTTGGTGATTCTTCCATGCCTGCCGGTTCCCTGCACCTGGCTGGCGTTCAGTCCTGTTTCCGCCAGAAGTCTCGCGGCAGAGGGCATGGCAATCCCACCTTCATGGTGAGCTGTTTCTGCCTGGGAACTTTCCTTTTCACTTTCGATTTTTGTCGCTTCCGGAGCCTGAAGGGCGGCGGAAGGCTTGCCTTCGCTGTCGATTCGAGCAAGAACCTGATTGGGAACTACTGTACCCCCGTTGCCTACAAGAATTTCAAACAGAATACCGGAGGAGGGTGAAGGGACATCGAACACCACCTTGTCGGTTTCGATTTCAAACAGTATTTCATCTTCAACAACGCCGTCTCCAGGTTGTTTTTTCCAGTTCAGCAGCGTTGCTTCGGCAACGGACTCTGACAACTGGGATATGGTGACGTCAATGATTGCCATTCGTGAATATTATTTATTGAAAAAAACGCTGAACTCTCCGAATGCCTGGTCAAGCAATGCTTTCTGCTCTATGGCATGTGTGGCGGCATATCCACATGCGGTAGAAGCCGATGCGAGTCGTCCTGCATAGCCGAACTGCTGGCCGGGGGTCATCGCTTTCATGATATAATGCTGAAGAAAACGCCAGTAACCCTGGTTTTTGGGTTCATCCTGGCACCAGACTATCTCCTTCAGTTTGGGATAGTGAGTCAGTTGGTCGGTAAACTCCTCCAGAGGGAATGGGTAAAGCTGTTCAATGCGGATAATGGCGACATTTTCAGCCGTATTTTCCCGCCTCCGGTTGACGAGATCGTAGTAAACCTTGCCGGAGCAGGCAAGAAGCCTGGTTACTTTTTTTGTATCGGCTGATGCGTCGTCGATGATGTTCTGGAAGTTGCCCTCCGAGAGATCTTCGAGCAGAGAGACCGCCTCCTTGTTGCGGAGCAGCGATTTCGGCGTGAGGATAACCAGCGGCTTGCGGATCATGGTGGTCATCTGGCGGCGCAGAAGATGGAAAATCTGGGCTGGATTGGAGGGCTGACACACCTGGATATTGTTTTCTGCACAAAGCTGCAGGAATCGCTCGGGTCGTGCCGAGGAGTGTTCAGGGCCCTGTCCTTCATAGCCGTGTGGCAGCATGAGGGTAAGGCCCGATGCAAGGCCCCACTTCACCTCTCCCGAGGTTATGAACTGGTCGATCAGCACCTGGGCACCATTGGCAAAATCGCCGAACTGTGCTTCCCAGATTACCAGCGTGTCTGGCGCAGAGATGGAATAACCATACTCAAAGCCAAGCACCGCCTCTTCGGAAAGCACCGAATCGATGACGGTAAATTGTGCCTGGTTGTCGGTGACATTCTGGAGCGGGATATAGATGCCCGAATCCCATTTTTCACGGTTCTGGTCGTGCAGCACTGCGTGACGGTGAGAGAATGTTGCCCTGCCGCTGTCCTGGCCGGTAATGCGTATCGGGTATCCGCCCGCAACAAGAGAGGCGAAGGCCAGATGCTCACCCATTCCCCAGTCGAGAGGCTGCTCTCCGCGACCCATACGTGCGCGGTCATTGACAACTTTTTCAACCAGCGGATGGAGCTTGAAGCGTTCAGGAATTTTTGTGATTCGCTCTGAAAGACGTTTCAGTTCGGCGAGAGGAACACCGGTATCGAAAGTTTCACTTCGTCCGGCAGCCGGTTCGGCGGTAAAGATGGTTTTATTGACAAGGACTGGATTGGCGGAATACTTGCCTTCATCGAGATCCTTGCGGAACTGCTTGCTGAGTGTCTCGGCATAGTCCGCTTTTGTGACGTTCTGAGATTCCAGCCTGTCGGCATAGAGTTTCCGGGTACCGGGGTGTTTATCAATTTTTTTGTACATCAGCGGCTGGGTCATGGCCGGTGTATCCTGCTCGTTATGGCCGAGCTTGCGGAAACAGATGATATCGATCACTACATCCCGTTTGAACGCCTGCCGGTAATCGAGCGCCATCTGTGTAGCCAGTACCACTGATTCCGGGTCGTCACCGTTGACGTGCAGCACCGGAGCCTCGATCATTTTGACCACATCGGTACAATAGGTTGTTGAGCGGCTGTCGCGGGGGTCGGAGGTGGTAAATCCTATCTGGTTGTTGATGACAATGTGAACTGTGCCACCTGTGCCGTAACCGCGTGTCAGTGCAAGGTTCAGGGTTTCCATGATGACACCCTGTCCGGCAAACGCCGCATCACCATGCACCAGCACCGGAAGCACCTGCGAGCCATCCCGGTCGCCCCGGCGAACCTGCCTTGCCTTTACCGCACCTTCCACAACCGGATTGACGATCTCGAGGTGAGAGGGATTGAACGCCAGCGATAGATTGATAGGGCCGCCGGGCGTGGCAATGTCACTGGTAAATCCCTGGTGATACTTGACGTCGCCTGAAGGAAGGTCATGGGCATGTTTGCCCTCGAACTCCGCAAAGAGGTCAAGCGGATTTTTCCCCATGATATTGACCAGCACATTCAACCGTCCCCTGTGGGCCATGCCGATTACGATCTCCTGGACTCCAGCCTTGCCTGCCCTCTGGATCAGTTCATCCATTGCGGCAATAAAGCTGTCTCCGCCTTCGAGCGAGAAACGCTTCTGTCCGATAAAGCGGGTATGCAGATAGCGCTCGAATCCTTCAGCGGCAGTAAGGCGTTCGAGAATATGTTTTTTCTTTTCCGCAATGAAATCCGGTTTCGAGCGGATGGTTTCCAGTTTTGCCTGCCACCACCGCTTTTCCGTCTGGTCGGTGATATACATGAACTCGATGCCAAGGGTTCCGCAGTAGGTCTCGCGCAGATTCTGCAGTAGCTCACGCAGCGACATGGTCTCCTTGCCGAAATAGGTATTGCTTGTATTAAAGACAATATCCATGTCGGTATCGGTGAATCCGTAAAAGGAGGGCTCGAGATCAGGCAGTGCAGGGCGCTCCTGACGTTTCAGCGGATCGAGATCCGCCCAGCGCGAACCGATGTTGCGGTATGCTGCGATAAGTTTCTGTACTGACACCCTTTTACGGCCAAGTTCAGCATCGGGACTTGCCATCACCCGGCATATTGGCCCCATGCGTGCTCTCTCGGCAAACGATGCCTGGACAGGCGAGTGAGCGATATCACGCGCATCAGTACCGTTGGATCCCGGCACATTCTGCATGGCATCGAAATAAGCCCGCCAGTTTTCAGGCACGGAACCTGGATTGTCAAGATACTCTTCGTAAAGATCTTCGATATAGGGGGCGTTACCCCCGAATAGATAGGAGCTGCTGCTATACTGCTGCATCATGGTATGACGTGCTTTTCTTCGAGGTGATTCTGGCTGAAATATTCGGGCCGGTGTTGTCCATCTGCTGGACAAGGGGAGGTAAAATATTTTTCCCTTTTGATTTAAGGGAAAACGGGTATTCTTGCTGATCCATTCTTTTTTTCAAAACTGATCACGGTGACACCAATAGAACTGAAGTATAAGACATATCAGGGCTTATTGCGAAAGAATTAACGAAAATAAAACAAACAATTGTTAAATAAACCCCGATGACGCCCAATTGAGTGTCGGCCTTGCAATACCTTTGCATCCAGAAAGTGATAATGAGCATGGTGTCAGCAGCGTAAACCGGCAGGATTTTTACATGGAATATTCTTTTTTTGCTCTCTCTCGTATGAGTTTCTCTGAAATCCTCTTCCCTTTTATGCAGGAATTTTGTTGTGTTGAGCAAATGGTGCTCTCATTGCATGTCGTTCCCTTTCAAAACGTGATGAATTGACAGCCTTCTGTTTTTTTTCAGGACTCTATTCGGAATTTGTTGCTGCCTCCAGAAGTGATCTGGTTGTTGGAGTCAATATCGTCGGGCCTGAAAACAGGCCAATAGCCAGATTAAAACAATTTTTGGTAACAGTATAGCCTTCTCTTTCATGAGTGAGGGTGACAAGGTAAAAAACAGTGAGCTGTTGAGACAAAAATTTGCGACCTTTGAAGATTCCGTTTCAGCTTTTGTCAGGAAGAACAAGGCATCAAAGCACAAATAGCGAGTGAAGCCATAGCTTGCATATTCGATAGATACTGAAAGCCGGGGAGTTTGCTTTTGACGGAAGAAAGCTCTCTGGCTTGCTTTTTTGTGTTTAGAGACGCATTGCCCAGAGGGTGACCGATGAGAGCGCTATGGCGGTCGAAAAACTCAGTAGTGTGCCGATGAGAATATACTCAGCCTGTTTTTGTTTTTTTGACTCCTCGAATCGCAGAATTGATTTGGCCGCAACAAGAAATCCTATGCTTTCAGGTTGTCCGGTCAGGAAAAAGAGGAAGATCAGCCCTCTTTCCAGTTGGCCAATAAGCTGTCCTCCATTCTGCAGTCCCTGCAGTGTCAGGTTATTCTTGCGGATCAACTCTCTGGTGATGATGGCGATGAGAAAACCCGATCCCCTCACTGTCGTAATAAACCCGGCAAACGCAATAATCTGCTGGTATCCACTGCCTGTAAATGTTTTTATTATATCGAAATCACCCAGAAGCCGGGCAAGCAGGATCAGGCTGACAAGGTGAGCACTCTGGTCTACAATAAATGTTGTGACTGTTTCTTTGGAATAGCGCTGCTTGATAAGGTCGATCACCGCATGAAGGATAAAAACAGATAGAGGAACCTGCCAGCACTGCCATGATTGCAGCAGCAGCCAGGTGGTCAGGGCATGTATTGCTGTGTGCACTGCGAGAATGCCTGGTTGCCGCTTGTTGCGAACCATGCCGTCGGTCTGGAGAACAAAATCAGCGATGAAGTGAGCAGCAATCAGTATTGCAGCAATTTTTTCCATTTACAATTGGTTTTTATGGATGGCAGCACCATTCAGATCGTAACGCTGCTCTTCGGCAAAATGTAACTTTATTGCAACTCTGAAAGCTTTCTTGTTATTAAAGCAACTTCTCAGGCTTTCTTTATTTATGGTTGTGTAGTGTTTCACTGACTTTTTTTTCGGCCCAAACCAGCACCGAATGCACCGTGCCCCAGTGAGCGCGTATCAGTGAGTCTCCCACTGCCTGTCGGGAAGGTGCCGAACCTCTTTTCTCTGGCCAATTTCGGGCAGTTTCCTCCTGGGTTTTGCCAAGCAGCGCAGCATTGACAGCCTGCGATTCTGTTGGTGTCCAGTCTGTTGCAATGCAGTCCAGCAGCGGCACAACTGCATGCACCATCTCATTCCATGCTTCATCGTTCTCCAATGCAACGCCAAGAGCAAGACATGCCCCTTTCATGGAGTCAACTCCTTTGCCAGAAAGGGTAAAGGATGGGCCACGTGAATCGGATATCCTCTCGCTCGAAATATACTCGACCTCTCCGATACCGATAGAGATGCGGGTGTCATATTTGGTGGTGGCATCTGATTCCATCTTGAGAGCGGTTCTCAGGAAGAGCGATATCCTCAATGCATGGCCAGGATTACTTAAAAGGAGCTGCCAACTGTCGTGCCGGAAAGTATCCATACTTCCGTACACGGTGCCGGGAAATGCTGCCTCAAAGAGAGATGCAGAGCTTTTGAGCAGGTTCATGGTTTCCGTGCTCTGGCTGCTTGTCAACCGTGAAGACCTGACAAGGTCACCCGTCAGGACAGCATGAATGTTACCCTTTTCAGGCATGAATGCAGGGGTTTAAGGTTTCAGGAGAGCAATGGTTTCCCTTAACCTGTTGCTTCCAATACAGTAATGTACATCCCGCAATGAAACCCTGCAATGCCGGAAAAGGGAAGAAGTGGCTGTTATTCAATAGTGTCAGCTTTTCCGTTCCCTTTTCTTTTTTGTCCGTGCAGTCCTTGTTGTCCCTTAATAACTCTTAGCTTACCGAACAACGTCCCCCACCGCAAATCGGGCATTCCGGATCCCGGCTCACATGGACTTTGCGCATGTTCATCGATAGGGTGTCGCAGGTGAGGAGGGTGTTGATAAGGGGGGTGCCGAAGTTGAGCAGGAATTTTATGGCTTCAATGGCCTGTACGGAGCCGATAATGCCGGGGACAGCTCCAACCGGGCCTGCCGGGATGCCGCCAGCAGGGATGTTCTCTTCGTGGAAGACGCAGCGGTAGCAGGCGGTTTGGTCTGGAATGACGGTCATGGTCTGGCCGTAGAACTGCCGGATACCAGCGTGGGAGTAAGGTTTTCCAGCCTGGTGGCACGCTCTTGCTATGAGAAATTTTGAGTCGAAGTTGTCGGTTGCGTCAATCACGAAGTCGTATCCGGCCAGTATCTCCGGCGCGTTTTCAGCGCTGAGCCGGAAGGGGTAGAGCGTGAGCTGGATGTCGGGGTCGAGGGCGTTCAGCCTTGCTTTGGCGGAGTTGACCTTTTGCTCGCCGAGCGACTGGGTGGTGTGGAGAATCTGGCGTTGCAGGTTGCTGAGCTCTACCGTGTCGCCATCCATCAGGCCGATGGTACCAACGCCAGCCGCCGCGAGGTAAAATGCGGCTGGGGAGCCGAGTCCTCCGGCGCCGACAACGAGTACTTTGGCGTGAAGCAGTTTTTCCTGTCCGGTGGGGCCTATTTCCTGCAAGGTCAGGTGGCGGGCGTAGCGCTGTTGCTGCTGGTCAGTTAGTGGCATGGATGAGGTTCCTCTGGCTGAATTTTGGTGTTTTTTCCTGCTGCGGCTCCGTTGTAGACAGGTTCCCAGTTTTTAAAGACTGGCTCGATGTTTTGCTGGCGCAGGGCTGCACAGAACTCTTCGGCTGTGCGGTCATCCGAGACGTCGAACTGCCCTTTTTCACCTTGTTCAGAGTCATGGTAGCCGCCAACAGTGGTGCGGCTGGCAATGCTCATGCGTGTAATGCCAAGTCCTGCCATGCCGTCACGATATGCGGCGCTCTCCCTTGTCGAGAGTACCAGCTCCACGTCAGGGAGCGCAATGCGGAAGGCGAAGATCATGCGGGCAAGCAGGTGATCGTCTACCGGAAAGGGTGGTTCGTAGCCGCCGGTTTGCGGTCTCATGCGGGGGAAGGAGACCGAGAGGCCGGCTCTCCAGTATGTGCGTCCAAGATGGCGGACGTGGCGGTAGAGCATCAGCGCGTCTTCCACCGGGTCGGAGAGGCCGAGCAGAACGCCGAGTCCGACAGTTTTTATTCCTCCTTCAAGCGCTCTTGCGGGTGTTTCAAGCCGGTCGAGATAATCTTTTTTTGGGCCCCAGCGGTGCAGTGCTTCGTAGCGCTCCCGGTTGTAGGTCTCCTGGTAGATGGTGATGCCGGTGCAGCCGCACTCCGCCAATTCACGGTACTCGGCGACGCTCATGGGAAAGGCTTCAACCGATACCCGCTGCATCTGGCGAGCGGCAATTTCAACACTCCGGCGCAGATAGTCGAAGTCGGCGGCGGCGGTTCGTTCGCCAGTGAGCAGCAAAATGTCGCTGATGCCGAGTTTCTTCATGGCGACCAGTTCACGGCTGATTTCGTCAGCTTCAAGGCGGCGGCGTGGTGTTTTTCGGTCGGAGGCAAAGCCGCAGTAGGCGCATCCGCTTGAGCAGTGGTTGGAGAGGTAGAGCGGGGCGTAGAGTGTCATGGTGCGACCGAAACGGCGCAGGGTGATAGCCTTCGATTCTGCCGCGAGGTTTTCAAGAGAAACTGGTGAGTCTACCGCAAGCATGGCGGCAAGCGCCGCTGATTCCCGGCTGTCGGTGAGCCACTCCGGTAGTGTGCTCATGCCTTTTTTCCCAGAAAAGAGGTGAGTGGACTTGTCGCTACAGCCGAGCCACTTTTCTGCATGAGCCCTGCCCTGAACCCTTTTCTGCCAGCCCTGACCGCTTCGGCAAAAGCTTCCGCCATCTCAGGCGGGTTGCCTGCTACGGCAATCGCACTGTTGACCAGCACCGCTTCACATCCCATTTCCATTGCCAGGGCTGCTTCGGAGGGTGAACGCAGACCGGCATCGACAATGACCGGTATGCCGCTTTCACGGATGATGATGTCGAGCATTCCGGCGGTGGCAACTCCCTGACCGCTGCCGATGGCCGAACCAAGCGGCATGACCGAGGTGCATCCAGCCTCTTCGAGCCGTTTTGCCAGTACCGGGTCTGCCGCAATGTAGGGCATGACAAGAAATCCTTCCTTTGCAAGTATTCGGCAAGCCTCGTAGGTCTCGATCGGGTCGGGCATGAGATGCTGCGGGTTTGGATGAATTTCCACCTTGATGAAAGGGCTGCCGGAAAGTTCACGTGCAATATGAGCTGCACGAACCGCTTCTGCTGCAGTCGATGCACCTGAGGTGTTTGGCATGAGGGTGATGCCGGGTAGTTCCCTGAGTGGCCCGAAGAGGTCGTCGGCCATCTGCTCGCGGTTAAAGCGGCGCAGCGCTACGGTCACGAGTTGAGCGCCTGAAGCCTTGACGGCTTCGAGCATAACCTTCGCATTGCTGAATTTCCCTGTTCCAAGGATCAGGCGGGACGAAAAGGTATAGCTGCCGAGATGTAATAAATCCATAGGTATTGTTCTCTGTCTGATCTCAGTTAGCCTCCACCTGCAAACACCAGTATTTCAACATGGTCACCTTCCTGAAGCAGGTGTGTCGAGCGGTTTGCGGGGCGGATGATATGTTCATTGACCACTACTGCCACAGTGTTGGTGTCGGAACCGATGATCGAGAGAAGATCGGTTACGGAGGCACCGGGCGGGAGCGATTGTTGTTGTCCGTTCAGTTCAATAGTAATCATTTGTCACATTTCTTCACGGTTTCTTTGGTTATGACTTTTTGCCGCTCAACTCTCTTTTTATCCGGCCAGGGCGTTGAGCAGGTCAGCTTCAAGGTCTTCGGCATTTTCAAGTCCGATGGAGAGGCGTACAAGGTCGTCGGTACACTTTCTCCTCTCGCGTACTTCTTTGGAAAGCGCCCAGAGCGTCATTTTTGCCGGAGAAGAGATGAGCGATTCGACGCCGCCGAGACTGTCGGCAAGTACAAAGAGCTTGATGCGTGCAATGAGTTGTTCAACCGCCGGAAGCCCTCCTTTGAGTGCAAAAGTCACCATTCCTCCAAATCCGCTCATCTGCTCTTTGGCCAGTTCATGCTGAGGGTGGGAGGGAAGGCCGGGATAAAAAACCTCTTTGACCGCCGGATGCTGCTGAAGGAATTTTGCGATCTGCAAGGCGCTTGCCTCATGCTCTTTCATGCGGATTTTCAGGGTTTTCAGGCCGCGCAGGATAAGCCAGCAATCCCAGGGAGCAGGTATGGCTCCGGCAGCGCCCTGATAGTTTTTTATGGTGGTGTGCAATCCAGGGTTTGAGGTGACCACGGCGCCGCCAATTACGTCGCTGTGACCGCCAAGATATTTGGTGGTGCTGTGGACGACAATGTTTGCCCCAAGGTCGAGCGGTCGCTGGAAGTAGGGGCTGGAAAAGGTGTTGTCTACGGCAAGCACGATGCCTCGCTCTTTGCAGAGAGCAGCCAGAGCCCGGATGTCGGAGAGCTGGAGCAGGGGATTGCTCGGAGTTTCAATCCAGATCAGTTTTGTTTTTGGCGTGATGCACTCGGCATAACTTTCGGTGGATTCACTTGCGGCATAAGAGGTGGTGACGCCCCAGGGACGAAGGAGCTGCTCGAAAATCCGGTAACTGCCGCCGTAGATATCATTTCCTGCAACAATATGCTCTCCGGGATTTACCACATGGAGTGCCGCCATGGTTGCGGCAACGCCTGAAGCAAATGCCAGGCCGTAACGACCGTTTTCAAGCAGGGCGATGGTTGATTCAAGCGCTGATCTTGTCGGGTTGCCGATTCGTGAGTAGAAAAACTCCCGTCGATGTTCCAGGTCGTCGCGTTCGAAGGTTGAGGTCTGAAAAATTGGTACGGTTACTGATCCTGTCTGGGGGTCGGGAGCCTGTCCGTCATGAATGGCAAGGGTTTCAAAATGCATTTTTTATTTTCTTTTTTTGTTGTTTTCCGGCCTCAGATTCCGCTTCCGCCCTGTTGCAGCTCTTCTTCCGCCATGCTCTTGCGGCCAGCCTCCTTGTGCACCAGATCGAACGCTTCAAAAAGCTCCTTGCGGTAGTGGTCGAACTGTTTGTCAGTGCGGTTTCTCGGAAAGGGCAGCTCAATCGGCATATTGTTTTCAAATCTGCCCGGATTTGGTGCCATCAAGACGATCCTGTCTCCAAGATAAACCGCTTCATCGAGATCATGGGTGACAAAGATAACCGTTATTTTCTTTTTTTTGCGCAGTTCAAGCAGTTCATCCTGCAGGTGAAGCCTCGTGAACGCATCGAGTGCTGCAAAGGGCTCATCCATGAAGAGCACACTTGGTTCAACCGCCAGGGCGCGAGCCAGAGCAACCCGTTGCTTCATTCCTCCCGAAAGTTCATGGGGATGGCGTTGTGCATAAGCGGTGAGGCCGACTCCGGCAAGAGCTGCCATAGCTTTTTTCCTCGCTTCAACAGCCCCGAACCCCCTGCATTTCAGGCCGAACAGCACATTGTCGAGCGCTGTTTTCCACGGGAAGAGTCCATAGTCCTGGAAGATCATGATTCTGTCGGGGTCTGGCGACAGGACAGCTTTTCCGTCAATCTGTACTGACCCTTCGGTTGGCTGGTCAAAGCCTGCCATCAGGTTGATGACTGTTGATTTTCCGCATCCACTCGGCCCTACAAGGCAGACAAACTCGCCTTCGTAAATGTCGAGGTTTCCCGCCTTGAGGGCAATATGCTGCTCTCCGGAGGAAGAGTAAAAAGTTTTACCGGCATGTTGCAGGCTGATTTTCAGTGTTTGACTTTTCTGCATGGTGTACGCGTTATTGCTGCCGGGTTATGCCCCACTGGCGGTTGATGAACTGTTCGCCTGCGGTTATAAGGCGGTTGAGCAGCAATCCCAGAACTCCGACCAGCAGCATGCCAGCCATAATCAGATCAGTGCGCAGGAAATTTCGTGCATCGATGATGAGATAGCCGAGCCCGGAATCGGCGCCCAGCATCTCTCCTGCCACGAGATGTATCCAGGCCGTGCCAAGCGCAATGTGCAATCCTGTCATGATACCGGGAAATGCTGCCGGAATGATGATGCCGAGAAAAACCTGAACCGGCTTTGCACCAAAGTTGTTCGAAACCTTGTAGTAAACTGCGGGGATGTTCCGCACGGCAGTGATCGTCGCCAGCAGGACAGGGAAAAAAGCGGCAATAAAAATAATGAAAATAGCCGGAGTGTTGCCGATGCCAAACCAGAGAACAGCAAGAGGAAACCATGCGATGGGCGAAATCGGGCGCAGCAACTGCACAAGAGGATCAATCGAGCGCAGGCAGGGCTGGCATCGCCCGAGAAAGAGACCGACCGGTATGGCACAACTGACGGCTGTGGTATAAGCAATCGTGAGGCGCAGCAGACTGATGGAGATATCTTTCCACAGCCTTCCCTGCTCGACAAGTTCCCTGATTGCATCGAGCACATTCAGGGGAGCAGGGAAGAGTTCCGAGGAGTAGCGGGATGCAGCGTATTGCCATAGGAGAATGAAGAGGCTGATTGCTACCGCCGGGTAGAGAAACTTCTGGAGCTTGTCACGCATGCAGCAGAGCCCTTTTTGCGAAGCTGTTGTCGATATAGGCTTTCAGGTCAACACCGCTTCCGGGCAGATTGAAGCTCTTCATGTAGCGCTGGGTAGCAGTGAAATCAGCAATGTCCGGCGCAAGATTGTTGAAGGTCAGCCTGTCTGGTGGAGAGGTGAGCACCTTTTCAATAATTGCCTGTTTCTGGCCAAGCAGAGCGACCGACTCTTTGGCAGCCTGAATCGGGTTTGCCTCGATGAAGGTGGCGGTTTTTGTGAGGCCCGACACCAGCTCCTGCACCGCTTCCGGGTATTTGGTGATGACACTTTCACGAAGGTTGAGCACGCAGCAGATATGGTTTGGCCAGATATCTTTGGAGAGCATCAGTACCTTGCCGATTTTCTGGCTCTCTGCCTGGACACCGAATGGTTCAGCAACGATATAGCCGTGGATTCTTCCGGTTGCCAGAGCGACCACCATTTCCGGGGGTGGCATATCGATTATTTTCACGTCACGGGCAGCGTCAAGCCCTTTGTCGGCCAGCACTTTGCGCAGCAGGATGTTATGGGTTGAAAACTGGCTGGGAACGGCAATGGTTTTTCCTTTCAGATCCTGGATGGTGTTGATCTCACCGCTGTTTTTCACCGTGATGGAGCTTCCGTTCCGGTGGCCGAGAAGCACTACCCTGATTGGAGCCCCTTTCTCACGAAGCGTCAGGCTCATCGGAGTGAGCAAAAATGAGCCATCTATTGCTCCTGCCTTGAGTGCTTCGGCATTTTCAGGCCATGAAGAGAATTTGACCGGCTGGATGACCAGATTTTTAAACTGCTCTCGCAATGCGGCAATGAGCAGCAGGTGATCGGTGATGGGAAGGTACCCGATTTTAAGGGTAACTTTTGCCGCACCGGCAATGGCGGTCGTGAAATTACCGGAGAGTATTCCGGGAATTTGCGATCCAAGCAGGAGTGCGCCTGTTGTTGCAAGAAAGCTTCTTCTATTCATGTGTGTGATCTTTTTTGTGATGATGGGTATGTGGGGCGATCTCTTGTTCTGCTGAAAGTCTTTTGCTGGAAGGAGAGCCAGCGTTGCTCCATCCGATGTCGGCACGCCGTCTATCGAAATCGGCAATGATTTTTTCTGCAAGTCTGACCGGGTCGGCGTCAACAACCATGACCGAACCGAGCAGCTCTCTCGTTTCTTCATAAAAAAAGCGTGCAACCTTTTCCGATCCTTCAATGGGCGGTGAAATGCAGTGGTAGGAGTTCATGCCAAGCAGCCGGAACCCCATTGCAGCTCCTATACCCTTCTCGTTCGACCATTCCGGGCTTGAGAATGCCAGTGGCAAGGAAGGAAGCGGCAAGCCGGATGTGGTTGAAATTGCCCTGAAAAGAGCTGATGCACGGGCGTTGTCGAGACACTCTCCCATATGCCAGACCGGAGGAAGCTGAAGCGGGCCAAGAGCCTGGTTCAATCCTGCTCCAGCCGCACTGAGTCCTTCAGGGATGCAGAAGCCGAGTTTGAGGAGGGCGTATGCCGCGCAACCGTTGGTCAGGGCCAGAACATCATGGGCAATGAGCTCATCGGCAACTTTCACGATTGCCTCTTCGTAGACAACCTTTGGGTTGTTGCAACCGACCAGATTGACGATGCCACGGATTTGTCCCGACTTCAGGTGGTCAAGCAGTTTGTCGATACCGCCGAAGGTCTCTGTTATGTTTTCCACAGAAAAGCCCACTTCGGCATCCATGCGGGCTTGGGGAATGAAAACCTTCCCTTGCTGTCGCTGACTGAACGACGCGATAGCACGACGGACGATAAGCTCCGCCATTGTTTCAGCCTGGTCGAGGTTCGAATGGTGATGGTCAAAGGCAATATGCTCCGCTCCCGGCAGACGCGCTGAATCACTGGTAGTGACAACCCTTGTGTGGAAACATGCCGCCACATCCATGATGCCGGGAAAGACATCCTGCACATCGGCCACCCAGAGATCGAGCGCTCCGGTTGCCAAAGCAAGTTCCGCTCCGGCAGCATTGGTGAGTGGATGGATATCGCCGAACTTGGCCAGCGCAGAATGGCCTGAGCAGCAGATGCCATAGAGCCGTATTGTGGTTGCACCCGACTCTCGGGCTTCAGCAATCAGTTTTTCGCTGCGGGCGGCCTTGACAATTGAGGCGACCAGCACGGGCGAGTGGCCGTGAACGGCAATATTGACCGTTTCAAGTTTGATCGAACCGAGATTTGTTGTTATCCGGCTTCTCTTTGGCAGTCCGAACAGACAGTCCATGGCAATCGAGGAGCCGACAACGCTGCTCCAGGCAAATGCAAGTCCGCAGCGAAGCATCTGGCGGAGAACATTCTCCCAGTCGCCGTCAGTGCCGGTTGAGGTGCGGTGCAGCGCTTCAAACACTTCATGATAGGCTCCGATGGGCATGATGTCAAGCTCTTTCCAGACAGCCAGCCTTTCGGGAGGCGCAAGCGCTTCAAGTGTTGTATAGGGGCCGGGGATTGTCCTGCAGAGATCTTCGAGCAGTATCATGGCAATTTCAGCGGCAAGCTCCTCGACAGATTTTGCGGGAGTGAAAATGCCAAAAGCGCGTGCTGTTGCCAGAACCTTCTCCGGGCCGAGGATGGGCAGGCCAATCGAGCGTTCCGCTGCCT
>SESA01000261.1_pt1 | contig 37083 bp, 34 predicted proteins | sample 3171451 | NCBI WGS metagenome assembly SESA01 (sample SAMN06051862, study PRJNA518727) | freshwater metagenome | biome: subpolar coniferous forest; feature: holomictic lake; material: water; isolation source: holomictic Lake 227, 8 m depth | place: Canada: near Kenora, Ontario | collected...
GTTAAGGAACTTTCCCGAGAAGGATTAAGCATCCGTCAAATCAGCCGAAATACCGGCTTGGACAGGGCGACGGTGCGCAAATACCTCCGTATAACCGAGGAGGAATTCAGTGACTTTCTCAATTTGCAGAAGCAGCGCAACCGAAAATTGCAGCCTTATGAAGAGTTTATCAAGAAAAGGGTTACCGACTATCCTGACTGCAGTGCCGCTCAAGTCGAAGATTGGCTGAAAGAGCATCACCCTGATTTGCAGGAGGTAACCACACGAACGATCTACTCCTTTGTCCAGTGGATCCGCAAATCCCATGATATTCCGAAGCCGAAAGGAACCCCTCGGTACTATCAGCCGGTCGAGCAACTTCCTTACGGAGAGCAGGCGCAGGTGGATTTTGGTGAGTACTGGATGATCAATGCTGATGAGTGTAAAGTGAAGGTACACTTCATGATCATGCTGCTCTCCCGAAGCCGCCGGAAGTTTGTCAGCTTCAGTCAGCAGCCGATTACAACCCGCTTTGTGGTTGAGGCTCATGAACAGGCATTTGCCTTTTTTGAGTCAATGGGGACGTTCATGACTCATAAACTATTCATCACCCACGTTGCTGAATCAATCGCTGGCTGTGGTAACCCTGCCGTCTTGGGTTGGCGGCAAGGCCCACTTCAAGGCGCTAAGTGTAGGCGAGACCCCTGCACGCTATGTTGTTGCCCGGTCGTTGGATGATGTGCTGAATAATTAATGATTATGACTGCCATTTTTTCTCGATGGGGACGTTCATGACTCATAAAATATTCATCACCGACGTTGCTGAATTAGTCGCTGGATTAGTCAGCCCTGCCGTCTGTGGTTGGCGGCAATGCCATAAGCTTAATCCTTTGAAATGCTTTGGTGGCAAGCAGCTCACCTGTCCGTTCGGAGAAGTTGATTGGCAAAGAAGGGTGGTTGCATTCCTATTGCCTCTCAAGAGCCTTGGTTGGTTCGATCTTTTCTGTTCGATAATCAATCAAGGCTCTTGAGCAAGCAAGATACAAGAGGGGATGGGTGTTTTTCTGATTTACTTCTTTACATCTGCAGCGACCTGCATACGCACTATTCTGGAGGGGTTCGAAACCTCGCCATTGTTGAATCGAGACCCGGACTTGATCTGGTCGATAAATTCCATTCCTGAGACCACTCGTCCCCAAACCGTGTATTGCCCGTCAAGGAATGGTGATGGCGCAAAGCAGATGAAAAACTGGCTGTCGGCGCCGTCGGGGTCAGATGTGCGCGCCATTGAGACGGTGCCCCTGATATGCTGCTCGCGGGAAAATTCGGCTTTAAGTTGCTTGCCGGAACCACCGGATCCGTTGCCAAGCGGATCGCCTGTCTGGGCCATAAAGCCGGGGATGACACGGTGGAATGGAAGTCCATTGTAAAAACCTTTGCGGGTCAGCTCTTTGATTCGTGCCACATGTCGGGGTGCGATATCAGGTCGCATCTGGATGACAACTCGTCCTGATGAAAGATCGAGATAAATGGTGTTTTCGGGATCAAGTGATGGCGACGCAGAAACAGCTACGGGAAGAAATCCTGCCAAAAAACCTAAAAAAATGGCAATGATAAATGATTTGTTGAGCATGGGTGAGTGGTTACGGTTGGTTAAGCAAGTTGCTGAATTATAGCAAGAATGAAGAGAGAAACAATAAACGAAGCTGCCGAATGAGAGGGTTGTTCAGTATTGAGCCTGATCTCCTCAGCGTGCTTCTCAATGGGTGAAATAGCCCTTACCCGGCTCTTTTTTCCCTTCAGTAAACATTGCGGACCAACAATGCCGCTCCAAACACTCCTGCGCTGTCGCCGAGAAGTGGCTTGAGAATGGAAGTGCGGAGTTCACTGTTGAAGAGGTGCCTTTCAATGGACTGAACCGCCTCTTTGGAGTATAACTGCTCTACCTGCCCGACACCCCCTCCGAGAATGCAGAGATCAGGATCGATGATATTGATGACCGTAGCAAGCGCTTTGCCAAAATAGAAGAGCAGTCGCTCGATTGTGGCTGAGGCAGCGTCATCTGAATCGCACGTCACGGCAATCTGATCAAGCGATTTGAAGCTTCCATTGAGCTTCTGGTAATAGCGTTCGAGTGCCGGACCGGAGATAATTGTTTCGACACAGCCTTGTCTGCCACAATAGCAGGGCTCCCCGCCAGGAATCAGTTCGTTGTGCCCCCACTCTCCGGCGATGCCGTGAGCGCCATGCCTGGCTTTGCCGCCACTGACAATCCCGCCACCCACTCCGGTGCCGAGAATAATGCCAAAAGCCATCTTTGAGGGGTCACTCATCACTGTTGAGCCTGCTCCAAGTCTCGATTCTGCAAGCGCAAAACAGTTGGCATCGTTTTCGAGCACAACGGCTCTCTTGAGTGTCTGTTCCAGATCATCTTTGAGATTTCGCCCATTCAGGCAGACGGTATTGGAATTTTTCATGATGCCGTGCGCTGCATCATAGATTCCGGGAGTTCCGATACCGATCAGTTCGGGCGGATCGATAGCGGCCTCGCAAGAGATCATCTCTATCAACTGCCTGATGCGCTGGAGAATATGAGTGTACCCGCCAGAGGCCTCAGTGGCAAGTCGACGGCGTATCAATGGATGCAAGGAGCTGTCGATCACTACTGCCTCTATTTTGGTTCCTCCGAGATCTATGCCCCAATAGTGTTCAGCCATGACTACAGCTCTTTTGAGAGTTCAGACGGGGCTGGATGATATTTTTCAAAACCCAGGAAAAGAGCAGGTAGACGAGAAGCGCGCTGAAAACGCCTGTAACCATCCCTGCGAGAACGTCACCGGGATAGTGAACGCCAACATAGACCCTTGACCAGGCAATGGCAACGGCGTAGAGAATCATGGTGACGGTAAAGAGTTTTTCAACCAGCACGCCCCTGTGAAAGAAAATCCAGATGACTGTGGCCAGAGCCGCAGAGTTGGCTGCATGTGAAGAGGCAAAGGAATAGCTTCTCACCTGTTCTACAAGCAGGCGGCAGTGCTCGAGGGCAAAGCAGGGACGGACACGCTGAACAAGGGGCTTGAAAATGCCGGAAGCGATAAAATCGGCAAGACCTACCGCAAGAAGAGCAAGCACAATCAAAAGAAAAGCCTCCTTCCCCTTGCGGATAATCATAAAAAAAGCGGCAAGAATAAAAATATGACCTGAGAGACTCCCTTTGGTCAGAAAAACCATGAGGTCGTCGGCTGCCGGATGAACCAGTTGAAGGTTCAGCAATCCGAACAGCCAGACGTCAACCTGCTCTATCAGCGCCATTGTGTATTTTTATTACTTTTTAGCTCCCCCTTTTTTCTTTTTCCGGGACGAAGCTGGCGAAGAGATTCCGGAACTCAGTTGCGGCATATCGGCAGCAGTCGTGGTTTTATTGATATAAAACTGCTGCGCTACACTGAAGATATTAAACATCAGGTAGTAGAGTCCAAGACCTGCTGGCATATTATTGAAAAACAGCAGCATCATGGCAGGGAACATGTACATCATGACCTTCATCTGGTCATTGGTCTGTGTCGTAGGAGTGATTTTCTGCTGCACAAACACCGTCACCGCCATGAGAATCGGAAAAACCGCAATGTGACTGCCATACATGGGAATTTCAAAACCAAAATCAAGAATTGAATCGGGAACCGACAGATCCTTTGCCCAGAGAAAGCTGTGCTGACGAAGCTGGATTGAGGAACGGAACACATAGAACATGGCAAAGAGCAGTGGCATCTGAAGCACCACGGGCAAACACCCTCCGAGCGGATTGACGCCAGCTTCCTTGTAAATTCTTCCAAGTTCACTCTGCAGCTTTGCTGGATTATCCTTGTACTTGTCCTGAAGCTCCTTGAGCAGTGGCTGCAAGGCAGACATTTTTTTCATTGACTTCGTTGAAGCCATTGAAAGTGGATAGGTGACCAGCTTTATGAGAAAAGCGAAAATGATAATGATAAGACCGTAATTGCTGATAAACCCATTCATCCAGTTAAATACCGGCAAAATGATATACTCTGCAAAAGGCCGAGTCAGCCAGTCCCAGCCGAAATCCATTATCTTTTCAAGATCGACCTTTTCTGCCTTTACGGTATTATAATCAAGTGGCCCAAGATAGAGGCTGAACCGGTCATCGACAACCGTGCCGGTTGACGGAACCGACATTTTCAGGGCAGCGAGATAGTTCTCGAATTCCTTTGCTCCGCTGCGTTTTCCCTCAAGGTAAATACCTGCCGTACGCCCCTGGGGAATAAGCGCTGCAACAAAATACTTGTTACGGACAGCAACCCATTTTGCTTCCCCTGACTGTTCTTCACGATAAGACTGATTTTCCTTGCTGGCATCCAGTTTTACAAGGCTTCCGCCAAGGTATGCGCTTGCAAGCGCATTTTGTGCTTCGTCTGGATGATTTTTTTCAGAATAGGGCACTCCTCCGTCCCATTGCAACTGGTACTCATTACCTGCAAGCGCACTTGCAAATCCCGTCAGCTTGACGTCATAATCTACTTTATAGCTTTTCCCTGAAAAAAGATAGGTGATATCAATCGCCTGCTGTGGGGCAACGTCAAGGTGGTAACGCACCGCATAGCTCTCCTTGCCAGTGACAGTATGCAGGGTATCGAGTGTTATGGTGCTGAAATAGAGATCACGTGTATCGATTTTCTTGCCCTCACGAGTCAGGAAAAGCAGTGAAAGCGCTCCATTCGTCTTGTTGTTGACCATATCAAACGCCTTGCTGCTGCCATCCAGATGTTTTTTCAGCACAAGAGACCTGAGCGTTGCGCCTTTTGAGGAGAGCGTAGCACGAAAAAGATCATTTTCTACACGCAACAGTTGTTCTTTCCCGCCGGAAGCTGCCGCAAAGACTCCAAAATTTTCCGCAACAGGAATCGCAGCCACCTGTTGTTGCGACTTCACTGCTTCAACCTGCTCCGTTTTGGCTGCCTTGGGGGATTGCAGGGGTTTTTTATCCGGCGACATAAATTGAAGCCAGACAATCATGATCATGGCAATAAGCGCAAGACCTGTGACCGAATTTCTATCCATTACCACTCTCTTTAGTTTTACCAGAAAACTCTTCTTTGTTTAAGGGTACCGGGTCATACCCTCCCTTTGAAAAGGGGTTGCATCTCAGAATGCGCCAGACTGTCAGCCATGATGCATAAAAAAAATTATGACGCTGGAAAGCTTCAAGCCCGTAACTTGAACAGGTAGGATAATATTTGCAGGACGGACCAAGTAATGGCGAAATAAACGCCCGGTAAAATTTTATAAGCGCTATAGGTACCTGATTGAAAAACTTCCAGCTACTCATGCTTTCGAATACGTTATCGGGGAGAAAAATTCCCGTCATGTTTGCCGGCACCACCAGAATTTCATGAAAGTCTCATGTTCTGCATCAATCCTCTTATCTCCACCCTGAATGCTTCAAGGTCAGGAAAACTTTTTTTTCGGCTTGTATAAAGAAAAGCTATGCAGAGCAATTCATCTGCAGCACCTTCCTGCGGGTTCTCCACTTTTCTCTCTACCAGCGTTTTCTCAAGCCGGTAAGCTTCTCTCATCATTCTTTTAGCCCTGTTGCGCTGAACAGCGGAAGGGATTGTTTTTTTACTGACCGCAAAAAGAATGACCGGAAACGCCTGGACAGCATTTTTTTCACACTGTAAAGAGGCCGACACAATTTTTAAAAAATCGCCTTTCACACTTTTTCCGCTCCTGAACAGGAGCGAAATCAGCAGTTTTTTTCTCAATATCTCATGCTTTCGCAGAGAATGAACGTGAACGTTATTCAAAACCTGAAAGAGCGATTTTATTTTCTCAGTGAAAGCTTAAAAACGCGACACCTCTGGTCACTTACTGCCCTGATGTACCCATTGCGCTGCTGACTGAAAGGGAATGACGCCCTTTGGCCCTTCTTGCAGACAAAACTTTACGGCCATTCTTGGTCGACATTCTCTGGCGGAATCCATGCTTGTTTCTTCTTTTTCTATTCCGAGGCTGAAAGGTTCTTTTCATCGCTTAAAACTCCACACTTGTTTATAAATTTCAAAATTGCCGGGCGCGTAATTTAGCACAATGAACATTCATTAACAAATGCTTCTGTGACCTAAGAGCATTACCCTGCTTTTTTTCGACAAAAAAAGGGGTCATGGGCATCCTAAAAAAGAGGGGTCGCCATAACTTGTCAACAATGTTAATGGAATGTGGATAAAAAAAGTCAACCTCCCAAAACGCTTGATCATCCGCCACTCCCAATGAATCCACATATGTTGACTACTCTTGTGTGATAAAACGATAAGACGTTTTTAAAAAACAAGTTAAGATGTTGAAAACCTCCAAGTACCTACCCTTTGCAGAAGCGCTTATTTTCGGAAAGGAAATTGTTTTTTATCCACTTAAAACACTAACTTGTAAACAGTAAATGTTGATGGCGCGCATAATCTCTGCCCTTATTCCTCAAATTCCCGTTGTATATGCCTGAAGTTACATCAAAGGTATTCCCTGAATATCCGCAAGGAAAAACCCAGAAAAGCAGCTCGATGGAGCAACAGGTATGGGACGCCTGCCTTGATGCAATCAGGGAAAAAATTAACCCTCTTGCCTTTAAAACCTGGTTTTTTCCAATCAAGCCTTTAGGGTTCTCGGGTAATGAATTGACTATTGAAGTTCCGAGCCAGTTTTTTTACGAATGGATCGAAGAGAACTACTCCTCCTTTTTAAAACAGGCACTCAAGGATGTTATCGGTCCGGAAGCGAGACTGATGTACTCAATAGTGATGGATAAATCTCAAGGCCAGCCGGTCACCATTGAATTACCCCATCAGAACGCAATGAACAGCGATTTCATTGCCGCAAATCGCTCAATGGAGAATCAATCAAAAAACAACGATGCCTTTGAGCGTAATCTCGCCCGCTTTGAAACACACCTTAACACCAAGTACACTTTTGATACTCTTATCAGGGGAGATTGTAACTCACTTGCATTTGCTGCTTCCAAATCCGTTTCCCAGAGTCCAGGACAGAATGCCTTTAATCCCCTGGTCATATACGGCGGCGTGGGACTTGGCAAAACACATATGATGCAGGCTATAGGAAATAGCGTCCGTGAAAACCGCCTTTCAGAAAGAGTGCTTTATGTGTCAAGCGAAAAATTTGCCATTGACTTTGTCAACGCCATTCAAAATGGTAAAATACAGGAATTTTCCTCTTTTTATCGATCTATAGATGTGCTCATCATCGACGATATTCAATTCTTTTCAGGCAAGGAAAAAACACAGGAAGAAATTTTTCATATTTTCAATACACTGCATCAATCAAATAAACAGATTATCCTTTCGGCAGACAGACCGATAAAAGATATCAAAGGTATTGAAGACCGTTTGATCTCGCGCTTTAACTGGGGACTTTCGGCAGATATACAGCCACCTGATTATGAGACCCGCAAGGCTATCATTCTCAGCAAGCTCCATCAAAGCGGCGTCAATCTCGATGAATCGGTCATTGAATTCATTGCCACCAATGTTACTGAAAATGTCAGGGAGCTGGAGGGATGTATTGTAAAATTGCTTGCTGCACAATCGCTTGACAACAGGGAGATCGATCTGCAGTTTACAAAATCGACCCTCAAAGATATTATCAGGCATACAACAAAAAGACTTACACTCGATACGATTGAAAAAGCGGTCTGTTCATACTTCTCGATTACACCTAATGACCTGAAAGGAAAATCAAAAAAGAAGGAAATTGCTGTAGGGCGCCAAATTGCCATGTATCTGTCAAAGCTTTTGACCGATTCATCACTGAAAACAATCGGACTTCATTTTGGAGGAAGAGATCATTCAACGGTGATCCATGCCGTCAATACAATCACTAAAAGAGTTGACTCAGAACCGGAAGAACGCAAAAAAACAGAGGAGATAAGGAGAAGAATTGAAATTCTATCAATGTAAAAACATGTGTTTACAGGTTGTTGGTAACTTGTTTGGCTGATCTGGACAACCCTTATGTTGTCAACAATAATTATGAAACCGAAAATCGACCAACAATCCTTTAACAACTGGCAGTATGATAAAACCCCAAGTTATCAACACTTTTCCGGGAATTGAAAAACATATTAAGTCATTTTTTAAAAGCACTTTAATAAAAAAATTAACTTAACTGTCCAGATTTCAACACAATCAACAACAACAACAAAATTTTATAAAAATTAAATAGTAAATGTTGGAGCAGATGAAATTAACTTCCTCAATACGTCAACTGCAGGATGCCGTCAGCAAAGTTGCTCAGGCCATACCTTCAAAAACTATCGATGCCCGTTTTGACAATGTTCATTTATCAATCGAACCTGGCAGCCTTACGCTTTTTGCTACCGACGGTGAGCTTTCAATAACTGCCCATAGTTCAGTTGAAACCTCTGATACCGGAAACATTGGCATCAAGGCAAGGACTCTTCAGGATTTCCTTAAAAGCATGTACGATACTTCTGTGGTTTTTCTTATTGAACGCCAGGAAATAAGTGATCATGGAACAGTTCATATTACGACTGACAAGGGGAAGTATAAAATACCCTGCCAGTTTGAGAGTAAAACTGAAAAGCATGAAAAGAGTTATGATATCTCACTCGAACTTCAGACTTCCGAGCTTCAGGATCTGATTCAGAAAACAATTTTTGCATGCAGTGTCGATGGCATGAGGCCTGCCATGATGGGTGTACTCTTTGAACTGGAAGGCAGTGTCATCACTGCTGTTTCTACTGACGGGCATCGTCTTGTCAGATGCAGAAAGGCTTCTTCGTCAGATATAGCAGAAAAGCAGAAAATAGTTGTTCCTGCAAGGGTGTTGTCTATTGTGCAAAAACTTGCACAAACTGAATCGGTCACCATGTCCATCGATGCAGATCGCAGGTTTGTACGTTTTATCTGTGACAACATAGTTCTCGATGCATCTCTTATTGTTGAGCCCTATCCCAATTACGATGCTGTTATTCCTGTTGAGCATGACAAATATCTGGTAATCAACCGCTCTGTATTTTACGATTCTGTGCGTCGGGTTGGTCGTTTTTCAAGCATAGGTGATATAAAGATTGTCATCGAGGGCGAGATCCTGAGAGTAATGGCTGAAAATACCAATGAAGGAGAGGCTGCACAGGAAGAACTCACCGCTGCCTATACAGGAGATGACATTACTATCGGTTTTAATTCCCGCTTTATAGAAGCGGCTCTCTCTCATCTCGATGATGAAATGATTCGCATAGAACTCAAAAGTCCTACGACTGCGGTTATTTTCAAGCCAAGCAAGGAAGAAGAGGATGAAAAACTGATGATTCTCGTGATGCCTGTTCGAATCAATAATTGATTGGTGAGGAATATTTTTTGAGACTTAAGCGTATAACGTATGAGAATTTCAGGAATCATCGGTCATTGACTTTTGAACCTTCTGATGATATCACTCTCATTTATGGAGAAAATGGTTCCGGCAAAACCTCAATTCTTGAGGGAGTTCTTTATTGTGCGCTTACAAGGGGTTTTGTCGGGGCAACTGATAGTGAGTGCCTCTCTTTTTTATCAGATTATTTTTTGCTTGACAGCAATTTTCTTGGCGAATCTGATAATGCCGTAAACGTAAAAATTACTTATAAAAAGGAAAAAGAGAAGCAGGTTATAGTCAATAACTCTGAAATTAAACCTTTTTCACGTCATATCGGTCGGATTCCCTGTGTAACCTTTTCTCCACAGGAGCTTGTTATTGTCAATGGATCTCCTTCTGAAAGAAGACGTTTTCTTGATAACGCTATGAGTCAGACGGACAGACGATACCTGGACAATCTGCTGGATTTCAGAAGAGTTCTTCAACAGCGTAATGCCCTTCTCGCACAATGGCAGGACCGAAACAAGGTTCAGCAGGAGATGCTTTCCTTATGGACTGAACAGCTTTCAAGGGTTTCTTCTTCAATCGTCTCGGCCAGGGTGCGCTTTCTGGCCTCTTTTTTTAATCATTTCAGTAAACTTTATTCTCAATTTTCTCTTGATGAGCAGCCTGCTATAACCTATCGTTCCTCCCTTGGAAAAATCACAGAAAAGACCTCCACCGAGGATCTTTATAATCGCTTTCTCGGCAGGTTCAATGAGACCAGGCAACAGGAGATTATGCGTTCACAAACCATGACCGGGCCTCACAGGGATGACCTGCTTTTTCTGATCAATGAAAAAGAGATTAAAAAATATGCCTCGCAGGGACAATTGAGAACTTTTCTCATTTGTCTCAAACTCTCTTTGCATCAGTTTTTTTACGACACTCTTGGTGAAAAACCTCTTTGCCTTCTTGATGATATTTTCAGTGAGCTCGATGAGTCGCGTTGTGCCGATATTGTTTCTATCCTTCAAAACTGCGGTCAGACCATTATTACCTCTGCCGAAAAAAAATTTCAGGGAAAGCTCACTGTCATCTCTATTGGATCACTGAAAAAATAAAGGAGCAATCGTGTCGAGAACAAAAAATCCAAAAAAAATCTCTGCTGTTGTTGGTGATATGTACCAGGTGCTGGGGCTTTCTGAGGCTTATCGTCAATACCAGACTCTTCAGATATGGAACAGTGTTGTGGGGGAGGCGATCTCTGCAGTGACCACCATTGAGCGTTTTTCGAGTGGGCAATTATTTATAAAGGTGAGAAATCCTTCCTGGAGAATGGAGCTTAATTATCGTAAGCAGGATATTCTATTGAAGCTTAATGCTGCACTGGAACGCCCTATGGTCGAAGAAATTATTTTCAAATAAAAAAAGGTCGCCACACTTCCCGCATGGCGGCCTTCCCCCGAAAAAACGGCAACTCAGAGGTTACAACTGAGTTGATACATCACTATCATTTTCTCTGCAAATGCTTTACCAAAATCGATACACTTCTCGAACTCCGGCTCATGTGGCTTGAATTTCACCATAACGTTTTGGTCAAAAACCTTCAGCTTGAGCATTGAAAAATTTGTTTCAATCATCCGTACAGCCTCTCCACTCCATCCGTAGGAACCAAATGCTGCTCCAAGCTTTCCTTTATCACGTATAGGATTGATTGCTGCGAAAAGCTGGTATATTTGTGGCAAGATATTCTGGTTTAATGTTGGCGATCCAACAATTATTCCTGAACAGTGTGCAATCTTGTCTTCCAGAGTTGAAAAATCAGTGCTCTCTATATCACAGATATCAATATTGAAATCGCATGACTGGCCAAGACCTTCTGCAATTTTTTCGGCAAGTAAGGTTGTGTTCTCATAAGCGGATACATAGGCTATAAGAATACGTTTTTCGTTGGGCGTTGCAATGGCAGTGGTTGCATAGTTCCATGAGAGATCAACATATTTTTTCCATTGCGATCTCAGGATTGGACCGTGCCCAGGGCAGATAATCGAGATATCAAGAGGTTGGATTTTTTCAATGGCCTGAAGCATGTACTTGCTGAAAGGCCTCAGTATGGAATTGAAATAGTAGGTAAATGCATCGTCAAAATCTCCTACACTATCATCAAACATCCCTTCATGGCAGAAATGGGATCCGAAAGAGTCGCAAGTGAAAAGAATCCGGTCTTCTTCAAGCCAGGTGTAGATGGTGTCAGGCCAGTGCAGGTTGGGAGCATTGATAAAATGAAGGGTTTTATTGCCGAGACTGAGTGTATCGCCTGTTTTGACTACAAGTGATTTGAAGTCATGTCCAGTCTGGTCACGCAGAAATTTTATGGCGTTTCCACTTCCTACAACTGTTGCGTTTGGTGCAATGGCCAGAAGATTTCTGACATTGCCCGAATGGTCAGGCTCCGTATGGTCAACAATGATGTACTCAATCTCGGATGGATCGGTAACTTCCATTATTTTTGCCTGATACGATGGCCAGAATTTTTCTTTTGTTGTTTCTATAATGGTTTTCTTGTCGGCATTGATGAAATAGGAATTATAGGTTGTTCCGTATTTTGTTTCCATGACAATGTCGAACGTAATGAGCCCTGGATCCATAACACCTATCCAACTGACGTCACTTGTAATGGGAAGTACTTTATTGTCGGTCATTTTTTTAGAATGGATTTAAAATTAAATGTCCTATGGTAACTACTACCATAATTTTCCTTGCATAGTTCCATTAAGTATAACTAAATAACTATATCGCCGCAAGATAATTGGCAGTGAGTGATCCTTAAATAATCGGTTCATTCTCACCATTACCGGTTTCATTATTGATGATTTCCCTTTGCAGTTCAATACCTTCGGCTGAAAAAGAAAAAAGAGTATCTGTTGAAAAAATCATACTGTAATCCTGCGGCTTGAAAAAAGGAAGAAATTTCTGGCAGTGTTCATCAAGGCGTTTGAGATAAAATTGAGTGTTTTCGTCGGGTTTCTCTTTCTTCCATTCCGACGCAAGTTTCCCCTTGTCGTAAGAAGAGCTTGCTGTGCCGCTTCCTGATACATAAAAGGTTATCCTGTCCCCTTTCGTTACGTGCATAGCTGCTTTTATGGCTATTTCATAGGTAATTGATTTCGACCTCTTTCCTGATTTTACATCTTCCTTGTACTGTTCTACCGTGCTTTTTAATGTTTCTGTTCTTGAAAACTCTTCTATCTCCAGTTCCCGATTAAGAATTTTGTTTCTGTATTCAAGGAACAGCTCATGCAATCCGCTGATATCTTCCGTTATCAGTTTTTCAAATCCCCTCCTTACAAAATCCCTTCCAAATTTTTCACCGCTTCTGCTGCTGAGGGACGAGCCTTTCAGTTGCATGACGTTGTCATATCCGAGAAGGGCATAGTTTTTTTTCATGTAAGAGATCATTTTCTTGAACCTGCCATCATAACCGATATTGATTCCCTCCGGCATGAGCAAGGAAACTTCTTTGACCAGCTCTCTTTCACTGCTCTCTGTCGTTACTTCTGGAGGGGGCATAAACAGAATACCATCAGTATCAACCTCGATGATTTTGCATCCCCTTGATTCAAACTCCGTAATCATTTTTCTGGCAAGAGACTGGCCTGTAGAGGTAACCTTGTCGGCTTCATTGAAGTCATTGAAAATTCCTCCGCTATAGCCAAGGTAGCCATACATGGCATTGATGAGGATTTTAAAGGAACTCTGCATTGCATCGAAATTGTTTGCAAGAGAGCTGTTTCCCACTGCCTTTTCTTCTTGTGCCTTGTTCTTTGCCTTGAAACGCAACTCCTTGAGGTCGTTCAGTACTCCCGGAAATACTTTCAGCTCATCGCTTTTCGGGCATATATTGTATGAAAGCATGATTGAGGGATAGAGTGATTCCACATCGGCATAGACAATCGGGCCAAGAACTCCCTTGAGAAACACCTCTGTATATCCTCCGGAGTGCTGCTGTCCGGAAGTCGGCCTCGGAATCGAGTGTTTACGGCGGAGGTATTCCCTGACCAGAAGAACTTCAATTTTGGCCGCTTGTCCTATACGCGATGTCATTGCATAAGTATATGGCAGCATTTGTGAAAGGTAGAAATTGCTTCCAGAAAGGAGCGACGAGAGTGCTCTTGTTTCGCGGACATCGTCGAGAGCGTAGGCAAGCAACTTTTCATGGTTATGTTCCCAAAGTGAAGCAATATCCTTATAGTCAACGTAGGTTCTTTCAGGTGAGGCAAAACCAAAATGCTTCGCTACTGCCTTGAGCCCGTAGCTTTGCATTGAGCGTTTTGAGATATCATAGCTTTGAACAAGAAAGAGCGTGTCGATGACATGTCGTCCAGGGATGTCGAAAAAGGGGTAATCTATACTTCTTTCGGCAAAACGGATGCTGGCCGGGTAGGTTTTAGGTAGCAAGCTATCTCTTCCTATCGCAAAGGGAATGTTATGGTATTCGCATCTGCGTTGTAAATAGGAAAGATCGAAACTGAAAATATTGTGTCCTTCGATCACATCTGGATCCATCTCTACAATGAGTGAGATAGCCTCTTCCAGAAGTGCTTTTTCTGTTCTGTGTTTTGAGTGAAGTGCCCTTTCCCACCCCCTGTTATCGCTCAGTGATATGATAATCACTTCATCTTCGCCTTGCGTGCTGTTTTCAGTTCGTTTTTTCTCAGGATTGTAATTTGTCTCTATATCAAGCTGCATGCGGTAGATGTCGTCAAAAATCATCCCCTTGAAAAGGGTTTTACCGCTTTGAAGAAAATATTGTGTGACAGCATCACCCTTATTGTAGACCAGTGTGTTGTTGTCATAAGGAACACTCTGTTGTGGATTCTCTCTGGCCTCACTGTACTTTCGGTTGTTAAGAAAATCAAGAGCTCCCCTGTAGTTTTTCCAGCTCCTGTAAATCGAAAGGAATTGATAATAATTTGTTCCACTGAGCTTTATCATCCAGAACTTGTCTTCCGGTTCAAATCCGTCAAGCAGTGCGCTGTCAGAAAGGAAAAAAAACGGAAAAACCGATTCATCATGAAACCGAACTTTACCGTTTTCGCGATTGAAAATTCTGATCTGTGTATCTGAAAGCTGGTAAGCGCCGACTATATACTCCTCTTTATCTTTGCCAAATAGCAGGTCATTGTTCGCAATGTCAGCAATAAAGTTCTCCATGGGTGATCATTTGATTTTATTGGAGGTGCTCAATGAAATAGTAGATGTTTCACGTGAAACATGCAATGCTGTTCAGCGTCCGAGGCGTATCATGAGAACTGAAACATCTGAGGGAGAAACTCCCAGAATCCTTGATGCCTGTCCAATGGTTTCGGGCTGATGCTTTTTGAGTTTCTCCCGGCCTTCGTTTGAAAGACCTGAAACTGTGTCGTAAGGAAAAGAAACCGGTATTTGATGGGCTTCGAGACGCAGAATTTTTTCCGTCATCAAGAGATCGCGTTTGAGATAGCCTTCATATTTAAGATCAATTTCTACCTGTTCATAAATGGCAGGTTCCTCGGAAATTGCATGAATTAAGTCCCGCAATCCTGCTGATGAGTCAAGAAGCATTGCCAAATGAATCCCGGGTCTTTTCAGAAGAGTGCTGGCACTTTGAGCCAGTGTCACTATCGGATAATCCAGTTTTGCCAGGAGTGGATTTATCTCCTCGGCGGAAATTCTGCTCTTCAGACATGCCTGTTTTATCAACTCGATAGATGCACTTTTTTTGTTGCATGCCTCGAATTGTTCGGCATCGACAAGGCCTGCGCGGAAGCCGAAGTGCTGCAGCCGTATATCGGCATTGTCATGGCGAAGCATGAGTCGATGTTCAGCCGAAGAGGTAAACATTCTATATGGCTCATTGGTATCTTTGGAGACAAGGTCATCGATGAGTACGCCAATGTAAGCATCAGAACGTTTAAGATGGAGTGGAGGTCGCTTTTGTTGTTTGAGAGATGCATTTATACCAGCAATCAGTCCCTGGGCTGCAGCCTCTTCATAACCTGAGGTGCCATTAATCTGCCCGGCAAAATAGAGGTTTTCAACCAGTTTTGTTTCAAGGGTTCTCTTTATCTGATAAGGAAAGAAGTAGTCATACTCGATGGCATAACCCGGTCGAATCATTTTAACACTCTTGAGACCCGGAATAGATTGCATTCCTTCAATTTGAATCTCTTCAGGCAGAGAGGTTGAAAAGCCGTTCACATACATTTCATTGGTTTCGAATCCTTCCGGTTCGAGAAATATGTGATGACTATCCTTGTCCGGAAAGCGATTGATTTTATCCTCAACCGAAGGGCAGTACCTTGGGCCGATCCCTTTTACTTTTCCTGAAAAAAGAGGAGATTTGTCGAATCCTTTTTTCAGAATTTCATGCGTCGCCGCAGTTGTTTTTGTCACAAAACAACTTATCTGACGGCGGTTCAGAATCAGGGGTGTCGTGAATGAGAAGGCAACAGGCTGCTCGTCACCTTTTTGTTCCTCAACCTGTGAGTAATCGACACTTCGTGCATCGATGCGGGGCGGAGTGCCTGTTTTCAGTCTTCCTGACTTAAAGCCAAGCATCAAAAGATTCTCTGTAAGTCCGTAAACCGGCGGTTCTGCTATGGTTCGCCCTCCGGCAAAATGATTCATGCCGATATGAATAAGGCCATTCAGAAATGTTCCGCAGGTGAGTACTGCGGCTCCACCCCGGACGATTCGACCGGATGAAAGGATTACTCCACGAAAGATTCCTGAAGAGCACTCAATACCTGTAACTGTATCCTGGAGGAGATCGATATTTGGCTCTTCCTCAATAACTCGCTTCATGTAAAGAGTGTATAGAGTGCGATCGGCCTGCGCTCTTGGTGAGTGCATGGCCGGGCCTTTGCTTCTGTTGAGCATTCTGAACTGAATTCCTGTTGCATCGATAGCCTTTCCCATCTCTCCACCAAGAGCATCTATCTCTCTGGTGATCTGACCTTTTGCAACTCCTCCGATAGCAGGATTGCAGGACATTCGGGCAATTGCTGTCAGGTCTGACGAAATCAGCAGGCAAGAGCAGCCCATTCTCGCGGCAGCAAGTGCGGCCTCACATCCTGCATGGCCTGCGCCAGTAACTATGATATCATACATGGGCGGCTCATTGTTTCACGTGAAACATTTTTTGATGGGTAAAGATTATCAGTGTGCGCAATACAATATTAAAAATAGCACTTATCCGTCCGATTTCCTTTATATGAAAGTGTTTGGCGTTATTTTATTGCCTTTCCGGTGTATTTATATGCGGTTATCGCATTGCAATGGGTCTCATAAAGATGTTTGCTGGCTGAAAAAAGGTAACAAGGGAGTCGAATCCAATGCCATTCAATAATGATGCAGTATGCCGTTTTTTCAGGCAGCGCTGAAAAAAAAATTGCAACAAAAAGAGTCTTTCTTTATATAGTGATATAGTTGGGGTATTGCCACCCTGAGAAACATGCCTGCGTTGCTCCCTGCGCAGGCTGAATATGCCTTCTAATAGTAAATACATCAATGAAAAGACGACGATTTCTTGCTTCGGGTACAGTTCTTTTCGCATTTTTGTCCGTATGGCCGAAAAGAGTGATGGCGGAGTGGAGCACAAAGAGTTTTGAGCGTTCTACATTAGATACCGCTTTCATGAATGCGCTGGGAACAAGAGAGCTTGTGAAATCTGATGCCATTACTATTGTTGCACCTCCGGTTGCGTCTGACAGCTCTGCTGTCCCGGTTGAAGTTATCTCATCAATAAAGGGTGAAGATCTCTATCTTTTTGTTGAGAAGAATATAACTCCTCTTGTGTTCAAATGCCGTCTTTATGGCAGCGCGCATACAGATTTTGCGCTGAACATCAAGATGAAGGAGAGTTCTGCGTTATATGCGGTTGTCAAGGCAGGTACGAAATACTTTATGGCTACTGTGAACGTCGAGGTACAGGCCCAGGCCTGTTAATCCCAAATTATTATATAATGAGTAGCAGTATAAGAATTCTTGCCCGCGAAGAGAATGGTGTCGTTTTGGCAAAGGTAATTATTCCACATCCGAATGAATCCGGTACCAGAAAAGATGAAAAGGGTTCACTTGTTCCGGCCCATTTTGTAAGGGAAGGAACGGTGACGGTCAATGGAAATTCACTTCTTGATATAGAACTTGGCCCTTCGGTTTCCAAAGATCCGTTTCTTCAGTTTCGGTTTTCAGGAAAAAAAGGTGACTTGTTGAAGGTCTCCTTTCTTGACAACAGGGAAGAGCGTTTTGTAGCTGAAGCGTTGGTTCAATAGATTTCCCGCTCTTCTCTGGCGTTTTTGTGGCAAAAAAGTATACTGAATCGGTGTCTTTATTATCAATAAATAAGGAGAACTACGTTATGGTGGTGAAACTCAGGGTGTGGCTGACAGTATGCGCATTCTCTTCTGTAGCGCTTGTGTCAGGAAATGCTGCTTTGGCAGCAAAAGACAGTGGTGGCTCCAAGCCTGCAAAATCGGCGCAGGGTAAACAGGTGGAATCAAATCCTCGAGGTCAGGTTCTTGCTCTTTCCTGTACATCATGTCACGGGACAGACGGAAAAAGTGTGGGGATTATTCCGTCGTTTAACACCAGATCATCCGCCTACATCGAGGCGGCATTGAAAGGATTTAAATCGGGCGAGCGTTACTCGACGGTTATGGGACGTCATGCCAAAGGGTACAGCGATGATGAGCTTCGGTTGATTGCCAACTATTTTGGAAAAACCTCGAATAACAAATAAGAAGGAGAATGATCATGAGTCATACACTTTCACGTCGGGATTTCAATAAACTCCTTCTGTCGGGCGTTGCAGCTTCAGCCTTTGGAATATTGGGTAGTTCGAATACGGCATTTGCTTCCAGCAAAAGGGTTGTCGTCGTTGGTGGCGGATTTGGCGGTGCCGCAGCGGCAAAATATCTGCGAAAACTTGATCCGTCCATTTCTGTGACACTGATTGAGCCCAAAGCCATTTTCTATACCTGCCCATTCAGCAACTGGGTGCTTGGTGGCCTGAAAACCATGGAGGATATCGCCCAGACCTACAGCGCGCTTAAAAACAAGTATAAGGTCAACGTCATTGCCGACAGTGCAGTGGCTATCGATGCTGTCAGAGGCACGGTTAAACTGAAAGGTGGCCAGGTGATTGGCTTCGACCGCCTCATTGTTTCGCCAGGTATCGATTTCAAATGGGATACTATTCCTGGATACAGTGAGAGTGTTGCTTCGGCCAAAATGCCGCATGCATACCAGGCCGGTCCGCAGACTGTGCTCCTGCACAATCAGCTTCTCGCCATGAAGAATGGTGGCAGGGTGTTTATCTGTCCTCCTGCAAATCCGTTCAGATGTCCTCCCGGACCTTATGAAAGGGCAAGTCTTATTGCCGGTTACCTGAAAGCCAAAAAGCCCCTGTCAAAAATTATCATCCTTGATCCCAAGGAAAAGTTCTCAAAGCAGGGATTGTTCAAGAAGGGATGGGAACGTCTTTATCCCGGCATGATTGAGTGGCGCTCAGGCTCAACCGGAGGAAAGCTGGTAAAGGTTGATGCTGCAACCATGTCGCTTACCACTGAGTTTGGTGTTGAAAATGCGGATGTTATCAATATCATTCCCCCACAGAAAGCTGGAAAAATCGCCTTTGATGCTGGTCTTACCGATGCGACGGGATGGTGCCCGATCAATCCGATTTCGTTTGAGTCAACCATTCATCCAGGAGTCCACGTCATTGGTGATGCCTCCATTGCTGGAGCTATGCCGAAGTCCGGATTTGCAGCCAGCAGTCAGGGTAAAGTTGCCGCAGCCGCAATAGTCAGGCTCTTTCAGGGCAAAGTACCTGCAGCGCCATCGCTGGTCAACACCTGTTACAGTTTGATTGGCCCTGGATACGGTATTTCCGTTGCGGGTGTCTACAAACTGACGGTTGAGGGAATTGTTGAAATTCCTGAAGCGGGTGGACTGACGCCTATTAACGCTGATGATGACCAGCTTCGCGAAGAGGCGAATTTTGCAAGAGGCTGGTACAGCAATATTGTTCAGGATACCTGGGGTTAGAGATACGACTTGTTGTAAAACCAGAAAGCCCGGAATGATACCGGGTTTTCTGGTTTTTGGGCCTTTCACTACAGCCTCTTGCTGCAATTGCAGATTGTTAGTTAATCACTACCCCATTTTATATATTGGCTCAATTATTTCTTTCGAGCGTAAAGCGATGCCATCAATGAAAAATAAACGTTTTAACCTTCTTCTTATTGCCGTTGTCACCATAGTGGCACTCTGGTCCTTATGGCCTACCTGGCGCGACTACTCCCTTTCGAAGCAACTTGAAACTATCCATTCAGCACCGGACAGTCTGAAATATGCCCTCACTCATCGTGACGAAATCGAGAATGCTCGCAAAAAAAGTCTTAAGCTTGGTCTGGATCTGAAGGGTGGAATGCATCTGGTCATGGAAGTTGACCAGGTCGATTTGTTCGAACAGAAAGCATGGAATAAAGACGGCAAGTTTACCGCCATCATGAATACGGTCAGAGCCAAGGCTGCCCAAAGTGATGCACGCGTGATCGACCTTATAGCCGCAGAGTTTAAAAATGAAAATATCCGACTGAGCCGGTATTTTTATGATATCCGCAATACCGACAAGGAGATTGTTGCAAAACTTGAAAAGGAGTCCGTTGATGCGCTTACCCGCGCCAAGGAAATCATCCGGAACCGTATTGACCAGTATGGTGTGGCCGAACCGGTCATCACTACACAGGGCAGCAGGAAAATCATTATCGAACTTCCTGGTGTTTCCGATGAATCAAGGGTCAGAAATCTTCTGAAAGGTACAGCAAAACTTGAATTCAGACTTCTGCGTGAGCCTGAAGTTCTACTCAGGACGCTCGACAGAATCAACTCATACCTTGTTGAAAACAATGCCGTTGCTCCAAATGCCAAAGCTGCCGATTCCTCAGTTGCTTTACCTGTTACGGCAACACAAGGCAAGTCGTCTTCTGCCAAACCTCTTTATGATGTTATCGGGGTTTACCAGAACGGTATGGCCTTTACAACCGAGCATTCCAAAGAGTATGTGGTTTCTTTGCTGCATCGGAGCGATATACAGGCGCTGCTGCCTCCGGATGGTGAACTGGTTCTTTCTGCCAAGCCCGATGTTGATAAAAACGGTGAAAAACTCTACCCGATCTATCTTGTCAGGAAGACTCCCGAGTTGACTGGCGGAGTCATTACTGAAGCAAAAGCCACCTTTGGTTCACAGGGTGTACAGCCTGAGGTGCTCATGACAATGAACTCCGAAGGAACCTCGAAATGGGCTCGTATCACTGGTGCCAATATCGGCAAACGTATAGCGATTGTGCTTGATGGAGCCGTATACAGTGCTCCTGTTGTTCAGTCCAAGATTCCCGGAGGAAACTCGGTGATCAATGGTATTTCAAGCCTTGAAGAGGCAAAGGATCTTGAAATTGTCCTGAAAGCTGGAGCCCTTCCTGCTCCTGTAAGGATTGTTGAAGAGCGGAGCGTCGGACCTTCTCTTGGAGCCGATTACATCCGTGCCGGGATGCTCTCTCTCTCCTGGGCCTTTTGTGCGGTTTCAGTTTTTATGCTTGTCTACTACAAGAAAGCGGGTATTGCCGCCGATATAGCTCTGGTGCTCAACATTCTCATTGTCTTGTCAGTACTGGCTGGCTTCAATGCTTCACTCTCACTGCCGGGCATTGCCGGTATTGTGCTGACGATTGGCATGGCAGTTGACGCCAACGTTCTGATCTATGAGAGGATCCGTGAAGAACTTGCGGAAGGAAAGTCGGTTGCGACGGCTGTTACGCAGGGCTATGAGCGGGCGTTTTCTTCCATTTTTGACTCGCACGTGACCACACTGTCGGCAGCCTTTCTGCTCTATACATACGGAATCGGGCCAATTCAGGGCTTTGCCGTAACGCTCATGATTGGTACTTCGGCAAGCCTGTTTACGGCCATTGTGGTGACCAGGGAAATTTTCCAGGGGTTGCTCGCCAAAAAACTTCTGACAGACAAAAGTTTCGGTTAATATTTCAAGACGTTTCAAACCATGAGGATTTTTCACAAGACCAATTTTAACTTTATCCGGTATCGTAAAATTGCATACGGCTTTTCCCTGATACTGCTGTTTGCCGGCCTTGTCTCGCTCGCTGTCAAAGGGCTGAACTACGGAATCGATTTCAGGGGAGGCTCCGAGGTGGTGATAAGGTTTGAGAAAAACGTTGATGTCAGTACCGTTCGAGCGGTACTGCAGGAGGCTGGCGTTTCAGGAACCCTGAAGCAATACGGCATGGATCGCTCCTTCCTTTTAAGCACGGTTTTCAAGGGAGATACCGGGGCTCTCAAAACACTTGTATCCAACGCCCTTACGTCGAGGATTGCAGGCAATCATCATGAAATTGTCCGCATTGATGCCGTTGGGCCAAGTATTGCTTCCGATTTGAAATGGTCAGCGGTTAAAGCGCTTCTTGGCTCTCTTCTGGCGATTTTGCTCTATGTTGGATTCCGGTTTGAAATAAAATTTGCAACTGCCGGTGTGATCGCGATTTTTCATGATATCCTGACTGTTCTCGGACTCTTCAGTATTCTTGGAGGGCTCTTTGATTTTATGCCGCTGGAGATGGATCAAAGTATCATTGCGGCTTTTCTGACCATCGCAGGTTATTCCATTACCGATACGGTTGTTGTCTATGATCGTATCCGGGAACGTATCCGGGGCCAGAAACCATCGGAATATGAAAGGATTTTCAATGAAAGCATGAACCAGACCCTGAGCAGGACAATCATCACTTCAGGAACGGTACTGCTTTCCGTGTTTGTGCTCTTTATCTTTGCCGGTCCGGCCATCAGGGGTTTTGCCTTTGCCGTTTTTACCGGTATTCTCATTGGTACCTACTCCTCGATTTTTGTGGCAGCTCCGCTTGTCTATGACTGGCTCAGGCTCTCCAAAAGTACTGTAAGGCTGAGAGGAAGCAAGAGCGTCTGAGAGCACTCTTGTGGCTGCCCGCAGCACTTTTCCGGCATCCTTCTTTTGATATGATGCCGGAAAGTCTTTCTTTTGGTGTCAATTTTTGAAAGGCACTCTGATTTTCACCCCAGGGCCATTGCTGCCGGAAGGGAATTAAAACATATTTACAAGAAAGGAACCGGGGAATGAAAAAAGTATTGATCAAAGCCGCATTGCTGCTTTTTTTGGGATCATCATTTCTGCAAGCGCCTGTTATTGCTGAAGTCGTTGATCGTATTGCTGCCGTTGTCGGTCATGAAGCGATCTTCAAGTCGGAAATTGACACAAAGGTACTCATGGCCCGCATGCAGTACCCTGAACTGGCCACTGATAAAGGTTTGGCCCGTTCGATACTTGACGGAATGATTGACCAGAAACTCATTCTTGCAAAAGCTAAAATCGACAGTGTCAGTATTGATGAAAATTCAATTGACGGCATGACTAATGATCGTTTCAGGCAGTTGAGTGCCAGGTTTGCTTCAAAAGCAGAGATGGAGAGTCGTCTTGGCAAGTCCTCTGCTGCCATTCGTGAAGAAGTTCGCAAGGATTTGCGTAATCAGGAGTTGATAGACAAATTCCGCAGGAAAAAGTCCGCCGGTATCACGGTCACTTATGACGAAGTGATGGCTTTCTACACCGCCAATCGCAACAATATCTCCGATATCCCTGAAGAGGTCTCTGTATCGCAGATTCTCAAGTATGCCGGAGTTTCGGAAGAGAGCAAGTCACTGGCTCGGGCGGCAATAGAACGGGTTCGCAAAGAGCTTCAGGGAGGAGCCGATTTTGCTGCTTTGGCAAGGAAGTACTCCCAGGATCCAGGCTCTGCCGATTCAGGTGGCGATCTTGGGTTTGTCCAGAAAGGTGAGCTTATCAAGAGCTTTGAAGATACGGCCTATGCTCTCAAGGAGGGGCAAGTGTCGGATGTTGTTGAAACCCGATATGGCTTTCATCTCATTCAACTGCTCAGCAAGGAGACCAATTCGATTCACGTCCGCCATATTCTTATTGGATTCAATCGTGCGACAGGAGATTTTACTGGTGTGATTAAACTGCTCAATGCGGTGCGTGCCGATGTGCTCAGTGGAAAGGTGACCTTTGCCGACATGGCCAGAAAATATTCCGACGACCCCACCTCTTCCTCGATGGGAGGCACTATCCTTGTCTCTGGTTCGTCGTCAAAACCTCTCTTTCCTCCAACATCATTGCGTCCTCAATTGCAGCAGATTATCCGAGGGCTCAAGAATCCCGAAGACATCAGTGAGCCACAAAAAATAGAGCCCCCCCAGGGAGAGCCCTTTTATGCCATATTCCGATTGAACGAACGGGTAGCCGGGCATCCATTTAACCCGGAGAAGGACTATTCTCTCCTTGAGGAGCAGGCACTTGACGCCAAAAACGCGACGCATTTCAATGCATGGGTGCAGCAGCTCCGCAAGGAGGTTTATGTCTATATCTCAGACATCTAAACGGCGGACATACCTTGCATTTTTCTCGATAAAGGCCCTTCGCGGTTCAACCTTGTCTCCCATAAGTGTGGAAAATACCTGGTCAGCTTCCATGGCATTTTCCACATTGACCAGCAACAGAGAGCGGTGAGCGGGATCCATTGTTGTACTCCACAACTGTTCAGGGTTCATCTCTCCAAGACCCTTGTAGCGCTGGATATGAATATTGGCCTTTCCCTTCTGCATCTTTTTCATCGACTCTGAAATACTGTTCCTCTCATCCTCATCCCAAGCATACTGCTGCTCCTTGCCTGATTTTACCAGATAAAGGGGTGGCTGGGCAATAAAGACCCTGCCTGCCTCGATCAGCGCACGCATGTGGCGGAAGAAAAAGGTCAACAGAAGCGTTCTGATATGGGCGCCGTCAACATCGGCATCGGTCATGATGATGATCTTGCCATAGCGCAGTTTTTCGGCTGAGAACTCCTCCTCCCCGAAGCTTGTGCCAAGGGCAAGAATGATGGTCTTTATCTCCTCGTTTTCAAGCATCTTGTGCAGTCGGGCCTTCTCGACATTGAGAATTTTGCCCTTCAGAGGCAGGATAGCCTGGAAGCTTCTGTCCCTTCCCTGTTTGGCACTGCCACCTGCCGAATCACCCTCTACGATATAGAGCTCACAATGTTCCGGATCATTGATCGAGCAGTCCGCCAGTTTTCCCGGCAGTCCGGAACTCTCGAGCACCGACTTGCGGCGGGTAAGCTCCTTGGCCTTACGGGCAGCCTCCCTCGACATGGCGGCACCCTTGACCTTCTCGATGATCATCTTCAGCACGTTCGGGTTGCTTTCGGCAAACTCCGCCAGTTGCTCATTGACCACGGTTTCAACAATACTCTGTGTTTCCGAGTTGCCAAGCTTTGTCTTGGTCTGACCCTCAAACTGTGGTTCGGCAACCTTGACCGAAATAACCGCTGTGAGTCCCTCCTTGAAATCATCACCAGTCAGCGACAGTTTCAGGTTTTTCAGCAGATCGTTTTTCGTTGCGTAGGCATTGAGCGTTCTCGTCAGCGCCTTGCGGAACCCGGTAACGTGGGTGCCACCCTCATGCGTATTGATATTGTTGACATAGCTGAACACATTCTCCTGGTAGGAATCATTGTATTGCAGTGCTATTTCAACGATGGTGGTATCGCGTTCGCCATAGAGATAGATCGGCTCCTTCAGCAGGTTAATGCGGTTCTGGTCGGTAAACTGCACAAACTCCTTGATGCCGCCGACATAATGAAAAATCTCATCAATCCCTTCAGGATCACGTACCGTTATGCTCAGCTCCTTGTTGAGGAAGGCCAGCTCCCGCATACGGTCGATAATGATATCCTTGCGAAACTCGGTAGTCTTGAAAATAAGATGGTCAGGCATGAAGGTAGTCTTCGTGCCGCGCTTGTCGGACTCACCGATAGCCTTTACGTCACCCTGAGGCACACCACGCTCAAAGCGCTGGAAATAGACCTTGCCGTCGCGGTAAACCTCAACCTCGCACCACTCAGAAAGGGCATTGACCACCGAAGCGCCAACGCCGTGCAGACCACCCGAAACCTTGTAAGCTCCCTTGTCGAACTTGCCACCCGCACCAATCACGGTCATGACCAGCTCAAGCGCCGACTTCTGCTTGTCAGGATGAATATCCACAGGAATACCCCGGCCCCGGTCAATCACCGTCACCGAGCCGTCAGGATTCAGGGAGACAAAAATATAATCGTTGAAGCCGCCAAGGGTTTCATCGATAGAGTTATCGACAATTTCGTAAACAAGATGATGAAGTCCACGGCTGTGAATGTCACCAATATACATGGCAGGGCGCATGCGAACATGCTCGATGCCGTCAAGAATCTGGATGTTGTTTGCTCCATAGGCCGATGGAGCCGAAGCAGTCACTTCGGTAAGGATATCGTCTTCCTGCATAATTATCGTCGGTAACTTGTGAGATGAAAATTGATATGCAAGATACGAAAAATGCCGTTATAATGCTTGCATTCGAGCCACTCTATCGCGCGAGAATCAGGCCCAGAAAGCATCAGGAAAATGCTCAATGACAAAAGAGTCTATACGGTTCTCCTCTACCTCCTTTACCTGAATGGCAATGACATCGAAGCGGCAGTCACACTCCTCCTCAACACAAAACGCGAGGTAAGCACGAGCAGCCTTGATGATCTCCCTTTGCTTCTGCGGAGTCACCGCTTCCACCGGGTGGCCTGTTTGGGAAGAGAAGCGGGTTTTAACCTCAACAAAGCAGAGTGTTTTGCCATCTCGGGCGACAATATCTATCTCATTGCGATGGTAGCGGTAGTTGCGCTCAATGATTCGAAACCCCTTCTTTGCAAGGAACTCGGCAGCAAGCCGCTCTCCCTCAGGTCCGAGCAGATGGGGATCCATGCTTCTTGCTATTTTTCATTTAATTGACGAAGCCTGAAGCTCTGGCGATGAATCGGGCATCGCCCGTACTGCCGTATAGCCTCAACATGCGTTTTTGTCGGGTAGCCGAAATGTCGATCAAAGCTGAACTCCGGGTACGTTTCGCTGCTGGCAATCATGAGCGCGTCCCGGTGGGTTTTGGCCAGCACCGATGCTGCTGCAATTGAAAAAACCTTCGAATCCCCCTTCACGACAGTCTCATAAGGAATCGCAAGTTCACTACGGAACCTGTTACCATCAACCAGCAGCACTCCAGGTGTTCCCGCAAGAGATTTAACCGCACTGTTCATGGCAAGGAAGGTTGCCTGCAGGATATTGATCCTGTCGATAACCTCCGGCCCAACCTCCGCCACAGCCCATAAGAGAGCAGCCTCTCTTATGACTGGCGCAAGCTCTTCCCTTTGCGCTGAAGTCAGCTTCTTCGAGTCATTGAGCATCTCCATCACACCACTCTGCGGCCTGAACCATCGCGGGAAGACCACCGCCCCCGCCACAACCGGCCCGGCAAGAGGCCCCCGTCCCGCCTCGTCAATGCCGCAGACAAGCTCAGTGGTTTGCCACAGCGGCCACTCATAATCAGTGTTCATCATATTTTGATTTCAGTTCCAGATTCGCCTTTCAACCCTCCGATATCGCCCGGTTAAGAAACTGGACAAGAGGGTTCACTGTCCGGAAGATTTCGGTGACTTGAGCCACAAATCCGGGAGCAGTAACCTCATGATCGGCAAAAAAACGCTGAGTGTAATACCCCTTGAACTTGAGATACTCAATGGCCGGGTTTGTGCTCTCATACCCTTTCGGCGGCCTGACCAGCTTTCCTGACGGCAAAACCCCTTCAGGAAACTGCACGGCAAACTTTTTTGCCGCAACAATAGACTTCCACTCTTCAAAATGGGTATCAATCTGTCGCCTCGTCTGCTCCAGCACGGCAGGCTCAGGCATATAGATTCCGCCTCCAGCAAACGTAGCACCCGGTTCAAGATGGATATAATAGCCACCCCAGGGGCTCTTTCTGCCACCCTTGTTGATAAAGGCAAAGAAATTTGTCTTGTAAGGTGACTTCTCTTTTGAAAACCGGATATCGCGGTTGATACGCATGATGCAGCTTTTCGGATCGAGATGAGAGGCCACAACATCCTTGTCAAAAGCCGAAATAGCCACAAGCAGTTGAATCACCGTATCGAGTGTGTCACCATAAGCGAGCTGGTACGCCTCTTTGTGCTCCATAAACCAGGCCCTGTCATTATTGGCTTTCAGCTCCCGGAGAAAGGCAAGGGTGTTTTCGGAAATCATGGCAGGAGGGGTTAACTGTTACGGAAAATCATCACAAGAGAAGTTACGCTGAACAGGCAATTCTCAAAAGAGGAACATTGCTTCAGGCTGACTGAAGAGTATCATTGACCCATCTGTTCAGGCTTTTTCCCGCTTTTATAGCCTTGAGATGAATCGCGTGATGCAGCTCCGGGTTCATGCGCACCACAAATTTGCCGGAAAATGGCTTATCCGGTTGTTCTCCCCGTTGCTCACAAAACTCCAGATAATCATCGATAGAATCCCTGAAAGCCTGCACAATCTCCTCGACACTATGGCCTTGAAAGGTGACGACATCTTTCGTGTCGACTACTTGTCTATGAAAAAGACCAGCTTCATCGTCAAACTCAATATGACCAGTGCACCCTTTATAGTTCAGCATGGTACTCTACTCCTGCTTCTTGTAAAAAACGTCTCATTGATTTAAGCGCACATCGACATTTTTCCTTCGGAAATTTTTGCTGTTTGGTAGCACAGGGGAACAACGTTGAACGCGGTGCGCTGTGTCGCTCTCTTGAACCTTTGCAATGTTAGGAATTTTCGTTTTAGGGGATATGTTTAATTTTCACGCTGCGGCTCACTGCCTAAATCTTTTATGCAATTTCGTTTAGCGTGAATCAGTGCTAAAACTTCAATTTTGTCAGGAAAGATTTCATATATGAGGCGATATGAATAAATGATCAACTCTCTGATAGCTGGCTCTCCGATTTCAGGAACCATTCGGCCTGCCTCTGGAAAAGCGCTTATTTACTCTGCCTTTTCAGCTATCTCAAGAGCAACTTTCTTAGCGTAAAACCGGGAATTGTTTGCAATGTAATCGTGAATTTGCCTTAAGTCGGTTTTCGCAGGTTCTGACCATTTCACCACGACAGCATCTCTTTTTTCAATTCCTCGGTGGAAAGGGATTCTCCACGCTCAACAGCCTCTCTACCTTTTTTGACTTTATCGACAACATAAAGCTCATACATGATGTCCTCAATGCTGGCCGTCTCCGGCAATGCAGAAATTACCCTGATTGCCTCTCTTTTCAGATTTTCCATGTTGGCATCTCCATTTTTCTTTGCGCTTCAATATAATAAATGTTGTAGCATCGGGACGTATTTCCTGTTCTTCAAAATCCCGTAGGGATGGAATGTCGGTAGCACTTGATGTATATTGAAACAACAAATCTTTTCTCCCCATGGCAAATACCTATACGCAACTGCAAATCCAGATAGTGTTTGCTGTAAAACGCCACGAACATTTGATAAGAGAATCGTTGACAGAAGAGCTATGCAAATATCTGACAGGCATCATCCAGAATAACGGCCACAAGGTGCTTGCAATCAATGGAATGCCAGACCACCTTCATATCCTGATCGGGATGAGACCCAATCAAGCCCTATCCGAACTCATGAAAGATGTTAAGGCAAGTTCAGCCAAATGGATAAATGAAAAAGGCTGTATTCCCGGACGGTTTGAATGGCAGGAAGGATATGGTTTTTCCTATGAAAAGTCAGCATTGCCGCAGGTCATTGCATACATCATGAACCAGAAAGAACATCACCGGGTCAAAACCTTCCGCGAAGAATATCAGGATTTGCTGAAAGAATTTGATGTTTCATTCGACGAAAAATATCTCTTCCATTTGCTGCAATAATATTTCGCCCCGACGCGTCGGGGCGGAAGAGAAGATGGGTGGTGGGGCGCACATTTGTTGGTGTATGCATGAAAAGGAATGTTTGTGGAACCGGAACGTCTTTTTTGCCAAATCCCGTAAGGATGAAATTTTGGTCAGGAACGTCCCTTGTCCCCCAAATTTCTCTTCGATTAGCAGCAGGTAATCAAAGTCATTCATTGTGGTCAGGCTTTTGGTTGAAAATCATTCAGAATAACTCCTATCTCAACAAGCAGTTACGACTTGCCCAGCACCCCAAGAATCTCCTGAAAGCTTGCCAGCCCGGCTTCGAGGTTTTCGATGATCTCTCCTGCCAGCAGGTCGGGGTCGGGGAGGTTGTCGAGGTCGGCGAGGCTTTTGTCTTTGAGCCAGAAGATGTCAAGGTTGGTTTTGTCGCGTTGGGCTATCTCTTCGTAGGTGTATTTGCGCCAGCGGCCTTCGGGGGTTTCTGGCGTGAAGGTTTCCTTGCGATTGTGGCGGTTGTCGGGGTTGTAGCATTCGACGAATTCGTGCAGATCACTGGCTTTGAGTGGACTCTTTTTCAGGGTGTGGTGCACGTTGGTGCGGTAGTCGTAAAACCAGATTTCGCGTGTCCAGGGCTCTTTTTGTGCGGGCATGACGTCGAAGAAGAGGACGTTTGCCTTGACGCCTTTTGCATAGAAGATGCCGGTTGGCAGACGGAGAATGGTGTGCAGTTCGGTGGTGTCGAGCAGTTTTTTTCGGACAAGCTCTCCTGCTCCGCCTTCAAAGAGCACGTTGTCGGGCAGCACCACGGCGGCCTGGCCGTACACTTTCAGGATGGTGTGGATGTGCTGCAGAAAGTTGAGTTGTTTGTTGGAGGTTATGGCCCAGAAGTCCTGCCGGTTGTAGACAAGGCTTTCGTTTTTCTGCTCGTCGTCGTCGTTGGTGAAGCTCATGCTGCTTTTTTTGCCGAAAGGTGGATTGGTTAGCACGTAGTCGTACCGGGTTCCGCCATCTGCAATGAGCGCATCGGCGGACGAGATGGCGGCAATGCCGTCAAGTTCACCGATGTTGTGCAGGAACATGTTCATCAGGCAGAGCCGTCGCGTGCCGGGCACAATTTCGTTGCCGCCGAAGGTGCGATGTTTCAGGAACTCCTTTTCGTTCCGGTCAAGGCTGTACCGGGTGGTGATGAAGTCGTAGGCTTTCAGGAAAAACCCGCCAGTGCCACATGCCGGGTCGCCGATGGTTTTGGAGGGTTCCGGGCGGATGCACTCTACCATCACCTCAATCAGGGCACGAGGCGTAAAATATTGGCCAGCTCCGCTTTTCGTATCTTCGGCATTCTTTTCAAGTAGTCCTTCGTAAATTTCGCCTTTGACGTCAGCGCCCATCATCACCCAGCTCTCCTTGTCGATCATGTCAACCACCTTGTAGAGCATGGCCGGATCGGCAATCTTGTTCTGCGCTTTCAGGAATATCTGCCCGAGCATCCCCGGCTTTTTGCCAAGATCGCGGAGCAAGCTGGCGTAGAGCACTTCAAGCTCTGCGCCACGCTTCTCCTTGAGCTTTGGCCAGGTGTACTCCTGCGGGATGTCGATGGTGCGGCTGTAGGGCGGCTTGCTGTACTCGTCGGCCATTTTCAGAAAAATGAGAAAGGTCAACTGTTCGAGATAATCGCCATAGCTCACGCCGCTGTCGCGCAGTACGTGGCAGAACGACCAGACTTTTGAGATGATGGCGGACGGGGTGTTGGTCATAAGTACAACGGTTAATGCTTGTTCTTTGCAGTTCGTTTTTCAGCCCTGATGCGCTCAAGCAGCTTTTCCGCAGGCTCCCACTCCGGGTCGTTACGGGTTATTTGAAGCTCTTCGTCGCTCAGCAACTTGCCCTCGAAGGCTTTTTTCAGAATGCTTTGGCGCAGCGCTTCAGCTTTTTCAAGCGATTCAAGGATGGTAGCTTCCATGTTATCGCAAACCGATAGGCGCGTTTCGATTTCCTGGATGATTTGGGATTGTTCTTGTGGGGAACAGTAGGGAATTGCAATATTTTTAATGTCCCTCAAATAAATAGCTTGTTGTGCAGTAGAGCCTGAAATAGAAATAATTTTTTGTCTTATTAATGACGATTTCATCATATAGCTCAAAAAATCACTTCTCATGGAATGAAGTGTTCTAATTAATATGACACTTCCAAGAAGGCAAAAGACCTTGTCAGTATTAACAACACACATACGACCGACTGTTGCTCCTCTACTGACAATTAGTAAATCTCCTTTCTTCGGGTTACACCTGTTTAATGCTTTATTCGCAGTTTCATCAGAAACAAATAATGGATCGCTAAAATCAACACCATTCTCTCGGACATCTTTTGCGGATAAAAAATATACTCCAAAATCAGTTGTTTTGGGGCGAAAGTGTTCACCATCTGTCAATTTATCAACAATATTGTCTATAACCGTCCATCCCCACCTATCCGGCAGTTCAGGCAGGCCATCAAGCTCAGCTTGCGTAAGCGGAATAACCGGTTTGAGTTTTTTCCCCTGAAGTTTTGCAGCTTGTTCTCGCTCGGCTTTGATATTTGCAAGCAGCTCCTGCGCTGACGGAAGGCTGGTTTGCTGCTCACGCCATGCTTTGGTAAGTTCACCTTCAAAAGCTTGTTTCAGAACAGCTTGACGATAGACCTTGAGTTGATCCTGCGCCTTTTTCAGGCAGGCAATCCCGTTATCAAGTTCACTGAAAAGCTGTTCCAGTTTTGCAACAATGGCTCGCTGTTCGGGGAGTGGGGGCAGGTTTATTGGATAATTGCGTAAAACGTCACCAGAAATAGCCCTGAATGTGGTACCAGTTCCTTTCTCGGCAAGCTTTTTTTCAATGAGTCGTAAATAATAAAACAGAAACTTGTAGCAATGAGTGTATCGAAGAGCGGCGAGACCTCGGCCTATACAGCATTTCTGATTAGCAATATTGGTCGTGCCAACCGGGGCTCTGACTGAAATCAAAATGTCGTTTGCCTCAGCTATTTTTGTTGGAGCTGTACACCATTTCACCGTGACAGGATGCAGTTCGGTAAATTCTGCTTTTCCCTGAAAAAAAGGTAATCCTTCATGTCTGGTATTGTATACTGACGAAGGAGGGGATTGTCCCATGATAATCGTGCAAATGTCATCCAAACATGCTTCTACATAAGCTCTCATTACAAACTACGTTCATTATTGACCCACAAACAATCCCGGCATTTCCGGTTTCTGATCCCATAGAAGCCCGTCGAGGGTGCGACCAGCTTTCTTTTTGTTGAACCCGCCCCACTGCTTGAAGAAAAACGGCACATTGGCGGCAAGGCATTGTTCACGAATCTCCTGCACCCATTCAGGTTTCATCGGCCGCGCATTTCTGCCGCTTTCTCCGCCGACAATGACCCAGTCGATACCTTGCAGGTTCAGCTCCGGCAGTGGGCCAAGCAGAGGCTCACAGGAGAGGAATTTCACTTGTGCCCCGGTTTCCCGCAGTTGGTCGATGCGGTAGATGGTGCTCTGGTTTTCTATCGACACGCCCATCCAGACGTTATGCGGCCAGTGCAACCCTTCACTGTCGTAGTAACGGAGCAGATCAGCCCGCTTGGTCAGCACCTGAAACACGTGATGCGGATTCTGCTGCATCACCGTGAACACTTGTTTGATATAGTCAAACGGAATATCCTTGTGAAACAGGTCTCCCATTGAGTTCACAAAAACGACTCTCGGCTTTTTCCATCTGAATGGCTCTTGAAGTGTTTCGGGATGCAGGGTAAGCTTAAACCCGTTGCGGTACTTCTCAACTCCCATCCCTTGCAAACGCTTTGCAAAGGCTTCTGCGTAACAGAACCTGCATCCGTCAGAAACCTTGTCGCATCCCGTCACCGGGTTCCAGGTCATTTCCGTCCACTCTATATGTGATTGTGCCACTGTGTTGCGTTATCCTGTGGTCATGACAAACCGAAAATAAAACGTGTCATGATATCAGCACATTCATGCTTTGCATTAAATAATCGGATTTTTTGCGAAAAGAAACTGCCGAATGGGGAAGGAGGCTTATAAGTTATTCTTTTCTTTGCAAGCATAATTCCGCTCAAAATCCGCAGTGGAGGATGCTTGATATTGCTGCCTTTTAATTAACCCACGGGCTTCAAGATCAGCTATTTTCGCAATAACCGTTCTCAAATGATTAGCTCGGGCTGGCGATGCCGAAAGTTTCGCGTTTTGGATAACCTCCAAAACCTTCTGCGCCATATCAGAAGTAGTTTCTGTTGTGCAAAAACGATGGTATTCCATGGCGATTAATGTAATCAGTTAAAAATTCAGAGTAAGAACGTATTATTTTTCGGAAATCCAGATCGGATGAATAATCTTCAATCTTAAGTTTCAGCTTATTCTGTAAGGTGTTAACGCCAATTTTCCTTCCGTGTGAGTGCCATATTTTATTGTCTGACAGAAGTGTCGCGATTCGCTCTGCCCTATCTATTTTTTCCTCTTTTGTGACTGGCTGCCCAAGTTTATTGGGATCGGTTTGATGTTCCTTCCAGTCGTAAAACTTGTATTCAACCAACCACTCCTTTAAGAGCGTGATTGTGAGATTTTTTGCCTGCTCATATCGGCTAAGCATAGCCAAGTCAAGGTTCTGTAAAATCACCAATTCAGCATCAGTCAGTAGGCCTTCGCTTGACTTCTGGATCATTTTTTCTACCTGGTCAAGATATCCTAACGCAGGAACCCACTCTTTGCCGTTATGAACTTGTGGGTCAATCGGCCCTAACGAAGAGGTATAGTCCATGAATATTTTGTCACCTGACAGTGCGAAAATCGTTCCTGCCGACATTGCTTCATCAGGAATGATAAAATAAACCTCCTTGTAATGATAACGTATAATGTGTACAAGCTTCTCGACAGTTTCGGCGCTTCCTCCGGGGGAGTTTATAATTATAGCAAGCCTGTCTCTCGCTGAACCGTCGTTTTTCAGGCCCTCAATAAAGTCGCGAAAAGTTTTTTCAAGTGAAGGGTAAATTGGCCCATAAAAGAAAACAGCATCAGCATTCAGGTGCTCCTCAATAGCAACGATTCCTTCTTTTGCTATCTAACGTACTTTGCTATAAAACTCTTTCAACGTTTACAATATTTTGTTTTTCATAAAAAATAGCAAAAGAAATAACGAAGAAAAAAGATATACGCGTTTATTTATGATTGCACCGTGTCGTTATCCCGTCAGTACCTCATTCAATTCATCAAGAATAGCTTCCATCCTCTCCCCGAAAAGCTGCCACATTTTCCCTCTGCCACCGTGTGCGTTGAAGGGGGTGAGGTCAAGATCTTCCTGCTCAATATGGATACTGGAGGCAATGTGCTCTTTAATCATGCGCAGCCAGTTCATCTGCTCTTCGGTGAACTTTTCGCCTGCTCCGGAGTGCTGCCTGAAGACCCACTCCTTGAAGTTGGCGTCAACGGTTTTGTCGTAGATGGTGAGTACGGGGTTGATGGCGGTGACGCGGCGGATGAGTGAGACGAGGGCGATAAGCTCGTTTTTCGGGCTGGTGCCGTTGACGGTTTCGAGTTGTTCCCAGGCGTGCCAGATGCGCAGGGGTGCAAGCGCTGGTTTGTCGGCCTTGAGGCGCTCAAGCAGTTCGCGGATCATCCGGTAGGTGACGGTGCGGCGCTGGTATGGCTGGTTGTAGAATATGGTGAGCGCGGTGATTTCGTCTTTGTGGGCCTCAAGATATGCTTTGAACTCTCCGATCAGTTCGGTTGCCTTGTCGGTGCTTTCGTTGGCCCATTCGGCTTTGGTGAGCTGGTCGAGGTTGATGGTGTCGATAATCTGCTCGTGCATCCGCCGAACGGTGTCGATAAATTCGTTCAGAGGCCCGTTGAAGGTGGAGCGTGCTTCGTGCAGGAGCGCCCGCTGTGCCTCTTCCTGCAACAGATGTGTTTCGGTTGAGGGGTTGTCGCTATCCTCTTCCAAAAGCGCACCCTGTAACGATTGTGCTTTCAGGCTGATGGCGTCGGGGTCGTGCGCGTCGAGCAGGTCGCGGACAACCTGGTTGATGCTTTTGCCGCCGGATTTGGCGCTGAAGGTTTGGCGTTCCTCTGCGGTGATCTGCCGGTCGAGTCGTGCAAGGCGGCTGGCAAGGGAGATGAAGAGATCTTCTTCCTCGGCTCCAAAGGTGACGGCTTCAAGCATCTCTTTCAGTGAGGTTGCCGGCTTGCGTTCGAGGGGGCGGCTGTCGGTCTTCAGGGATTTGGTGACGCCGATGGCATCGACAATGACGAAATGGGTCTTGGCGGAGGTGACCGAGGGGGTCACTTTTTTCAGGTCGTCATAGCCAAGGGTGCGGGTGCCTCTTCCTTTCATCTGCTCGAAGTAGTTGCTGCTTTTGACGTCACGCATGAAGAGCAGGCATTCGAGCGGTTTGACGTCGGTGCCGGTGGCGATCATGTCTACCGTGACGGCTATTCTTGGGTTGAACTCGTTACGGAACCGGGCAAGCAGTGATTTCGGGTCGTCTTCGGTTTTATAGGTGATCTTTTTGCAGAAGTCGTTGCCTTCGTTGAACTCTTCACGGATAATGCGGATGATGTCTTCGGCATGGCTGTCGGTTTTAGCGAAGACAAGGGTCTTGGGCACTTCCGTTCGTCCGGGGAAGAGCTGGGGGAGTGAATCGCGAAAAGTGCGGATGACCTTCCGGATCTGGCTTGGATTGACCACCTCCCGGTCGAGCTGTGAGGGGGTGTAGGAGAGATCCTCTTCGAGCTGTTCCCACCGTTTGCGGTGTGAGAGTTTTTCGCGTTTGTCCACAAACTCTTTGGCCTTGAGCTCCGCTCCGTTTTTTGTTATTTCCGTCTCGATGGTGAAAACGTCGTAGCCTACGTTCACGCCATCGGCTACAGCGCGTTCGTGGCTGTATTCGCTGACAATGTTTTCGTTGAAAAAACCGAAGGTGCGTTTGTCGGGCGTTGCCGTCAGACCGATGAGGAAAGCGTCGAAGTAGTCGAGCACCTGCTGCCAGAGGTTGTAGATGGAGCGGTGGCACTCGTCGATGACGATGAAGTCGAAAAATTCCGGAGGAACTTTTGGATTGTAGGCCACTGGTACCGGCTCTTTTGGCTGCCAGCTTTTTTCCGCCGGATTATCCTCCTCCAGTGAAGCATCAAGCTCCTCACCTTTCAGGATGGAGTAGAGCCGCTGGATGGTGGTGATGCAGACCTGGCTGTCGCTGGCAATGGAGCTTGATTGCAACCGCTGCACGTTGTAGAGTTCGGTAAACTTGCGGTTGTCGTCGTTGGGTGTGTAGGCCCGGAACTCCTGCTCGGCCTGTTCGCCGAGGTTTCGGGTATCGACCAGAAAGAGCACCCGTTTGGCGTTGCTGTGTTTCAGCAACCGATAGATGGCGGTGATGGCGGCAAAGGTTTTGCCTGACCCGGTCGCCATCTGGACGAGCGCCCTCGGGCGTGCGTCACGAAAAGAGCGTTCGAGCTGCTTGATGGCTGTGGTCTGGCAGTCGCGTAAACCGGAAGGGTTCAGAACCGGGATTTCCTGCAGACGACATCTAAGGCTTTGTGGCTGGCTGAGCCACTGGCGAAAGGTTTCCGGGCGGTGAAAGGTAAATACTGGCCTTGAGCGGGGTTTGGGGTCGCGGTAGTCGGTGAATCGGGTCAGTACGCCGGTGCTTTCATAAACAAAGGGAAGCGGCTCGTTCTGGAGGTGTTTAAGTGTGCTCGTGGCATATCCGGCAGACTGCGTTTCAACCACAGTGAGGTGATGGCCCTCCTCCTCCCGTTTGGCCTCGATGATTCCCAC
>SESA01000263.1_pt1 | contig 36668 bp, 35 predicted proteins | sample 3171451 | NCBI WGS metagenome assembly SESA01 (sample SAMN06051862, study PRJNA518727) | freshwater metagenome | biome: subpolar coniferous forest; feature: holomictic lake; material: water; isolation source: holomictic Lake 227, 8 m depth | place: Canada: near Kenora, Ontario | collected...
CGCCAAACTTGGCCGCGCTCGATTTCTCCCGCTTCATCAGCGGCGTGCCAGTAAAGGCGATCTGGCACGCCTTTGGCAATACCAGATTCAACTCAGTATTCGCCTGGCCTGCCTGTGTGCGGTGCGCCTCGTCAATCAGGACAAACACATTGGGATCTTCATCGACAAAGTCTCGGGCTGTCCGTCCGGCTTCGAATTTGTGGACCAGCGCCGTGATGACCCGCTGATCCTTCTCTTTGATCAGTTGGAGCAACTCTGCGCTGCTGGTCGTTTTTTTGACATCCTTCTTGATGTTGCACGCCGCAAAAGTGTCCGCGATCTGGCGGTCAAGGTCGCGCCGATCTGTCACGACCAGCACGCGCGGCAGGACAATTTCAGGATCATCAATCAGGCATTTCACGAGCATCACCATGGTCAGGCTCTTGCCCGACCCTTGTGTATGCCAGATCAGCCCGCCGCGTCGCCGTCCATACGTGTCAAAGGTCTTCAGCCGCTGCATGGTTTTTTTGATGGCGAAGAATTGCTGATAGCGGGCGACTTTCTTGATCCCGTTATCATAGAGGATGAAATTGCGCACAAGATCCAGCAGCCGTTCCGTCCTCAACAGCGAGTAGATGCCACGATCTTGTTCCGTCACCATGCGCGGTGTTGCGCTGAATGGTGAATTGTGAATTGTGAATGGTGAATGTTGAATAGTGAATTTGTTTCCCTTCTCCATTCCTAATTCACTATTCACTATTCCTGTTTCACTATTCACTATTCCTGTTTCACTATTCTCAAAGTCCTGAATAATCTGGCGTAGCACGCCCGGCTCAACTGGTTTATTGATGAGCGCATGTACCTCGGCATCGAAAGTTGTTGCATCGACATCCTTTTCCTGCCAATGGGAGTAAAAGCGCGCAGGGGTCAGCATGGTACCGTATTTCAGTTCGCGCACGTTCGTGGCAATCAGGATTTGCGGGAAGAGAAAGAACTTGGGGGTCTCATTGGGATTCTGGTTTCGGACCATCTGTGCCACAGCCTCCTGCACCTTGACAGAGGTCTTCTTGTTTTCGATGACAGCAAAGGGTATACCATTCAGAAACACCACAATGTCCGGTCGCCGTTGCGCGGATGCCGCGCCCACGACATATTCGGCGCAGACGTGAAAGGTGTTATTCGCAGGGGTGCGCCAGTCTATGAACTTCATCTGAGGCGAGGTTCGGCGTCCGTCGATCAACTCCGAAACGCCACATCCAGCCAACAGTAGCGAATAGATCTCTTCAGAGGCTTTGAAGACACCCGCACCCATATCAATCTGCTGTTCGGCTTTAAATATCTCATCACGGATGCTCTTGTCGGAGATGGTAGGGGCATTGATCTTGCGCAACGCCTCAAACGCGATATCGCGGAGGATGTATTGCGAAGGCCCGTCACGCAACGTAGCAACCTGAGCGCGTGGGAGGTAGGTGTAGCCCAGATTAACCAACTCCAGAAGAGCTGGAATCTGCGACAGCGACGCTTCATCAAAATCAGGCAAGTCATTGTGAATAGTGAATGGTGAATGGGGAATAGTGAATGGTGGATGGTTTGGGCTAGTTTCCATTTGTGCCCTCCTTTGTCGTTTTAACAATGGATGTTAGGATACGGACGAGTTCATCGGCTTCTTTGATGATGTCAGCTAGGCGATCAGGCAGGGAGGCATCAGATTCGGAGATGAGGCGAAGCCAATACAGTGTTTCGCGACATTCCTTGCAGGCGACAGATGTTTTAGAAAGAAAGTCTGCACGACTTTGTCCGGCCTGGGCTTCTTCAATATTGGCACCCACAGAAGTTCCCGAACGAATAAGCTGTTTAATCAGTACTTGGTTTATTTTGCGCTCCCCTTCCAAAAACCGACAAAGATTTACGATTCGAAGCGCAAATTTAAATGATCGCTCTGTAATGTCAATTTTCATATTTCACCATTCTTAATTCCCTATTCAGCATTCCCTATTCATAATTCAAATTCCGGCAATCTTATCGTGCCGGTCACCAGGTTGTTGAGCAGATACTTCTTCTGCTCCTTCCACAGCGCCAGTTTCTTCTCCAGGGCAGCAATCTCTTCATCGGCACCCCAAAGAACACTCGTAATACTCTGTTGTTCGGCAAGTGGTGGGAGTAGCAACTCGATTTTGGCAAGATTTGTTTTTGATAGGCTGTAGACTGAAACACCTGTGGCAATTCGCTTGAGCTCCTTTGCCAGCCTGTATTCGTTAAACATGTACCCACGGAACCCTTCCGCTGTTTGGCTGGATGTGTCTCGCATGACAAACGTATGTAACCCGCCTGTCAGTTTTTTATTGGCGAGGTTCTTTAATTCAATACACGCGCCGATGCCTTCGTAATCTTCTGAGACATCTGCCATCACGAGATCACCTTCTTGGAGAAATTCCAGCTTGTCGGGTAAAGCATCGCTGGTTTTCAGCATCGGGACTCTTCGCTCCTTCGCTAAATCCAGAATAGGGCCAGTGTATGTCGCATGAATATCGCCATAGTGAATATTGTAGATGTCGCTGTTATCAATAGCTTCCGTGGTCAGGCATTCTCGCGAGAAAGCATACGTCGACACAAAGTCAAAGACTTCCCCCAGCTCCACACTTTCCCAGCCCTCGGGAATTCTACTTTCACTATTCAGAATTCTCAATTCTCCATTCCCCATTCCTAATTCAGCTCCAAAGCCAGGCAAACGAAGCTTGCCGCTGAGGAGCTGCTGCATCAGCCCATTTTTGATGTTCCGCTTATTCACTATTTTTAATTCTAAATTCACAATTCCCCTGTCCCAACACTCCAGCACCCTCGCAATTGCTTTTTGTTCGGGGAGTGGAGGGAGGGAAACAGGCAATAATCGTATTGATGCCAATGATAAATTTTGGATTGTTGATCCGGTTAATTCACCCCGAAAAAAAGAATTAGTTTTCTGAGAGTTTAGAAAATTAAAAGCAAAGGTTTTGTCTAGGTGGTCACCACAATTGATATAGGCGGCGCTTTTTCCAAGAATAACGTTTTCTTCGTTAAAGTATGCAACACTACCAATGGTTCCATTTATTGATAATAGTAAAGTTCTGAAGCCTAGTTCTCTGTGGTGCTTTACGAATTCCTCCTTAGAAACACACTTTGTTTGTTCAGAGATGCTTACCCGGCCGTCGACCAAGTTGTTTCCGTTTATAAAGTAATAGTCGGATTTTTCAACATAGTCAGGTGTTGTATGGATGCCATCACCAATGCGACTTGTAAGTGTTTTAAGGGGGAATGAGTACCATTCCTCAGGTATCCATCCGACTTTGCTGTTTTTGTAACCGGGCCTGTTTTCGTTTTTATGCATAACGATTTTTTTTTGTGAATTCTTGTGCTTCTCGTGGCCAACCGTGATTACGTCGTTTTTCCGCCGCCGATCTTCTTTTGCTGCTCACGGTCGAATTGCTTTGCGCTGGTGTCTGGCGTTGGAAGGTCTTCCGGCATGGTGCCGCCGAGGTCTTCAATGGTTTTGCGTACCTTTGCACCGACCTCAAAGTGGGTTCGGTTGGCATTGGATTTTCCTTTTACCTCGTCGCGGCGTAGTTTTTCTTCCGCTTGCGTGGCGCGGAAGAGGTTGGCTGCCAATTCTGTACTTCCCATGTGATCGAGAATTGTCTGCCCTTTCTTCAGTCTCTTCCGAGCGTGAATGTCCTTAGCTTCCAAGCCGCCGTAGAGTCCCCGATACCCGTGGTTTTGAAAGACGGCGAAGTCGAGGTTGGTTTCCACTCCCGCCTGTTGGGCTGCTTCGACCAGTTGCTTGTTGTGCTCTTTGAGTTCGTTGCGCAGAAACAATCGCTTTTCGTCCTCCTTGAGCTGCTGGAAGGCTTTGTCATCCGCCAGTTCTTGACGGCGGGTCTGAATCGCAAAATAGGTTTGTCCGTTGGCAATGACCGACTTGCTCGGATCGCCATTTTGAACAATCAGATAACAGGCGTAGCGGGAGAGGCCATAAGATTCCATTTTCCGCTCTGCACCCGAACCGATGGACACCATCTCGTGCATCTCCACGAAATGGTTGGAGATGGGTTGTCCGCTGTTCCGGCAAGCTTCCTTAGCCTTTTCGATGACTGGCAGAAAATTCCGGTATTCTGCATATTCCAGTATCTTTCCCAATAGACGTGCTGACCAGTATTCCTGGCCAAATTCGTTGATCTGTTTGATTTTTTCAAACGTCTGATGGTGCTGATTTTCGATTTCGTTTTTAGGCATGCTGTTGCTCCCTGCTTTGCGTTTCAGTCTTATCAACCCCCGATCCCCAAGGTCTTGAGGTGTTTTTTCATTTCGCTTTCGAGCTTGGCCAATTCAGCATCGACAACAGCCAGTTCTTTGAGGTTGGCTTCAATATCGATCTCCTCTTCCTCTTCGAAGGTGTCCACGTAGCGGGTGATGTTCAGATTGTAGTCGTTTTCCTTGATCTCCTCGGGTTTGACCGCACGGCAGAACTTGGGGATATCTTTGCGCTTCTCGTAAGCATCAAGAATCATCTGGATGTGCTCTTCTTCCATGGTGTTCATGGCCTTGCCGGGCTTGAATGCTTTGGAGGCTTCAATGAAGAGGACATCTTTACGTTTCGCGTTCTTGCCGCCGGGTTCACGGGAGCGGTCCAGAATCAGAATGGCGACCGGGATGCCGGTGGTCTGGAAGAGACCTGCTGGCAGACCGATCACCGCATCCACGATGTTTTCTTTCAACAGGCTCTCGCGTATCCGTCCCTCGGATGCGCCGCGGAAGAGCACGCCATGGGGCACAATCACGGCGACCTTGCCCTCTTTGGCCTTGGCGGTCTCGACCATGTGGCTGACAAAGGCGTAGTCGCCTTTTGTCGCGGGCGGCAAACCGCGAAAGAAGCGTTTGTAGGGATCGCTCTCAATGTTCTCGCCCATCCATTTCTTGAGGGAGAAGGGGGGATTGGCGATGACGAGATCGAACTTCATCAGCTTGTCGTTTTCTTTGAGCTGGGGATTGTTCAACGTGTCGCCTTGCTCGATGCGGGCGGAGTCCTTGCCATGCAGGAACATGTTCATACGTGCGAGGTTGTAGGTGCCCATGTTGCTCTCTTGGCCATAGAGCGCATAGTCCTTGGAGCCCTGTTTCTCAATCTCCTCGCCCGCCAGCAGGAGGAGGCCGGCGGCCCCGCAGGCCGGATCACAGATACGCCAGCCGGGTTGCGGCTTGGCGAGTCTTGCCAGTAAGGCGGCTACGGACTTGACCGTGAAAAATTCGCCAGCTTTCTTGCCGGCATCGGAGCCGAAGCGCTCGATCATGTACATGTAGGCGTTGCCGATGACATCATCTCCGGCTTCAGTCAGATCCATCTTTGCAAAGTCGGTCAGCAGATTGCGCAGCATCTTGTTGCGCTGTTCAGTCCGGCCCAGGATCGCATCGGAGTTGAAATCAACGGTCACGATGCCTTCCAGGCGGGCACTGTTGGCATCCTCGATTTTATGCAGCGCCACATTGATCAACTCACCGAGGTTGTCGGCATCTTTCTCTTTGATGATATCAAAGAAGCTTGCGCCTTCAGGAATCACAAAGCGTTCGCTTTTCAGTCGGAGCGCAATGCGGTCTTTGTCGCTCCCAAAACGGTCAGCTAGTTTAGCCATGGTGTGCTGGTGAAGGTCGCTGATATACTTGTAGAAGAGCAAGAGCAGCACATAATCCTTGTAAACGCCGCCGTCGACGGTTCCGCGCGAGGAGTCCGCGGCATTCCAGAGGGTCTTGTTGAGTTGTTCCTGCGTGTATTTCGTGGTGTCAGACATGGATGGTCTCCTGTGTTAAAAGGGTTAATTCATGATCCAGTAATTGCTTTTGTAAAGAGAGTTTGCGGCTGGACAGTCGGGCATAATCTTTGTTCATCTGATCCAGGGCGACTAATGCCTCTTGATGTTCGATGGGGGGGAGGGGTATCTCGATAGATTCCAGATTGCTTAGACTGATGAACGGTATGGTGGTGGTCTCGTGCAGACGTTTAAAATGGGTCTGGCAATCCGAGGAGTTGAAGAAAAGCGCCAGGTATGCTGAAAGGAGTTGCGCAGATTTTTTAGGAGTGACGATCAGAAAAGCGGAAGTCGCTATACAGGGCTCCTTGACTGAACTATAAAACGTGGATGCCGTGAATCGTCCACGGCTGATCAGAAGGACATCACCTGGGACGAGACGGTTCTCGCTTGAGCTGTGGATGCGGCAATCAAAATCTGGCACCCATATCCCGTCCGATGTGACATCCTTGGGTTGAATAACTAATACATTGCCATCCGCGCTAAAGTCGGGCTTCTGTCTGAACGAGTAGCCCATCTTCAGCGTGCAGCACTGCTTGATAGTTATTAGATTTCTTTTCATGAATTGCACTATAGCACTACTGCGTTTTGTATGTCAACTAAAAACAGTATTAAAATAGTGTAAAAAATAAAATAGGCTCTTGAAAGACGGATTAAGATCTTTACAAGAGCCTATGGTTTAAGAGGTAACCTTTTTACTAATCGATAGCCCGAGGCGTATAGTGGGTATGCAGGAGCTCGTGTGACTTATGACCGAGTGGTGTGCCGAGAAACTCAGTGTAGAGTTTCTGGATATCCTTGTTTTCATGTGATTTCCGTAGCTTTTTACTCTCGTCTTCGGCATAGATTCCTGCGATACGTTTCAGGCGGACACTGTCATCCGTGAAGCGGGGTTGCCCGCCGCCACCGATACAGCCGCCGGGACAGGTCATCACTTCGATAAAGTGGTAACTTGCCTCGCCATTCTTGATGCGTTCGAGTAGCCGCCGAGTGTTGCCGAGTCCATGGCTGACCGCCACGCTGAGTTCGACGCCCTCCAGGAAGGACCACTCGGGTTTGACCCCCGTAATGGTGAGTTTAGCATCCTTGACCCCCTCAAGCCCTTCTATGGCCTTGACATGCAGGTTGTCCACAGGCAGTTCGCGTCCCGTTACGATCTCGTAAGCAGTCCGTAACGCAGCTTCCATCACGCCACCCGTATTGGCGAAGATATCCGCTGCGCCAGAGGAGAGGCCAAGAGGGGCATCCATCTCAGCATCCGGAAGGTTTTTGAAGTCGATGCCGGCTTCGCGAATCATCCGAGCCAGTTCACGTGTGGTGAGCACATAGTCTACATCTTGTACACCGCTCGAGTTCATCTCGGGCCGCTGGGCTTCGAACTTTTTAGCCGTGCAGGGCATGACTGAAACCACGATCATTTCCTCGGGTTTCTTGTCAATTTTCTGGGCATAATAGGTCTTAGCCAGCGCACCGAACATTTGCTGCGGAGACTTGCAGGTCGATAGATTCGGCAGAAATTGCGGATAGTAGTATTCCGCAAACTTAATCCACCCCGGTGAACAGCTTGTAAACATCGGTAAAGCGACCTTTTTCTTTTCCACCAGTGCCTGTTTCAGGCGGGTGAGCAGTTCTGTGCCCTCTTCCATGATGGTCAAGTCGGCTGTGAAATTGGTGTCGAACACTGCATTAAAGCCGAGTTGCCGGAGTGCGGAAACCATCTTGCCCGTAACGCGTGTTCCAGGAGGATAGCCAAACGCCTCTCCCAGGGCCGCACGGATAGCGGGTGCTGTTTGCACAACGACCGTTTTTGTCTTGTCGTCTAGCATGCGCCAGACATTTTCAATGGCGCTGTGTTCGCTGATGGCCCCGACGGGGCAAACGGCAGCGCATTGACCGCATTGTACACAGGCCACACCATCGAGCTTGCGGGTAAAGGCCGGCCCGATGACCGTGGCAAAACCACGACCCTGCGGGAAGAGCGCGCCAATGCCCTGTACCGACGTGCAGACCGTGACGCAGCGACGGCACTTGATACACTTACCGTTATCGCGAGTCAATGCAGGTGTTGATGTATCCTGCATGGGGGCTGTCTTAGCACCTGTATACGCGATATCGCGTACGCCGAGGTCGGCAGCCAATTGACGAAGTTCACAATCCTCGCTGCGGTCACAGAGCTGGCAATTGCCGTCATGCTCCGAGAGGAGCAATTCAACGACTTGTTTACGGGCTTCGCGCACACGACGCGTATTGGTGTGAACCACCATCTTGTCTGAGCACGGCATAGCGCAGGAGGCCATCAGGGTTTTTGCGCCCTCGACTTCGACCATGCAGACACGACAAGCTCCAAGAGGGTCATTTTTCTCAAGAAAACAAAGCGTAGGGATCGTAATTCCCGCCTGCCGTGCTGCCTGCAAGACTGTTGTTTCGGGTTTAACCGAAAGTATTTGTCCGTTGATTGTCACCTGAATCATACATGCACCTCTCTGACTTTTCCGGTTTTACCATAATCGCAACGCAGACAACGAGACGCTTGACGGCGCGCTGCTGTTTCATTCCAGGGTTGTTCGACTTCATCGAAATTATTACGTCGACGTGCAACAGGGATCATGTTCACATCTTCACGTGGATAAGGAACTGGATCTGCATCCGGGTCGTAGTTGATTGTTAAGTCGGGGTATGTCCGCCAGAAGGCATGAGCTTCACCCGTTAACTGCGTATCGATCGCGACCGCAACACGTTCGCCAGCAGCAATGGCTTCGACCACTGACGAGGGCCCCGTGACCGCATCACCACCAGCAAAGAGCCAGGGCACAGAGGTTTTTCCGCTGACGGGATTGGCCTGAATCCATCCACTTTCGTTCAATGCGACTTCGGTAGTCCCCATGATCTTTTTTGCATCGAGCCCTTGCCCAATGGCCAGAATCACTTGATCGCAGATCAACGTTTCAAGGGCCTCATCCGCTCCGGCCATGGCGCGGCGACGTCCGGTACGATCGTAATCGCCGAGCATCATGGCGCGGCAAATAACGCCCGACACTTTTCCTTCTGCGACAGTAAACGCCTCAGGGGCGCAAAGCGTTCGGAGGGTGACACCCTCCTGTTGCGCTTGATCGATCTCTTCCGCATACGCAGGCATTTGTTCGCGGGTGCGACGATAGACGACGGTGACGCTCTCCGCGCCCAGTCGAAGCGCGGTGCGGGCCGCATCAATGGCGGCATTACCGCCGCCGATCACGACCACGCGCTTCCCGACGGGGGCTGAGCCTCGAATATTGTAGGTGCGAAGGAATTCCATCGACTCTGTCACGCCTTGAGCATCTGCGCCTGGCACATCCAGATTGACGCCTTCAGGTGCGCCGACAGCCATGACGACGGCTTCGTAGCCCTCATCACGCAGGCTTTGTAAGGTGAAGTCGCGACCGAGTGATTGCCCCGTCCTGATCTCAACGCCGAGTGATTCGATCAACCGAATTTCACGTGCCAATGTTTCGCGTGGCAACCGATAAGCGGGGATCGCTTGAACGAGCATGCCGCCTGGACGCGGTTCACGCTCTAACACGATGGGCCGATAGCCGAGTCGCGCCAGAAAATAACCGCAGGTCAATCCCGCAGGTCCCGCGCCGATGATCGCAATCTTCCGCGCCGCATTTGCCGCATTTTCGCGAACCTCGGGTCTTTGGATGACCACCTCTTGATCCACCATGAAGCGTTTGACGCCGCGAATGGCAACTGGGGAGTCAAGTGAGCTACGCCGGCAGTGATCTTCGCAGGTATGGAAACAGACCCGTGAGCAAATGGCTGCGAAAGGGTTACGTTCGCGATGCAAACGCAAAGCTTCAGCATAACGTCCCTCGCCCACCAGAGCGACAAATCCCGGCACATAGACGCCTGCGGGGCAGGCGCTCAGACAGGGCGCTAATACCAGGGACGGACAGACACCAGCGACGCAATGGCGATCACGGATATGCTGCACATATTCTTCGCGGAAGTGGCGGATAGTTGAGAGCACGGGGTTGGGAGCAGTCTGACCCAGTCCGCACAAGGAAGATTCCTTGATGAAGTTCCCCAGATCGATCAAGCGCTGAATATCTTCCATCTCACCTTCGCCCCCACAGATTCGCTCAAGAATCTCGAGCATCCGCTTTGTTCCGACACGGCAGGGCGCACATTTTCCGCAGGACTCCTCTTGAACGAATTCAATGAAGAAACGAGCCACGTCGACCATGCAGGTGTCTTCGTCCATGACGATCAGTCCGCCAGATCCCATGATGGCACCGAGTTCCTGTAATTTCTCGTAGTCCAGAGGTACATTAAGGTTTTGACGCGGAATGCAACCGCCTGAGGGTCCGCCAAGTTGCGCAGCCTTGAAGGCCTTGTCGCCGCGAATACCTCCACCGATTTCATAAACGACTTCGCCCAGAGATGTGCCCATAGGCACCTCTACAAGCCCCGTATTCTTTACTGCGCCGGCCAGCGCAAAGACTTTGGTTCCTTTGCTCTTGGGTGTACCCATATTAGCAAACCACTCACCGCCGTTGCTAATGATCGGGGGGATACAAGCATACGTCTCGACGTTATTCAACAACGTCGGTTTACCCCACAACCCTTTCTGGGCTGGGAAGGGCGGACGTGGTCGAGGTTCGCCACGCTTACCCTCGATAGAAGTGATGAGCGCAGTCTCCTCGCCACAAACAAAGGCGCCTGACCCCATGCGAATGTCGAGATCAAAAGAAAAGTCGCTTCCCATGATCTTTTTACCGAGCAATCCATGTTCCCTGGCCTGGTCAATTGCAAGCTGCAATCGCTTCACTGCAAGCGGGTATTCAGCTCGGACATACACGTATCCCTCATCTGCGCCAATGGTAAAGGCCGCGATAGCCATTCCCTCGATGACGCTGTGGGGGTCGCCCTCAAGTACGCTTCGATCCATATAAGCACCTGGATCGCCCTCATCACCGTTACACAACACATACTTCTTCTCGTTCGGCGTCTGGCGCGTCAACATCCATTTCAGATGAGTCGGAAAACCTGCGCCTCCACGGCCACGCAATCCAGAGGTTTTAAGCTGATCCAGCACATCTGTCGCCTTCATGTCATCCAGTACCTTGGCGAGCGCGGAATAGGCGCCCGCGGACACGGCATCCTCGATCCGTTCCGGATCAACAGTCCCGCACGTGCGCAATGCCACCTTCGTCTGCCGTGAGAAAAAGGGGATTTCGCTACAGGTTCGTTGAATGGCATTGGACTGATCGTCTCGGACCAGCAGGCGCTCAACGGGCTTTCCTCCGACCACGTGTTCACACACAATAGCCTCGGCATCTTCTGGCTTGACGCCCTGATAGAATGTCTGGTCTGAGCTCATGAGTAGGACAGGGCCCCTTACACACGGCCCCATGCACCCTGTTTCGCGGATGCTCACCTTCTTCTCTAGGCCATGAGCCTTCAAGGATGTGCGTAATGCTGTCTCAACCTCTCGTGATCCGGAGGCCAGACAACTTCCGCCCACACATACCCGAATCTCCTGCTGTCCTGCTGGAGGCGTGAGTTTGATTCTCCATGCCTTCAAGTCTGCTGAGTTCGTAATTTTTTTTGCTTTAGCCGCACTCATGCTTGCACCGCCTCTCCAGTTGCCTGGTTTGCCGCCTGAACGCGGTATGTCTCAAGAATTTCACCAATCTTGGTTGCTTTGACCCGCTGATGAATGTCATCGTTAACCATGATCACTGGGGCCATTCCACAGGCACCAAAACAGCGCCCCACGCCGAGCGAAAAGAGACGGTCAGGTGTGGTTTCACCTACGTCGATGCCTAATTTATGCTTGAGCGCCTGAAGCAATTCGTTGCCCCCGCGGACGTAACAGGCTGTCCCAAGACAGACACGCACCATGTAGGTGCCCCGAGGGACTGTGGAAAAGAAGGAATAAAACGTGACGACCCCAGCGATTTCACTGTAAGGCTTTCCAAACAGGTGTGCGATCTTCTGGATCACGGATTCTGGAAGATAACCCAGACGTGTCTGTGCAATTTGCAGAGCAGGTATGACACCTCCTGGTTTTGTCGCGTACTCCTGCAATATAGGTTCCAGCTCTTCAATAATCTGCGCTTCTGTTAATGAACAGCCGCCACAGCAACAGCCACCTGTTGATTCCGACATAAACCCTCCTTCAGGTCTGTCTCACCTGTTAAAATAGATGTGTTTTTTTAAAAAGACTTTATTACAGCGATCCCGTGATGTAGTTTTCGAGGTTCTTGATATCCTGCTCGCGCTCCGTGCAGAGGAACTTTACAACATCCCCAATCGAAATTAATCCAATCAACTTGGTGTGCTCCATCACAGGCAAGTGGCGAAGCCGCTTGTCAGTCATGATTTTCATGCAAGACTCAATGAGTTCAGATGATTGTACGGTTATAATTGGAGATGACATGACTTCACCGACCGTGACGCTGCGTAGCGGGCGTTCCTTCAGAAGAACTCTTCTCATGCAATCGCGCTCGGTCAGCATCCCGACAATCTTACCTGAGTTTTCAACGACTGGAAGACTTCCAATGCGGCTGTCCTCCATCTGCTTGACAGCATCAAAAATCGTTGTAGAAGGCGTAGTGGTTACCACATCATTACCTTTGAGTTTCAACAATTGTCCGACTCGTGTCTCCATGGTAGACTCCTTAATTTGTTATACTAGTTATGTTCTTCTCGGTATCACAACATTGAATGTTGTACGTATACCTTTGCCGATACTATTCTAGCATGATCCCAATAATAGGGTATCCCCGTCCGAATCGTCAATCAGAAAAATTGGGAAAGCGCTTTTTAACCTGTTTATATTTTTGGGGGCTTGACAGGAGCGATCGGATATTATATAAGTAATATATTATTTCAAGGGTATAATATATGATTCTGGAGAAAGTCAGTAAACCAACGTATGATGCTCCTGCCGCACGGATGGTGATCCGGCTGATTGAGGAACTGTGTAACAGTGAGGAACCTTTAGGGGTAACCGAACTTGTGCAGCGGTTAAAGTCGAATGCAAACATGGTGTTTCGGTTGTTGCATACGCTGGAAGATGTCGGGTGGATTGTGCGAAGTGGTGGTACAACACCGAAGTATGGTATGGGGTTGCGCCCCTTTCATTATACAAGCAAACCGATTCGGCGTACGAATGTGCGGCAGGCTGCTGAGTTGCCTTTGATGGCGTTGCATCAGATGACGAGACAGAGTTGTTATCTGGGCATTATTGACGGCACACGGACGTTCATGACAGAACACTTGGATGCATTGGAAGGGGACATCCGTTTGAACGCTCAGCCGGGTGGGCGTCATTTGATGCATTGTGCGGCTCCGGGGAAAGTCCTGTTGGCATACAGTCCGGAGGCGTTTCTCGACAGGGTCATCAAGGCAGAGGGATTGCCCGCGCAAACGGATCATACGATCACGTCGACTGCTAAGTTAAAAAAGGAATTGGCAACCATTCGCAGGAACGGTTATGCGATGGATCGGGAGGAATTTGCGAGGGGGCTGATTTGTTTTGCTGCGCCTATATTTGATGTGAACAATCAGTTGGTGGGAACAGTCGGTATTTCAGTTCTAACGCTTTATTATTCGTTGACGCAACTTGAAAAGGAGTTGGGTCCTGCCGTCATTGAGGCGGCAAATCGGATTTCAGAGGCACTCGGCGCCATGCGTCGGTGCATACAATAACACAATAACAAGAGGGGGATTGGATGAAAAAAGCAGGTTTGTTTCTAGGTGTCGTTGCAATGTGCGGAGTCATGTGTGCACAGGGCGTTAAGGTGGGCACTGGATGTTCAGAGGCGAAGAATGCAAAAGAGGCAGGCGCGGAAGCAGCTGCCCGGGCCAAAGCAGCATGGGGTGAGGGGACACCCAAGATTGTTATTGTTTTTGCTGCGCGTAGTCTGGTGAAGCAGGAATTGGTCGATGGGGTTGCTCAATACTTTGATAAGGCCTTGATTTATGGGTGCGAGGGCTACTCGCCTGTGACGACAGTGGGGAACTTTGCAGAGCTTGGACATACCATCCCGCATGGTGTCGTGGTCTTGGCGTTGGGCGGGGAGGTATCAATGACTGTTGCGAGTGAACCGGTTGTTGCAGGTTCTGACAAGAAGGCTGCCTTTAGCTCAAATGGCGAAAAGCTTGGTGTAGCATTAAAGAGTGCAGTTGAAGCGGCGAAGCAGAGTCGCTTGGTGATATCCTTTGGAAATCAGCATGTCGGCGACAATCAACCGTTTATGGATGGTTTCTATAAAGGTACAGGCGTGGTGCTTCCCGTGGTTGGCGCGGCGGCTGGCGGTCAGGGGTCAAAGGAGATCGTCAAGGGGGAGATTGTAACAGGTGTGAATGTGGCAATCCTTTTGGCTGGCAATTTCAAGCTGGGTGTCGGACTTGCCGGTGGCAATGATAAATTGGCAGCGAAGGCGACCGACGCGTTCACCAGTGCCACGAAGGAACATGGGTCGAAACCGATTGTTGCCTTTGTTTTTGACTGTGGCGGACGTCGTGGAAATATGTTTAAGCAGAAGGAACTGGCCGATGAGTTTTTGTTTATGAAGAAGATGGTGCCGGAAGCTTCGATTTTCGGATTCTATGGTGGCGGTGAAATTGGGACAGTCGCACTCGATCAGCCTTCAAAGGGTGTTGGGTTCCATATTGCTGTTGCCACGATATACTAATAAGGATAAATCGTGAAAATAATAAGAGGATTGTTACTTGTGTCCGCACTCTATTCCGGAGCGGTATTGGGAGAAGCACCGATCACGGTTGAACGGCCGTTTACGGAGATGTCGGCATCGCTGCGGGCGAAGCTACCGAAGTTGCTCGTCGTGCGACGTAAGAATGGATATGGTTTGCGGGGAACCAATGCAACCATGTTCTCACGTCGAACGGGGATGGACTCTTCGATTGAGGTCATCGATCCTCAAAATCCGAATGCCTTGCCACAGGTGCTCTTTTGGACGGATAAGGGCTTTATCTGGGATATTGATGTTTCATGGGATGGGACGAAGATCCTTTTTACATACAAAGCAAACAATGAGTCGCCGTTTCATCTCTGGGAAATGAATGCGGACGGCAGTAATCCTCGGCAATTGACAGACGGGCGTTACCATGATTTCAATGGCATCTATTATCCGGATGGTAGAATTGTGTTTGCCTCTTCACGCGTTGAGGCTTATTCGTATTGCCAGGATTTTCTTGCGTCAGCACTCTATGTGTGTAAAGCCAACGGATCAGATATTCGGCGTATTGACTACACGACGCTCTGCTCGATGAAACCCTCTGTCATGAACGACGGATCCATTCTTTTTACACGCTGGGAATATAATGATAAAAACATTTTTATGTGGCAAGGACTTTGGACGATTCTGCCAGATGGACGACAGTTGCAACTTTATTACGGCAACACCATCAATGTTCCTAATTCGCGGTACGGTGGACGGGCTATACCTGGAACGGGGGATGTCATGTTGACGATGGCAGCACATCACCATCCACCGATAGCGGATATTGCTGTGCTGACGCGCAGTAAGGGTATTGAGAATCCGGATGCCCTCAGAAAAGTCACATCGGAAACCCCATACATTATTACGGGTTCGCAAAATTATCGGGATATTCGGTGGGGACCGGGGGATTCATTTCATCCGTGGTCTGTGACCGATCCCTATCCGCTCGAAGACAATCTGTTTTTAGCCTCCTTTGGAAACGAAAAGAATCCGTCCGAGGGGTTCAAATTGTGTGTCGCTCAGTATGATGGCACACGTTATGTGATGGATTTTGCTGGAAAGAATGTCTTTAGTGTTATGCCTCTCCGTGAGCGCCCTCTTCCGCGTTCGATCACACGAACGGAAATATCTAAGGAAAAAGGGGATGGCACCTTTTATGTCCAGGATGTCTATCAGGGGCTTGAAGCACAAGGCGTGAAACGAGGTCAGGTCAAGTCATTACGGGTGATGAAGCAGTTGCCCAAAACACAGAACACAGAGGGGCCTCGTTACCATGACCATTATCCGATTGTCGGGTATGGAACCTACTATACGAAGGAGATCTTGGGCGAAGTACCTGTTTACGAAAATGGATCGGTGTATTTCCGCGCACCATCGAATTGCGAACTTTATTTTATTGCCCTGGACAAAGAGGGCAAGGAGATCCAACGCATGGGGTCTGTGACGCAAATTACTGCAGGCGAACGCGCCGCCTGCGTGGGGTGTCATGAGCCTCGACTGAGCGCGCCGCCAACGCTTCCGACGTCTATGCTTCACATTTTGCGCAGACCCAATACGATCAAACCACCGTTGTGGGGTGCTGGGCGGGTTGATTATGTCAAGATAGTACAGCCCGTGCTGGATCGCTATTGTGTGTCATGCCACTCGGGGCCGACACCCCCGAACCGGGTGGACTTGAGTGGAGATAAGACACGATTTTTCAATATGTCCTATGACACATTGTGTGAGCGCAGACTGATCGAGTATTATTATATCAATCCTGGACCTACCGGCGTTTTTCCCGCAATGAAGACGGGGTCGATGGTGAGCCGCCTCACAAAAATGCTTGAAGATAAACACAAGGATGTGAATGTTGACGCGGAGAGTCGTCGTCGCATTTATGCGTGGATTGATTCGAATGTCATTTATTATCCAAGCTTTGACATGACACGTCCCTATACGCAGGGCGGTCGTGACACCTTTCACGCCCTTGTAGGGAAGGGGCGAGGTCCTCTTAAGCAGCATGAGTGGGTGATCCGATTGAATGATCTTTATTCAGGGAACTGCTTGGCTTGCCATGGACCCTTGGTTGAGGCGGATGTCAAAAAAATGCAGTGGATTAATCTGACACGTCCAGAGAATAGCCGTTTGTTAAATGCGCATCTTTCAAAAGAGGCAGGGGGGTATGGTTTTGTAGGGAAGCGGAAAGAACATTCTGATTTTTCAACATGGAAATCGAAAAAAGAGCCTGTCTATTTGGAGATGTTGTCAGCTATAATGGAAGGAAAGCGAACCCTTGAGAAGACACCCCGTGAGGATATGTCTGGCGCAGTTATTATCCCTCAGGAGAGGGACTCCGGACGCACTTTTTAATACACGTAACAACACGAAAAGGAAACAACATGGTAAACTTCATACTACACAATCCAGTGAAGCTCATTTTTGGAAAAGGAATGATTGCTGAACTGAAGAACGTTATTCCCGCAGGCGCCAAGGTCATGATGATCTATGGTGGCGGGTCAATCAAGAAAAACGGAGTCTACGACCAAGTCCGACAGGCTTTGGCTGGTTACGAGGTAGTCGAATTTCCAGGCATTGAGCCCAATCCACGTTATGAAACGTGCATGAAGGCCGCGGAACTGGCAAAAAAGGGGAAGGTTGGATTTCTGTTGGCGGTCGGTGGCGGTTCGGTTCTGGATGGAACAAAGTTCATCGCAGTTGCGGCAAAATACACCGACGGGGATCCCTGGGACATCATGGAGGGACGGAAGCCAGTAACTGCCGCGTTGCCGCTGGGGTCGGTCCTTACACTGCCGGCTACAGGTTCAGAGATGAACACTTTTTCCGTAATTTCACGGGACTCCACGGCCGAAAAGCAGGCATTTGGTTCAGAACATGTGTATCCGAAATTTTCGATTCTAGATCCAGAAACAACTTTCTCGTTACCTATGAAGCAAACGGAGAATGGCATTGTCGACACATGGGTTCATGTTATGGAACAATATATGAATGATGTGGAGTGCTCTGCTCTGACGTCACGTATGGCGGAATCCGTATTGAAGACGCTTGTTGAAGTTGCTCCAAAAATCAAAGCCAATCCCGATGACTATCAGATGCGCGCAGAGCTGATGTGGTGCGCGACGGTCGGGTTGAATGGATGGCTCGGCATGGGCGCTGCAGCGCAGGACTGGGCAACACACATGATTGGACATGAGCTGACGGCGATCTATGGTTTGGACCATGCGCGCACGTTGGCGATCATCATGCCAGCCGTCCATCGTTTTCAGCTCAAGCGAAAGCAAGCGCGATTGGCTCAATTCGGGAAACGCGTCTTCCACATTATTGAAGGTGATGAAGCCATGCGTGCTACGCAGGCGATTGATCGAATGGAAGCGTTTTTCCAATCCATCGGTGTTGCAACGCGCTTATCCGTTTATAGCATTGATCCGAAAGATGCGGGCAAGCAAGTGGCTGAACGTTTGGCAAAGCGTGGGGCCAAACTTGGAGAATACGGCGATCTCGGTCAAACAGAGGTGCAGGCGATTATCGAATTGGCAAAGTAAAAATGGAAGGATAACGAGCATGAAGAAAATAGATGCCTCATCTGTAGTAGTTATGGCCTTAGTGGCAGTGTTTCTGGCCGGATGCGGTAAGCCAGTTGCTACGTATGATGTGACAGGCAAGCCATCGCAGTTGCTGGTTACCTTTGATTCATCGGTCGCCACGCCGGATGGCATGAGCATTGATGGCACAGGGGCATTGGTTGTGTCCTGTCCGAATTATGCAGACCAGACAAAACCTGCGTGCTTTATGCGTATTGAAAAAGTTGGAGCGCCCGCCAAGTTGCTTGCGCTATCGCCTGTGCTCCCTGAAACGGGGTTTTCGTGCCCGATGGGAATTGCATTTGGACCAGATGGCGATCTTTACGTGTGCGATAATCAGGCATGGAGCGGCTCAGAGAAGGGGAAGTTCAAAGGGCGTCTGTTACGGCTGAAGTTTGAGAACGGCAAATTGGTGAAGACCATCGTGATCGTCGATGGCATGGAGCACCCGAATGGCGTACGGTTTCATAATGGGTTGCTGTATGTAACACAGAGCATGCTGACGCGCATTAAGGATCCATCGGGGCTGATGGTCAGCGGTATCTATCGTTTCAGTCCGGATGATATTGGATTGACAATAGCCAATACGCTTGAAGACAACAATCTGATTGTCAAGTTTGTGACGAAGAACAAGAACTGCCAGTATGGCGCGGATGGTCTTGTATTTGACAGTAAGGGAAACTTGTTTGTCGGTAACTTTGGTGATGGCTTATTGCACAAGATCACCTTTGATGCAAATGGCAAGGTTACGGGGTGCTCTGATTTTGCTAAGACAGACTTTGACTACAGCCTTGATCCGAAGAAGCCCGGCTTCCTTAACAAGGCCATGCGGGCGAAGATGCGCACGACGGATGGCATTTGTGTTGATGGTCGGGACAATATCTATGTTGCTGACTTTTCAAACAACGCCATCTCCAAGGTTACGCCAGAAGGTAAAATTTCCGTTGTCTGGCAGAACGAAGATAGCACCGGGTTGGACGGCATGTTGAACGAACCAGGCGAGCCCATTCTCTGGAATGGATTCATCGTTGTTTGTAATTTCGATGCTGTCTTTGGTCCGAACCATAAGGACAAGATTAATTCAAAGGCTGAGCTGCCCGCGACATTGGTCGGAATTCCGTTGAAGTGATGTTCGAAACAAAAATAATACCAGAATGTGCAGATGAATCCGCGCCAGATGGTTCAGAGGTTCGCCTATTACTCAGGCGACCTAGTGGAAGCATGGCGCATTTTCGTCTGGCAGCAGGTAAAACGTCCGTTGCGGTTATCCATCGGACCGTTGATGAATTGTGGTATGTTGTTGCTGGACAAGGTGAAATGTGGCGCACGTGTGACGGGGTGGAATCCATTGTCGCGTTGCAGAAAGGTGTTTGCCTATCGATTCCTGCTGGCGTGACATTTCAATTCAAGACAGTAGGGGAGGAACCTTTGGAGGCTGTTGCCGTGACGATGCCACCGTGGCCAGGCAATGCTGAAGCACAAAGGGTTTCGGGTTGTAAGAAGTGGGATAACGTATGAACCTGCTTTTTTTAGGAACAGGCACATCGGTCGGCATCCCTATGATTGGATGCCATTGTCCGGTATGTACGTCGGATGACAAGCGCAATGTGCGGCGTCGAAGTAGTCTCTACGTGACCACAGAGGAGGTCGCCTTTGTCATTGATACGCCCCCTGATTTTCGTCAACAAATGTTGGACTTCCATATTGAACGGTGCGATGCCGTGTTGTTCACGCATTCGCATGCTGACCATATTTTCGGGTTCGATGACATTCGCCGCTTTAACACGATTCACAAGCGTGTCTTGCCTGCTTATGCGGAAGCAGAGACATTGACGGACATTCGACGTGTGTTTAACTATATTGACGACAAGCCTTCGCATTTAGGGCTTTATCGTGCACAAATTGAATTTCATGAAGTGACGGGTCCTTTTCAAATAGGGGATGTTTGCATTGAACCTATACAGGTTGAGCATGGGTTTACCATGACTGGGTATGTGATGGAATATCACGGTAAGCGAGTCGGTTATGTGCCAGACTGCCACTCGATGTCACCGGATGTGATTCAGAAACTGAAGGGCGTGGATGTGATGATTCTGGATTGCTTACGTTATCGGGCGCATCCAGCGCATCTGAATGTTGAGGAGTCCCTCGCCTATCTTGAGCAGATTAATCCCCGGCAGGCTTATCTGACGCATCTGTGTCATGACATCGCCCATGCCACACTTGAAGCCGTACTCCCTCCTCAAATTTATGTGGGTTACGATGGTTTGACCGTGAGGGTTTGATCCTATTCCAGCTTGAACTCGATAGTGAGTTCTTCGTGTTCCTTGAGGAACGCTACGCTGAGTCCGCGGATCGCAGGACAATTGGCTGCTGCCTTTAGAACGGTTGTGTCAAAATGAATACTGCCGGATGACTGCGAGATGCGATAAATCATAATACGCCCTGAAGCATCTAGGCGAATATAGAGTTTGGCGGGACGCGAACCTGCTTCACCCTGACCCGGTTGATCCCATGCATCATAGAGCGCGTTTTTTACTAAGCTGACACAAAGGGAAATCTCATTGGATGGGAGCTGGTTACGTATCCCAGGTTTTGCTCCGCTTGCAAGTGCGTTGGCGATCTCTTTGGGAGAGAGTTGTTTTTCTGTAACAGGCCGAAGTTTTGTGAAATCGTTTTTCGGCTTATCAGTCGACTTATCGATCGGCTTACTGACTCGCTCACCCTTCTTGAACTCTTTTGGCTTCTCGAAATCTTTCGGCTTGGGATGATCTTTTAGTTTTTCCTTCTCTTTTTCCTTTTTTTTCTCCAAAATAATCGCGTCTTTGATAGGGTCTGGCAACTTCTTGAGCGGCTCAGGTTCGATTACATCTTCGTTAGGATCTGCTTTGGGAGGCTGTTTAGGCGATTGCTTTTCAGTCTGAGGAGCAGGGGGGGTGGTGTTTTCATCCAGCACCACTGTCATATCGACAATTTCCACCGGTTGCTTTTGAAATGAGGGTAAAAAAGGAACGATGATGGCGCACACCAAGATAATTCCGTGCAAGAAGCACGACCAACGGAGGGAAGAACTGTTGATAGGGCCAGGCATATTAGATGAAGGTGATGAGCAGGAAAAACGTCAAATTAATCAGCGATGTCAGGTCGATAGTGTTGATGATCTTTGACGGCTTCTTATGTCTCAGTCGGCGGAGGACCATTAGTTTTCGCCTCCCTTGAATTCACAGCCGATGCGGCCGGTCAGTTCATCGGCGAAGCCTTCCATATCGTTGTTAATTTGCTGGACCTTGATGGTGAGTTTGTTGTAGAAAATGGCCACGGGAATGGCTACGAGCAGGCCAACCACCGTGGTCAGCAGCGCAGACGATATGTCGGGTGCAATCACAGAGAGAGACGGCACGGTGTTTTTTTCGCCCAAACTGGCAAAGGCATCTAACACACCCCAGACGGTTCCGAGGAGACCGAGCATGGGAACTGTAGTGATAATAGTTGCGAGCATACCCATGCCATGTTCCACACGAATTTCCTCCTCCGTGACGACATGTTCGCAGGTACTCTTGATGAGCTCCAGTTCAGTAGGGGCGAGGGCTGCGCGTTCAGAGCCACCTTGGTTGCGGTTGATGACGGTGCGGCGTGTATCGGGGTCTAGAAACTTCAGTGTTCGCTCGCACGTCCGGTCATAGATGAGAGTCAAGGAGGTCAGCGTCATTTCTTCGCGTGAAAGGTAAAACGCAAGCACATCTCCTCCTGCAATAAACTCACGGAAGAATCGCTTGTTATTCCTGACGATGCTTGCGAGCTCCTTGTTTTTGCCAATGATGATGGCTGTTGCAATGATTGCGATGGCAAACTGGATCAGCACAATGCTCTTTACCATCATATTTGAAATCATGAAGACATCGATAAGTGAAGCCAAGGGTAATGTGACTGAAAGTATAGATGCCAAAACGATCATAAAAAACTCCTATTTCATCTGTAGGATATAAAGAATGCGTTACCTCCCTTTGGATGTCAATACCGAATCGTTTATTCGATGTAATTTTTTAATACCTTTTTGATGAAAGGTTCTTGACTCCCTGTTCAATTAATCCGAAAATATAAACGTTTTAGAAACTTAAGGAATTTTTGAAGTATGCGCATTATTGGTGTTATTCCATCGCGATGGGGGTCGACTCGTTTTCCGGGGAAAAGCCTGTATCCGATTTGTGGTAAACCTTTGGTGCAGTGGGTGGTTGAATCAGTCAAACGGGCCCGGTTGTTGGATGAGGTCATTGTGGCGACGGATGACATGCGTATTGTGTCTGCAGTCAGCGATTTTGTGAAGGTGGTGATGACGCGATCGGATCATCCTTCTGGGACGGATCGTGTTGCCGAAGCGGCACAGCCACAGGACGATGATATTGTGATTAACATTCAAGGCGATGAGCCACTGATTAACCCTGATTTGATTGATGCACTGGCAATGCGGATGAAAACGGACATGGGGTGGGCGATGGCGACAGCGGCTTGTCCGATTCGGAATCGGCATGATCTTGAGGCGCGCACCGTGGTGAAAGTTGTCTTGGCGCAGGATGGTGGGGCCTTGTATTTTTCTCGCTTGCCAATTCCATGTCGCCGCGATGGTGAGCCAGAGTTGAGTTCGGGGCTTTATTTGCGGCATCTGGGTATTTATGCGTACCGCGGTGCCTTTTTGAAGCGGCTTGTACAGGAAAAGCCTTGCGCGTTAGAGAAGACCGAAAGTCTCGAGCAGTTGCGCGCCTTGTATATGGGCGGACGTATTGCCGTGATTCAAACCGAGGAGTTAGGGATTGGAGTGGACACGCCTGAAGATGTGGCTGTTGTTGAAGCGATTATCCAGAAACAAACGATATGAAAAAAATTAAAGTCGGGAAAGCAATTTTCGGCGGAAAACAACTGGCTTTTATTGCAGGTCCGTGCGTGATTGAATCTGTTGAAGGCACGATGGACTTGGCAGAGAAGCTGGTGAAGCTTGCTAAGGAGCTCAAGGTTCCTTTTGTCTTCAAAGCTTCCTTTGACAAGGCGAATCGGACCTCGATTGATTCTTATCGCGGACCTGGGCTATTAGAGGGTCTTGATATCTTGAAGGAAGTTCGTAACCGGTTTAACGTGCCCGTGTTAACGGATATTCATGAACCTTGGCAGGCCGAGTTTGTGGCGGATGTCGTCGACATTCTTCAAATCCCCGCATTTCTTTGCCGTCAGACAGATTTGGTTGTGGCGGCGGCGGAGACGGGTAAAGTTGTGAACGTCAAGAAGGCGCAGTTCCTTGCGCCAGAGGATATGCGCAATGTGATTGCCAAGATAGAAGCATCGGGCAATACGAACATTATTTTGACTGAACGAGGAGCCAGTTTCGGGTACAACAATTTGGTTGCTGATATGCGCAGTTTGCTGATTATGCGTGAGTTTGGATACCCCGTCGTTTTTGATGCAACACACAGCGTTCAGCGTCCTGGGGGCGCGGGTACCTGCAGTGGCGGTGACGGACGCTGGGCTCCTGCATTGGCACGTGCGGCAGTGGCGACGGGGGTTGACGGGATTTTCATGGAAACGCATGTCAATCCAGCAGAAGCGCTTTCAGATAAGGCTAATGCGATTGCTTTCAAAGACCTGAAACGTGTCTGGCAGAAGCTGATCGCGATTCATACGATTGTTTCAAAAGGAGAGGCTTGAGATCCAAGGCCAGTCAATAATGTGGCATAAAATCATCTATCTTTTTTTCATTTGTCGATTAGCGTGTCACGTGCAAGCTGAGAGTGCTGAGACGGCTGAAGCGCGGATTACGCGCTGGCTAACGAATCGGCAGGACATTGCAACGTGGCAGGTGCTGATTGATAAGTGGGATGCTTCGAAGGCAGCAATGACATCGCCGATTGAGAATTTAATCCTGCCGGTTGATCATTACGCGGATGGCCGCAAGCGGATTGTTTTGATTGCTCGGCGGGCGCAGATTCTTTCCGAAACGTTAGTCTATGCGGAAGATGTCAAGTTAGAGATGCTGACACCAGACGGAAAATCAGACGGAATTGTCTTGGCGGATGATTGCTTGTTGAATCAAACAACGAAGCGCGGTTATTGCCGTGGCAAGGTCACGGTTACCAAGGGAACGGATCATATCAGAGGCCGGGGCTTGATGTTTTCAGGAGACGATCAGTTTATAAAAATCTTATCCGAATGTGAAATTCGGACATTTCGTATTCCAGCAAGATTCGGGAGATTATCATGATACAAAAGACCATTGGATGGGGTATTGCATGCGCATTAGTTTTTGTACAGTGTGTTTCGGCGCAGGATACTTCCGCAGCAGGGTTACTCAAGCAGTTGACGATGCAGAAGCCAGAAACCATGGCACCGGCAAAACCAGTTGAGGTAAAAGATCCTGTTGTGAACGTGCCAGTTGAGGTAAAAGATCCTGTTGTGAGATTACCCGTTGCTGTACAGATGCCAGTTGTTCCTGTTGTTGCATCGACAACGAATAAACCGGCGGTTACGCTTTCGCCATCAAAGAAGCGGGGCGGTGGAACGAGCTTTTTGAGTCGGGCAACGTCATCGACCAATGCTCCTCAGCGGGAAACGGTCATTACCTCTGACAAGATTGATTTTGATAACCGTGAAGGGGTTATTCTGTTTGATGACCATGTGCTTGTTGACGATCCCCAGTTTTCCATGCGCTCTGACCGTTTGTTGGTCTTTATGGAGGGGACGAACGATGTCAGCCAGGTGATGGCAATCGGGAATGTGATATTTTCAAATGAAATGCGCTCTGCAACCTGTAGTAAGGCGGTCTTTACGAAAAAAGACGGACAAGTTGTGATGACGGGTGATGTTCGTATGAAGTCCGAGGGTGAGACGGCTGGCGAAGTAAGTGGTGAACAAGTGGTCATTTGGGTAGATGACGAGCGCGTTGAAGTTCTGAAGGGCGCAAAAATAACCTTGCCGCCTGGGACATTCAAGAAGGCCGCTGACAAAGAAAAGAAAGACCCCAAGGGTGGCAAGAAGAAGGAAGAAAAACCCCAGACTAAATGATCCCACTAAAACCCTATTGTGCCTCAGTGATAACGAAGTTGGATAGTCATTCATGAACGAGAACGATATTAAAGTTGAGAGCGGTTCTGTGCCAGACATACAGGCGACAGGACTTGTTAAGCAATACGGAACGCGGACAGTGGTGAATGGCGTTTCCATCAATGTGCGTTGTGGAGAGATTGTCGGATTGCTCGGGCCGAATGGTGCTGGAAAGACTACGACCTTTTACATGTTGGTAGGATTGGTGAAGCCTAACGAGGGACTCGTTTCCTTCAGAGGTATTAATATCACACGAACTCCTGTTTATCGCCGGGCACGCATGGGAATTGGTTATTTGGCGCAGGAAGCATCTATATTTCGTAAGCTGACGGTCGAAGAGAATGTTTTGGCGATTTTGGAAACGTTAAAATTAACAAAAAATCAACGTAAGGAGCGAGCCGAGGAATTATTAGCGAGCTTGGGCTTAACGAAGGTCACGAAACAACGGGCATATACCTTAAGCGGGGGTGAACGTCGTAAGCTTGAAATTGCGCGTGCCCTCGTGCGTAGTCCAGCGATTCTGATGTTGGATGAACCGTTTAGTGGCGTTGATCCTTTAGCCGTGCATGACATTCAGGAAATTATTCGCGGATTGCGCGATAAGGGGTTGGGGATCATCGTGACAGACCATAACGTTCGCGAGACCCTCTCGATTGTAGATCGAGCTTATTTAGTTTTTGATGGTCAAATCTTGTGCGAGGGAACAAGTGATTTTCTCGTGCAAGATGAATCTGCGCGTCGAGTTTATCTAGGCGCGAATTTTAGAATGTAATACAACAACGAAAGGTAACTAACTATGTCAATTGAAGTCAATGTACGTCACGAAATGGAAGAAGCCACAAAAAAATTTGCAGAAATCTATGCCGAGCAACGTGCGGAGCAGATTGTTGCCAAGTTCAGCAAGATTGATAATGTCCATGTTGTGGTGGATCACCAGCGGCATTTGTTTGAGTCCGAATTTGTTGTTCATGTAAAGGGTCATACAATTCGTGCAAAAGAGCACGCTTCGAATTTGCGTTCCGCAATTGACATTGCTACGGCACGCGTGAGCAAGCAGTTGCGTAAGCTCGCAAATAAGGTTGAGGCCGTGCATATACATCAGGCAAAACACGTTTAATGATAGACCAACCCAAAGAGCAGGTTATACTCCAGCATTCTCGTGTGACGGTCAAGCAGTTCTTTCAAGAAGGACGCGAACGACTGAAACTTGAGCTTCTTGCTGGTCACCGTGGCATTGACCGTGTGTTAACGGAACCTTTGATCCACCGGCCTGGTTTGGCGTTGACGGGTTTTTATGAGCACTTTGCTTGGGAGCGCGTCCAAACGTTAGGCATGGCGGAACACGGGTATCTTTCGTCCCTGCCTGAGGCGTTGCGTAAACAGCGTGTCGAAGAGCTTTTCGCGATGAATATCCCTTGTATGGTGTTTACGCGCGACCTACATGTTTTTCCTGAGATTATTGATGTGGGGGAGCGCCTGGGGGTGCCCATCATGAAATCCGAGATGGTGACGCGTGAATTCTTACGGCATGCGACCTTTTTATTGGAAGAACTCGATGCGCCGCGGTGCAAAGTTTACGGCACTATGATGGAAGTTTCGGGCATGGGCATCTTCATTGAAGGTGCGCCAGGCTTGGGCAAAAGTGAAACAGCGCTTGGATTGATTAAACGCGGGCACGCGTTGGTTGCTGATGACTTGACGCAATTTCGTCGAGATAGTAACGGACGGTTGATCGCATCTGCTTTAAACGTCACAAAGTTCTTCATGGAGATTCGTGGCATCGGTATTATTTATGTGCCAGCGATTTTCGGTGTAACGGCGGTTCGAGGCGAGAAGCATGTGGATCTCGTGATTACGTTGATGCGTCAGGCGGATGTCGATGCAGAGCTTGATCGTACAGGGACAGAAGAATTATCGCGTGAGTTTTTAGGGATTTCGGTTCCCCAGCGCATTGTGCCAGTGGCACCTGGACGCGATCTTGTCAATTTGGTTGAAACCGCTGCGCAGGAGTATAAGTTGCGCATGACGGGGTATGTAGCCGTCGCCGAGTTAGATGCACGAATTAAACAGCAACATGATGTTACATGGAGAAAATCAAATGGGACAGTCTGAAAAAAACCAGGAATCACGTGATTTGCTTCTACTGAACAAGTACGGTATGCATGTCCGTCCAGCAGGACTGTTTGCAAAAGTTGCCTCACGATTTAATGCGGATGTCGAAGTTGAAAAAGACGGAAGTATTGTTTCGGGCAAGAGCATCATGGCATTGATGACGCTTGAAGCTGTTTGCGGAACGATTTTGCGAGTCACAGCGTGTGGTCCGCAATTTAAAGATGTGTTGGACGAACTGGAAGCACTTGTGGCGAGAAAATTTGATATTCCTGATGAACAATAATCTTGATAGTTGCTATGATGTTCAAGACAACGGAATGCAGATGTTCAACGGCATTCCGGTCTCTCGTGGTTTTGTGTCGGCTCATGCGTATGTGTTTCGTCCTCTGAACAGTGAGGCTGTTTCAGAAGTAAAAATCAATTCTGATGAGATTGAATCCGAGTTGAAGAGATTGTATGCCGCGATTGATCGCACGAAAGATCAGATTCGTTTCTTAGCGAATAACTTGCGAACTCAGCATGGTAGTGTGGCGACCATTATGGATGGTCACGAAATGCTCGTTGAAGATGTATCTGTCGTTGATTTTTGCAAGAAGCGCATTAGCGAGCACTGTTATAATGCTGAATGGGCTGTTTCATCTGCAGCGAATCATTTCGCAGGAATTTTCAGCAAGATGAAAGACGAGTATTTGAAAGAACGTGCCAATGATGTGCACGACATAGCTCGTCGTATATTAAGAAATTTACGTGGTCAGTCAGATCATCTCATTACTATTACGGAACCTAGCATTATTGTTGCCTCTGAGCTAACACCTTCAGAAACCATTTTGTTGCCGAAACAGATGGTTCTCGGTATTGCCACGGATCGCGGAAGCGTAACTTCCCACGCTTCATTATTGGCTCGGGCATTGGGCATTCCCGCTGTTGTGGGAATTGGGCATTTTTCAGAGCATGTTCGTACGGGCGACCTTCTTCTTTTAGACGGTTCGCATGGAAAGGTTGTCTTGAACCCCGGTGAAGCTACGCAACAGGCTTTTAAGAAGGTGGTGGCTCGTGCACATTCTATCGGTGAATCTGTTGACCACGTCCGTTTGAAATCTGGACGGATGCGGGATGGTCACGCGATTCCCTTGCTGGCAAATGTAGACCATACAACTTCCGAAGCTGAGCTTTACGATGTCAATGCTGAGGGCATCGGATTGTTCCGTTCTGAATATCTCTGGCTTTCGCTCGATCGTGAGCCGACAGAGGAAGAGCAATACAAGGCCTACTCAAAACTAGTTCGTGTATTACCCAAAGATCAGGAGATTGTTATCCGTGCGTTGGACTTGGGGGGCGATAAGATGGTATCTGGCTCTCGCTTCAAAGAAGCCAATCCCTTTTTGGGTAACCGTTCGATTCGATATTTGCTCAATGACTTACCCATGTTCCGGAGACAATTGCGCGCGATTTTACGAGCAAGCGTGCATGGAAACGTTGCATTGATGTATCCAATGATTGCGACGCTGGAGGAGTTCCGCGCTGCTAATATGGAATTGGATCATTGTAAAAAAGATTTATGCGCAGAAGGTATTCCCTTTAATGATAAAATAAAAACAGGCGTGATGATCGAAGTGCCATCTGCTGCGTTGATCGCGGATGAATTGGCGAAAGAGGCGGATTTCTTTTCAATCGGAACGAATGATTTAGTTCAATATACATTGGCGGTTGACCGTTTGAATGAGACGGTTTCGCGTCTCTATCAGCCAACACATCCAGCAGTCCTTCGGCTGATCGATATGACCGTGCGTGCGGGGCATGCACATCAACGGCATGTTGCTGTGTGCGGTGAAATGGCGTCTGATCCTGTATTAGCCATCTTGCTGGTTGGGTTAGGTGTTGATGAACTAAGTGTCGCCCCCAACCAGATTACTCAAATCAAATATGTACTGAGTCAGGTAACCCTTGAAGACGCACGCGCGTTAGCGCAGGAGGCACTCGGGCAAAGTCATTGCCTCGCGGATGCCATCTATGCTCAATGCAAGGCGACAATCAAAAAATGGGTGCCCGACGTCTTCTTTGTGTAGGAGCGTTTAGAAAGTCCGCTCGGTTATGACAAAATCCTCCGGAGTTAATCCAGTTTGTTTTCCTGTCGTTGAACTGTTTGAATCTGTTCAGGGCGAAGGGGCAAACGCAGGATTGCCCGCTGTTTTTCTTAGGTTAGGCGGTTGTAATTTGTCCTGCCCCTGGTGTGATACAGATTTTTCAATAGCTGAAATGCTGGATGTCGATACGATTCTCAATCGACTCTTGGTGTTTCACAATCGACGATTGATTTTGACCGGTGGAGAACCCAGTATTCATCCTTCTTTGGATATTTTAGTGACCCATTTGAAGCAGGCGGGTTACTGGATTGCCTTGGAAACAAACGGATTGATTGAGCTGTCTCCTTTGCTTCGCCAGATGTTGGATTATATTTCAACATCTCCGAAAGCGCATGCTGCAGCCGACTATCTTGAATCGCGTATGATTCGCCGGACGGATGAAGTGCGTATTGTTGTCGATGGCGACGTGTTTGACTTCTGTGCTCGGATGAGATGTCAAATCATTGCAACGCGCTATTTTCTTTCGCCGTGTAGTCGGGAAGGGAAGATGAATATAGAAGAAACTCTTTTGTTCTTGAAACGTTTGAATGCGGACGAACCTGAAAATCCGTGGCGGCTATCCCTCCAACTTCACAAGCTTATCGGTATTCGCTAACCCGGATGATGTCATTGAGTAAGATGTATGCGGACGCGTACAATGCCGTTTGACACCGTTGTTTGCACAGGACCCACCTGACCCGCTGAACAGGGTATATAGAATTGTTTTAAAATCTTTGCATCAGGTTTTCCGATCGGCGAAGCAATCAGAGAAAGCACGTTGCCGTCGGTGGATACCAGCACGCTCTTCTCATCAATCTGTTGAGACAGAACAAAAGCAATGTTGTAGAGGCCGTCATGTTCCCGCATGTCCGCGGCCTGTCTTACAGGCGCATCAAGCCATCCGCTGTCATGTGAAAGCGTACGGGCAATCCTGCTGACATGTGATTGAGTTACGCCGTCCGGCGAAAACGAAAAGGTGTGTTGCGATGCAGCCACCACGTAGTGTTGCGGCTCCACAGTTTCGTCATCCTGAGAGATGGGGCGGCTCAGTAAGTTAGTTGCAGCACGGAGCCCAGAGACTTCGTTCTTTACCTCGAATCGACTCAGTACCAGTAGGATAATGATCGCGATTAATAGCAGTCGATCAAACCAGGCTAGTAGACTATTTGCGTTTGTACTCATTAATTTTTGCTCGTCTCAAGTATTAGCACAAGGTATGCCAGTGGGCAAAAACCCCGCCACACTGGGAGTCGGCGCTAACGAAGGGAAAACTTGGAGAAGTGTGTTAATGCGTTAATGTGTTAGTGTGCTAATTGGAATAACTGAACCCCGAACCCTGAACCCTGACTCCTACGCATCGTCACGTCTCGCGCCAAGCTGTCGTGATTAAATGCGCCAATTTGTCGCGGACAGCTTGTCTTCGAGGGGTAAAGTTGGTATTTTAGACATCTTACGTCAATTTGTGGTGAAGGCATGGTATTTGCTAAATAGGTGATGATGACCTTAGGACAACAAAAACAACAGAAGCCTGCGATTCGGCTGGAGTATATCTTACTGCTGGCTTTTTTGGTATTTATGGTGTTGGCAGGCGTGGGTTTATTTTTTTTAAAGAAGTCACATGATCGACAAACGCGACTGGCTGCGACGGAATATGTATTAAACAGGGGCGTGCTCCTTATCAATACCATGAGCTCGATGAAGGGTGTCTCCTCGTCCAATGCTACACTCGAAGTCCTGAAAGGACTCGCTGCTACAGCCGATACGATATTTGATGTGCGACCGGATGTGCAATCACTTTCAATTATGCATGATGGTGTGACGGTATTCCATCGCCAGGCACAGGGATTTGAAACAGCGCAGATTACTAACAAAATGTCATCAGCAACGGGTGAATCGGACACAGTTATGTCAGGTAGTACGCTTGAAATAGGTGGAGAACATCAGCCTGTATTTGTTTTTTCGCGTACACTCTCTTCACCCGATGGGCGGGGTACAGTCATTGAGGCGACTGTGAAGCGTGGTGCGGTTGGGCAGGCCGAGGAAACAGCCCGGAATGCCGTTTCATCGCTCTTTCTCTTTTCGATGATTCTCCTCATCCTTTCGTTTAGCTCCTGCGCTGGCGTATTAGTGTTAGCGGTACTGCGAGATCGGCGTCGAGAGGCACGTTCGCGCCAGGAAGAACATCTAACCTTTTCAGGGGTATTGGCAAACGGCATCCTGCATGACTTTCGAAATCCGATGTCGGCGGTTCGCCTTGATGCACAGATGCTCGAACGCGAGATGGTACGGGACGGAGGCTTCAGGCCGGAGCGTGTTACGGAACTTTCTGGACGTATCTCGCGTACGATGACGCGCATGGATAAGATTTTTCATGAATTTCTCTTCCTCGCAAAACCAGCGGATGAAAAGCCAGAGGTCGTGCATCTTGATCTTGTCATTAAGGAATGTGTTGATACGCTCTCGCCTCGCATTGAACAGGCGGAAGTTCAGGTTCATGTGAATAGCCCGGAAGGTTTGCCAGGAGCCGAAGCCTATCCGTTTGCGATTCGTCGCGCTTTTTTAAATGTACTTTTGAATGCGCTTCAGTTTGCACCCAAAGGATCTGCTGTGGAGGTGACCGTGGCGCACAAAGACTCTGTGCTGGTGACGGACATTCTGGATCGGGGCCCCGGTATTCTTCCACAACATCAGAAAAAGATCTTTGATTTGTTTATGACCACACGGCCGGAAGGCACAGGGCTTGGACTCTTTCTTGCGCGCACCGCTATTCAACGATGCAACGGAACCATTGATGCGTTGCCCCGTGAAGGCGGAGGCACGTGTATTCGTATTGTATTGCCCTGTGTTAAAAAAGTTACCCATGTTGTTCACTCCTCGTGAAACGTTATTAACTATGAAACCAACCATCCTGATTATTGAAGATGATGCTGATAATGCGCGCTCTATGCATGAGGTTGCTGATGATGCGGGCTTTAATGTCGTTGATGCCGCAACCGGTAAGGCTGGCATTGAATTGTTTAAGCAATACCAGCCAGATATTGTCTTAAGTGACTTGGTCTTGCCGGATATCGATGGAATAGAAGTCCTCTCTCAATTGCGGGCCTTGCAACCGGATATCCCTGTCATCATTATGACCGCGTATGCATCGGTCGATACGAGCGTCCTAGCGATGCGTAAGGGTGCGTATGATTATATTACCAAGCCTCTGGACTTGGATGACATCCAATCCAAGCTGCGCCGTGCCTCAGAAACGTCGCGCCTGCGACTTCAGGTCGATCTGCTTTCGCAGTCTGTTCGTGAGCGTTTTGCTTCGACAGCAATCATTGCCGAGTCACCTGGAATGAAAATAGTGGTCTCACAGATTGAAGCATTGGCGGACACCATGGCGACCGTATTGATTTCAGGCGAGAGTGGAACAGGCAAGGAGTTGGTGGCGCGTGCGCTACATGTTGATTCAAAGCGCGCACAGGGACCGTTTGTTGCCGTCAATTGTGGCGCATTCGTTGAGTCGCTTTTGGAATCCGAACTTTTTGGCCACGAAAAGGGTTCCTTTACTGGCGCGTCGAGCTTACATAAAGGTGCGTTTGAGCGTGCGGATGGAGGAACGCTTTTCTTGGATGAAATCGGGGATGCGCCGCTCTCTGTGCAGGTTAAATTGTTGCGCGCATTGGAGGAGCGTGAGATCCGACGCGTCGGGGGTCGCGAAGTGATTAAGGTCAATGTGCGCATGGTATCTGCGACGAATAAGAATTTGGATGTAATGGTTGCCGAGGGAAAATTCCGAGAGGATTTGTTGTACCGGATTAATGTGGTGGCATTACGCGTGCCTCCTCTTCGGGGGCGTAAGGAGGACATACGCGCGATGACTGACCGCTTTATTGCAAAGGCTTCGTCTGAAAATAGCAAACCCGTTACCGCAGTACGCGCTGATTTTTATCGGGCATTGGAATCGTATGACTGGCCAGGGAATGTGCGGCAATTGCGGAACATCGTTGAATCAGCGGTTTTGCTCTCAATTGATGGTATCTTAACGTCAAACTCCATTCTTCTTCCAGGTATCACCCGTGCCTTGTCCGGTGAACTCTCTGTGCCGGAGGGTATGACTCTAGAACAAATCGAGTGCGCGGTTTTGGAAGCTAAGTTGCGTAGTAACAATGGCAACCGTACGTTGACAGCTGACCAGCTTGGACTTTCGCGCCGCACGATTCAACGAAAAATAAAGGAACATCATCTGCCGTTTTAATATGCAACAGCCCTCACAGAAGCGTCCAGGGAAGCATGCACCGCGTGGTGTTGAGATTCTTTATGAGGATCGTGACATCTTTGTGGTCTGCAAGGCGGTTGGCGTGCTTTCTACAGGTACGCGTCGCGCTGAAGCGTTCACGGCTGAGAATGTGCTCAGCAATTATGTGCGCAAAGGTTGCGCACGTTCAAATAAGCATGTTTATCTGGTTCATCGCCTTGACCGTGAAACATCCGGTGTTATGCTCTTTGCAAAGTCCGAGGAGGCGCAGCAGCGTCTCAAAGACAATTGGTCCAATAACGAGAAGATCTATTACGCGGTACTTCGGGGGCACCTGAAGGATAAGCAGGGGACACTCTCGAGCTATTTGGCTGAGGATGAGGATTTGTTTGTATATTCTGTAAAAGATCCGTCACAAGGCAAACTCTCCCAGACGGCGTATGAAGTCGTTGCTGAAAACCCAACCATGAGCCTTGTCAAAATCAATCTGCTCACAGGACGCAAAAATCAGATCCGCGTCCAGTTTTCAGAAATCGGACATCCCGTGGTCGGCGATCCTAAATATGGACGCGATGACTCTTTCCGCGAACGTCTTTGCCTCCATGCAAAATCCATCGCCTTTGACCATCCCTATTCCGGTAAACGCCTGACGTTTGATACGCAATTGCCGCAGATATTTCTCCGATTATTCCCGACATTTTGCGACACATCATCAGTGATTTAATCTATGAAAGCACTCATACAGCGGGTTTCGGACGCATCAGTCGATATTCAGGGGGAACGTGTCGCCCAGATCGGGCAGGGGTTACTTGTCTTGCTCGGCATTACGCATACGGATACCGCGGCGGATGTTGAGAAGCTCGCCGCAAAGATTCCCGCACTGCGCATCTTTGAAGATAAAAAAGGGTTGATGAATAAGTCCGTAATGGATATGGACGGGAGCCTTATCGTCGTTTCGCAATTCACGCTGTATGCGGATACGCGAAAAGGAAATCGCCCGAGTTTCATTGAAGCGGCACGGCCTGAGCAGGCGGAACCGCTCTATGAGAAGCTGGTTGAGAAATTGCGCGCGATCATGGGTGAAGCCCGCGTTCAGACTGGCCAGTTTGGCGCAGAGATGAAGGTACGGCTTCTTAATGATGGGCCCGTCACTGTTGAATTAAGGACGGACAACGACAGTCCCAGCATGGTGCTCGCAAACCTTTCCGATTAAAGTGGCGTGTAATACGCCTGAGGCATGGAGGTCACGCAGTAATGCGTCTGCATCTTCAGCAGGGACGCAAATTAAGAGTCCCCCGGATGTTTGGGCATCGTAAAGAATCGCTTGGTCTGCCTCCGTCAGGCTTGCGTCAAACGTGGTGTGCTTTGCGCTGAAGGATGCGTTTCGCTCGTTGGCTCCGCTATACATGCCCTCATGTGCATATTCGCATACATCCGGGAAAAGTGGCAACGTATGAAAAAGAATTTCTGCGGAAGTTTTGCTTTCAATCATCATGCGTGTCAGATGTCCGAGTAGCCCGAACCCGGTAATATCTGTCGCGGCCTTTACGTGATGGCGAGTCATGATTTCTGCGGCGGTACGATTGAGCGTAGACATGGACTGAGCGATAGCTGCAAGCGAGCGCTCCGAAGCGCGATTAATTTGTCCAGCAAGGGAGACGATGCCTGTTCCTAACGGCTTGGTCAGAATCAGCTTGTCCCCGGCTTTTGCTGCCGCATTGGTTGTGAGGTGTTCACGGTTGACAATGCCTGTTACAGCGAAGCCAAATTTAACCTCTTCGTCGTTGATGCTGTGTCCACCTACTAAAATACATCCGGCTTCCTGTAGCACATCCATGCCCCCGCGCAGGATATCGGCCATGGCGGCATGGGGGAGGGTGTGGATGGGAAACCCGATGACTGAAAGTGCTGTTACGGGCTTACCACCCATGGCATAGACATCGCTCAAGGAATTGCAGGCAGCAATTCGCCCAAACGTGTAGGGGTCGTCAACGCCAGGTGTAAAAACATCCACAGTCTGAACAAGTAAAAGCCCAGGCTGAATTTCAAATACGCCCGCATCATCGGCACTCGAAAGTCCGACCACTAAGCGCGGGTCGCTGATGGCTGGAAGTTGTGAAAGCACGGCATGCAAATCGTTTTGCCCAATTTTGCTTGCACATCCTGCGCTGCGCACATGTTGTGTCAGCTTGACTTTGATGGAGCCGTCGACAGGCAAATGTTCACCTGCGCACAGGCAGACATTCTTTTCCTGGAAGAGTGGACAGGGGCATGGCTTGACAGGGTCACACACGCAGTGTCCCAGTCGAATGCTTCTCCCCATGACTTTTTTACGATTGGCCAGTTGTTCTTGATTCATAAGGTTATCTCAATATGCGGTCGTCTCCGACGCGTTTAGTCAACCCGGCTTTGTCCCAGTATTCCAGCAGGGGCATGGCAAACTTACGCGACGTATTTAAAAGATCTTTGTATTCAGCCAGCCGGATTCGGCCGTGTTTTTCAAGATGATTACACAGGATCTGTTTTGATTTTTCCAGATAGATATGATGTATAATAATCTGTTCGGCAAGTTCGACGAGAATGTTGCGATGGCGAAGATGGATCAGCAGGTCATCAATCATGCTTTGTTTCAATCCCGTCATTACAGGCAGTTCATCAGGACGTGGCGTTATAAACTCTGCCTTCATAAACAAGTGGGCGAGCTGGTCAGATGCACGTTGCTCGGTGTCAGATAATCGGGGTTCTTTTTCTGACAAATAGAGGCGTTCCTGTTCCTGGATGACCCGCTTCTCAGCAAGCAAACGATCAAAGGCTCGATCGATGACCATGCGTGTTCCGGAGAAGCCTTTGAGGATATCCCTCTTTTCAAATCCACAATAGAGCGGATGCGCCGTATGTAAATCTGTCAGACGACCGACTAAATCAGCAAGAACGGTGTTAAATGCTTCGACAGTGATGTAACGTTCCCCTGGAAA